>WPCK01425446.1_pt1 | contig 36900 bp, 32 predicted proteins | sample 5399851 | NCBI WGS metagenome assembly WPCK01 (sample SAMN12869471, study PRJNA574797) | sludge metagenome | isolation source: wastewater treatment of pH11 | place: China:Beijing | collected 2019-05-20
TTCTTGCGAGCCATGGTCAGATTCCTTTCTGACTGAAATTGTTTTTCAGTTGGGTGAACGGAGGAATCTGACCATTTCAAATCTCACAGAATCGTGGAATACCGGTTTTCACCGAACCAATATCCGTCACGGCGTTGCCTGTCGGGGCGGAATGCAGGGCGCTGTCATGTTCCCCGTTGTCGGCCCACAGGTTGCCTTCGTCGGCCCCCGGGTTACGGTTTCCTGCCCACGAAGCGGTACCAGGGCATGCGGAGAAAGGGGATGTAGGGAACCTTGCCGCGGCTTTCCACCATTTCGACTGTTTCGAACCGGGAACGGAGGCAGGGGAGGTGTTCACTGGAGGGATAGACGTTGTCGATGCCGAAAAACCAGGGCCAGAAAGTTCTTGTGAAGGTGCTGTGCCGCTTCATTCCCGCGGCCGGATGTTTGCGCGACACGTAAAAATCGACCACGCCAATGGTCCCGCCCGGTCGCAAAATACGGAGTGCGTTGTCGATGGCCAGAATCCAGTCCGGAATCATGGTGAGGGAATACGAAAACGTCACCACATCGGCCAGCCCTTCTGGCGGAGTGAACGCAATGGCATCGGCCACGCAGGTTTCCACGTTTTTCCAGCCGCGGCGGCGAAAACGGTCTTCGGCGATATTGAGCAGGGAAGGGGAGAGGTCGACCACCCAGGCTTTGCGCAGCCGTCCGATTGAATCGGCCAGGTTTTCCATATTCCAGCCGGTGCCGCCGCCGAGATCGACCCACACACCATTGTCCGGCACCGGTATCGACCGGTACATCTCTTCGCGGCCGCAGAGCAGTTTCTTCCGGTACTCGTCGTAGTCCCGCGCCTGTTTGCCGTAGAAATTCTCCAGTCGCTCGGCGTGAGTCGCCCCGCTCCGGCGATAGAACGCCATGTTTCGAAGGACTCTCAGGTCAGTTCGCAATCCCATAAGCGATGTCCCCGCCATCCGTGTTCTTTTCAACTCTGGATCAAAGCCTGAAAAACCGTGGGCCAGTGCCCATCGGCTGATTCGATCTACGCCACCTGGCTCGACCCGGCGGATTGATGAATATCCCGGTTGCGGGCGTCGACCGCCGTTTGTCCCTTCAGGGTGGCGATGTAAAAACTCGCGTAGGTATGCACGCGATCGATCTTGTGCAACCTTGCCGACAGGTCCCTGTCGTACTCCAGCATTTCGGCAACCTTGCGGGTCGAACCGGAATGGTCGACGGCAACCTTGTCGATGTAATCCGTCTTCAGTCCTCCGCTGCGCCACAGGATTCGGGCATTCGGGGCGGCGCGATCGACGATGGCCTGCCATTCGGCTTCCAGCCAGGGGAAGAAGTGATCGGAGAGCCAGTCCATGTGATCGAGCAGGACAAATCGCGAGATCTGCCCGTCGTGCTTCTCGAGGAACCCCTGCACGGAATCGGTGTGAGTGGACAACCGGTCGAGCAGGCCATTGCGAAGGCGGTGATAGTTTTCCTCGCGAAGGTACTCCGGACAACACTCCCTCGTGTAGCTCCCGTTCAGATAGACTCGCCAGAAATAGTTGTCTTTCATGGGGAGTCTGCCGAAAACGGTATCGACGCAATCCTGAATGTAGCGGAACAGGCCGCCGGGGTACTGCTTCTCGATCTGGCGTCGCTGGGCTTTCGGAACACCGAGCATGGACATGGTGGTATCGCGATTCATGGTGAAGCGGACGAGGCCGGTCCAGAACCGGTCGTGCATTTCGTCGAAGTACGCCTTTTGCTGCTCTTCCAGCGTATGGGCATCGAGAATCCGCTCGATCTGCGGCCGCACGCGAATCACCCGATCGGTGTAGAACTTCATCAGCCGCGCGAAACTGCCGGAGGTTCCGCGAAAATAAAATGACTTGCGCGGATTCGCGAACCAGCTGATCCGCCGATCCCAGAACTCCTGCGAGCGCCGCGTCAGCGACGGCCGGAGCGCCACGGAGTAGCGCTGGCGGACCTGGGGGAGGAATCCTTCGCCGAACATCTGGAAGAACTCGTCGAAGGACAGCGCTTTCAGGGCGGCGATTTTCAGTTCCAGCAAGGCGTTTTGCCGGTAATTGAGGTCGACGGCAAAGACCCGGGCCGGTTCGTCGAGCAGGTAGTCGAGGGCGTTGCAACCGGCGGAAGTGATCACCAGCACATGATCCCGCGGCCCGAGGTTCAGCGCAACGCGATCGATGCGCGGGTCTTCCCAGCAAGTGTTGTAAACCAGGTTGTTCCGGTGCACCGCCGCAAAAACCCGGCGGCTGACCCATTCCTTGACTGCCATTTGCCAACCACGTCGCGAGATTGCCCTTTGCCCGGCCGGGCTGCAAGGATTGTCTGTCGCCGCGTGAAAATTCTACCCGAACTGGCCCGGTTTGCACTTCGTATTAACTGCAACGCGCGTTTGAAACCTGCTTTTGAATTCCGTTTCCGGCCAAAATCGGTTATGGTTTGACCTGAAAAACCGGACAACCGCCGGCGGCGGATGAACAGAAATTTGACCTGTAGTTGCCTTTCCCCGGATTTGCATTCCGGAATGAGGCAGGCCCTGAAGTCATGCTGATCCTCAAGGACATCAAAAAACAGTATTTGCAGCCGAACGGCGAAGTCCTGCCCATCCTCGACGTCCCGTCTTTTTCGGTGGGAGAGGGGGAGCAGGTGGCGCTTCTCGGACCCAGCGGCTGTGGCAAGACGACCTTGCTGCACATCATTGCCGGCATCACGGTGCCGACCTCGGGGAGTGTGACCATCGACAAGATCGATATCACCCGTTACGGGGAGTCGGCGCGAGACCGGATTCGCGCCGACAAGATCGGCTACGTCTTTCAGACCTTCAATTTGTTGCCGGCCTTTTCTGCCGTGGAGAATGTGTTGCTGGGAATGACGTTCGGACCCGGCAAGCGCGATATCGGCCGGGCCAAATCCCTGTTGAAGCGGGTCGGGCTGGAACATCGCATGAGCCACAAGCCCGATTCGATGAGTGTGGGAGAGCAACAGCGCGTCGCCGTCGCCAGGGCGCTGGCCAACCGGCCGCGGCTCCTGCTGGCCGACGAACCCACCGCCAACGTCGATCCGCGAAACCAGCAGAAGATTGTGGATTTGATCCTGGAAACCTGTCGCGAGGAAAATATTGCACTGATCATGGTCACGCACAGCATGCAGGTGGCCGGGCATTTTCGCCGCGTGGACCAGCTCGCCGATGTCAATCTGGTTGTCGCGCAGGATGCCGCATGAACGCACTGAAAATCGCCTGGCGAAGTATCCAGCACCGCGGACTCGGCTCCCTGTTGACCATCCTGTCGATGGCACTTGGTGTCATGCTGGTTGTCGGAGTGCTGACCGTTCACGGAATCGTTTCGCAGTCGTTCAAGAACAATTCGAACTTTGCCTACGACCTGATTGTCGGACCTTCCGGGAGCGCCATGCAGGTCACGATGAACACGGTCTTCTATCTGAGCAAGCCGGTGGAGAATATTCCCTATGAGTATTTTCTGGCGCTGTCCGGCCAGCCGCTGCGCGAGCGGCAATTGCGCGACTCGATCGCCTGGCAAACCGGCTTGCTGCGCAAGGAGGCCGACAACGCCAACAATCTGCTGTTGGCCGCCGGAATGGCCGGTGGAGGAAGTGGATTGCTGGCCCGGCAGGCGATGCAGGTGGCCTGCGGGAAAATCGAGGAGGAGCGCATCGGCCTGAGGCGGCCTGGCAGCCAGTCGCACCTCGTCAATTTCGTCATTCCTGTCAACCTCGGCGATTATCTCGACGACAACACCCGTGTCGTCGGGACCACTTCCAGTTTTTTTGAGCACATTGTTGTCGATCCGGAGACCGGCAAGCGGTTCACGTTTGCCGAGGGTCGCGCCCTGCGCGATTTTGACGAGACGAATCACTGGTATGAGGCGGTGATCGGAGCCAAGGTCGCCGAAAAAATGAACCTGAAAATCGGCGACCGGATCAAGCCGATTCACGGGGATCCCAATGAAGGGGGTCACACCCATGAACAGACCTTTGTGGTCGTGGGAATACTCGACTGGACGGGCACGCCCCACGACCGGGCCGCCTTCGCGAATATCGAGGGCTTTTATTTGCTGGACGGGCATATCAAACCGGTCGATGAGCAGTTGCTTTCCGAAATGGCGCAGCTCTCCGTGCCCGAGGGAGACGAAACTGAAATCGAGGGGTTTATTCCCCAGGCGTCGATCGAGAAACTCGCTTCATCTCGCGTGTTGCCGCCACTTCCCGTGGAACAGCGCGAAGTCACGGCTTTGCTCGTCCGCTCCGCCAGCTCCACCGAAGAAGAGGACGAGGATTTTCTTCCTATCGACAGCGGGTTTGTCCTGCAGTCGAGTATCAACAGCCAAAGCATGCTCAAGGAGCTGGACTGGTCCGACTTTCGTCCGCGACTGGCCAAGGCAGAAGCCCAGGCCATCAACCCGGTGATGGAAGTCACCCTGCTGTTTGACAGCTTCGTCAATCCCATTCGCTGGGTTCTGTTGCTGTTGACCATCATGATCTGCGTCGTTTCCGCGATCAGTATCCTGGTCGGAATTTACAGTTCGATGTCACAGCGGCGACATGAGATTGCTGTCATTCGGGCACTGGGGGCGAACCGTGGAAAAGTGATGATGATCACCTTGCTGGAGGCGATAACGCTGGCAGTTTTGGGGGGAATGCTGGGCTGGGTCGCCGGCCACGGGCTCAATGCCCTCGCCAGCCCCGTCATCGAGTCGCGAACAGGTGTCTCGATCGGCTTCTGGGATTTTGCCCCCGGGGTTCCGATCCTGTCCTATCTCGGATTTTCAGGGGTTTCCGGGGAAGGCGGGGATGGCCTAGAATGGTTCCGGGTCTCCACGGAGCTTTTCCTGATCCCTGGCCTGATTCTTCTGGCCGTTCTGGTCGGAATGTACCCGGCCATTTCTGCCTACCGCACGGATGTCGCCAAATCCCTGAAATAGGGGGGTTGGAAAGGCAATTCGGAAACTCTGCCTCCGCCAGGAACGTAAAATAGTTGCTTGGGCCTGGTCACAGTGTCTTTTCAAGGTCGGAAAGTGAAAAACAGTTCAGTTCGAAACCGGGTGAATCGGTCCCCCTCCGCGGTGATCGGGAGTCTGCTGGCGGTGGTGATTGCCTGCTTCGGGCTTCCCCGCGCCCTCGCCTGCCCGTTCTGCGATGCGATCGGGCAGACCTTCACCGAGCAAATGAACAGCTTCGATGTTGCGGTGATTGCAAGGATGGAGACCGAACCTGTCTCTCCGGACGACTATCGTTTGCCGACGGCGAAATTCACGATTGTCGAGTTCTTGCGGGGCGCGGAATATTTTCCCGAGGAACTCGGGCTTTCGAAAGAATTCGAGAACATTGTCGCCGACAAGAACAGCAAGGTTGGCGACCTGTTTTTCGTCATGGGGGCCGGAACGCGGCACGTCAACTGGACCAGCCCGATCCAGGTCTCCGACAAGGTCATCGCGTATCTGAAAGAGATTGTCCGGCTACCGGAAAGCGGCGCCGATCGCCTGATATTTTTCGCCGATCGATTTGAGAACGAAGAGGCCTCCATTGCCGCCGATGCCTACGATGAGTTCGCAAGAGCAGGCTATAAGGAAGTGCTGGAAATCGGTCCCCGTCTCAACCGGGAAAAACTGATCGGCTGGCTGAAAGACCCGGACATTATCGTTTCCCGAAAACGCCTGTATTACACACTCCTGACAACATGCGGAAAACCTGAAGACGTGGCGTGGCTTGAGGAAGTTATCCGGTCCGGCGACAAACAGCGACAGGCGGGCCTCGATGCCCTTGTCGCCTGCTACCTGACTCTTGCCGGCGACAAGGGAATGTCGGTGATAGAAGAAATATTCCTCAAGAACCCGGAAACGCCGCAACTGGAACTCTTTTCGGTAATTCAGGCCATCCGCTTTCACGGCACGGAGACGGACAAGATCTCCCGCGAACGCCTGGTGCAGGCGATCCGCCTCGTCCTCGATCGCCCGCAAATGGCCGACATGGTTATCCCCGATCTCGCGCGATGGCAGGACTGGTCAGTGATGGATCGGCTCGTCGTGATGTTCCGCGAAGCGAATTCGGAAGACACTCGCTGGATCCGCACGCCGATCATTTCGTATCTGTTCGAGTGCCCGCTGGAACAGGCTGACAAATACGTCGAGGATTTGCGGGCCATCGATCCCGATGCCGTCGCTCGCGCGGAGATGCTGGCCAATATCGAATACGCAGACGACAGCGAAGGGGACGATGACTGGGATGACGAACCCGAGGCGGAAAAAAAGGCGATCGAACCGGACGCCAATCCGGATCAGCCAAAACCGATTGACCCTGCCGAAACGGGTGAAAAAGATAGCGACGGGACTCCTGCCGGCGACAAGGATGATGGTGGAGATGGCCAGGAAAACGAGATTGTCGTTCTCCGCCCGTCCATCCCCGATCTCCCCGCCAGCGGGTCCGGGACCTCCGAGTTTGTGTCGACGCGATCGGCAATCGCAAGTGATCTGGGCGGTGGCAATTACCCGGCGGCGAGCGCGCGGAACGAAAATGGCGCCGGCCAGCCTGCGCCGGTGGCGACAGTGGCCACCCCCACAGGGGGAGCATGGCAGATACTGGCCGTCACCGCCGGGGCCTGTTTGTTGATCTCCGGGCTGTTGCTTTCTGTTTTCAATGGCTGGTTTGAGAAATTGATCGTCTGATTCCGGTTACCCGTATGGACAAACAACTCGATTCACACGACCTGTACGAACTGGAAGAGGAAGGGGTCTCCAGATACGCGACACTGAGCAAGTCCGCTGTTGCCGGAATTGTTCTTGCGATCCTCGGCCTGCTCTATTTTCTTTCCAGCATCCTGATTCTCGTACCGTTACTCGCGCTGGTCTTCAGCCTGCTGGCCCTGTATATCATTCGAAAGTATCCGGCCGAGTATACGGGCAGGAGGGCGGCAAAGGCCGGCCTGATCCTGTCGGCGTTCACACTGGTGGTGGCCACGGGATTGCACATTCACGAATATGCCACCGAAGTCCGCCCCGGTTATCAGCGAATTTCCTATCGCATGCTCAAGGACGATGCCGGCACCCGCTTGCCCTACAGCGAAAAGGCCGAAGAGCTCGATGGAAAAAAGGTGTTTCTCAAAGGCTGGGTCCGCCCGGGGACGAATCGCAATAACCTGAAGGATTTTATTCTCGTCGGCGACTTTGGTGCCTGCTGCTTCGGGGGCAACCCCAAGATAACCGACGTCGTCGCGGTTTCGATCCAGACGGATCAACGTGTCAACTACAGCCTTCGGCTACGAAAGATATCGGGGACGTTCCGGCTCAATCGGCAGGCCGCTACGACCAGCGAGAAGGAAGTTCCGCGGGTCTTTTACCAGATCGACGCGGATTTTGTCGATTAGAACAAAAGCAACGAAACCCTTGATGACGGGCAAACTCGCTTGAATCAAATACAGCCAGCCCGGGCTTGTCGCGACCTGTTCCGTCTATCGGGCTGCGCGATCGGACTGGGCCTTGCCCTGCTGATCCCCGTTTCCCATGCCCGTGGGCAAGAAGACAGCCCGGAACCCGTTGCGGCTGTCGCCAACGACGAAGGCAATGAGGAGGTCAAGGGGCTGAGCTTTGACGATATCAAATTCGAGATGGACAAGAATCAGCCCTGGTCGATGGACCTGATAACACAGCCCATCCTGGATCTTAAAGGAAAACGGATCAGCCTCCGCGGGTACATTCTTCCGTCGACAAAGCAGTCGGGGATCACCACCTTTGTCCTCGTTCGCGACAACCAGGAATGCTGCTTTGGCCCGGGAGCCGCCCTTTATGATTGCGTCCTTGTCCGTTTGCAGGAAAACCATTCGGTGGAATTCACGGTTCGACCGGTGAAAGTCGAAGGGGACTTCATGATCAAGGAATACAAGATCGGCGGACAGGTCATGGCCATCTATCGCATGAAAAACGCGGTGGTGTCCCAGTAGATTCCCCGGCCCTTCTCCCAGGCAGGGAGAAAGGTGTCGCATCTGAAGAGTTGCGAAGTCGACGGCCATGGTCACTTGTCGCCTCGTTCCCGTCACCCAAACGCTTCCGCCGGAATAACTGGCAACTCCGGAACTCGCCTTGCTATCCGCCAATGCCGAACTTGTCTCTTCGAAGGCAACCTTGCTGAAATCCGCAATACCCGCACAAATGCATTGGCGGCGGCGTCTCCTGTGACCTAGGGTTCTTTGCTTTTGATCCAATCAGCTGTTTAGTGCTAACCTCATTACCCGATCAAAACCCGGTCGCCAGCGCGATCCGGCTGATTCAAGGTCTCTGACTATGGGCCCGGCCAAAAGGGAATTTGTCGATCTTTACGAAGTGCTGGAAGTCAGTTCCAACGCCAGCTTTGAGACCATCGAACGGGTATTCCGCCACCTCGCCGCGCGCTACCATCCCGACGTCGCCGAATCCGGCGACCGAAACCGCTTCACGGAACTTGTCAACGCATTCGACGTGCTGGGCAATCCCCAGTCCCGCGCTGCGCACGACGCCGCGCTGGACCGGTACCGAAAACAGCAAGCGGAACTGCTCGCCAACGCCAGTCGCACGAGCGAGGATTTTGCCGAACGCCACAAGCTTCTTTCGCTTTTTTATGGTCAGCGACGGCGCGATTTCAAACAGCCCGGACTGGGAATTTCCACGATTGAATCCGCCATGAAAATCCCACTCGAATTGCTCGAGTTCCATTTGTGGTACTTCCGCGAAAAGAACTGGATCAAGCGGGAAGAAAGCGGCTTGCTCTCGATCACCTGCGAAGGGGTCGACGAGATCGAAGCCCGGGAACTGGCAAGGCAATCGCCTATGCAAGCCGCGCAACCCGCGCAATCCGGGCCGCTCATCGAAGTACGGGACAATCCTGCTTCCCGCGCCATCGCCCGGTCAACGGTTTCCTGACCCTTACCGGCAAAACCGCCGCACTGGACGCCATAGAAGAACGGGCGTCCGGCACCATCTCTCAGGCGGGCAAGCAACAACTTCCACGCAGGGATTGGCAAAGGAAGTCAGGTAGAGATTTCGGAACCAGATTTCGCTCCCGTGATTCTGCAGAAAAATCCGCCCATAGGCGTTTTCTCCAAACCCCTCGATGGCCGCGAATTTCCCCTTTGCGACAGCCTGCCGCCATTCATGCGTTCCCGTGGTTATCCGGACCACCAGCATTCCATTCAGCCAATGCTCGATCCTGTTGTTTCGAACAACGATGCGCGACTGGTTCCATTGGCCGGCCCGAACCAGCGGTTTGCCAGGTCCGGGGTGAGCGACATCGTACAGGCTGCCCGACTTGTTCCTTTCGTTGGCTCCCATGTCATCCAGCAACTGGTATTCGCAGCCGAGCCACTGGTCCCCGTATCGGGCCACACGGTATTTGACACCGCTGTTCCCTCCGGCGGCGATCTTCCACTCAAAGAACAACTCGAAATCGCCGGTCGCGGCCTGCAAATAAAGGTCTTTTCCACCGGATTTTCGGTGGATGGCCCCGTCATCGATATCCCAATCGCCATTGGGGTTGCCGTCCCGATCCCCCCAGCCGTCGAGCGTCTTGCCGTCGAACAGCGAAACCGGAGTGCTGGCCACATAGCAGGATTGGGCCCGCACGTCCTGCGACATGAAGGCAAGCCCCATGAGCGCAAGAACAGGAAGCAGGAAAACGATTCGCCGCTGCATGGTCTGCGTTCCCATTAGAACACGGGGGGTCGTCCGAGCTGCCGGCGGATGACCGCCCACTGGCCGGCGTGCATCAGCCAGTGCGAACCTTGCATTTCGAACACGGCTCCGAAATTGGGTGCGTAGGAACGCATGGATTCGGGAGCCGGCTTGTCGAGATCTGCCTCCGAACATTTTGCAAGTGCCGCCAGCGTTCCCTGGCGCTGCCGGTTCATCGCCTCGATCAGTTCCTCGCGCGAATGAAAGCGGGCCGGGTCGTCGACTCCCGCCGTTTCCTTTTTGTACTTGGCGGCAAACCCCTCTGGCAAAGGAGGCATCGATCCCGGAAAGCATCCCTCGATCATCTGGTGTTCCGAATTGATCAGGTGCCCCAACTGCCAGGTGATATGGTTGCACGATGGGTGCGGGCGGTGCATCCACTCTTGCTGATTCAGGTCGAGAATGTAGGCGTCGGTGATCATTTTGGCCATGTCGATTGACAGGCGCAGCGCTTGATTGGCTTTCATGGAAGCGGCTCCTCGATGGTTCGTGGGGAGTGAATGAACTCGTGCCGAAGCCCTTATCGTACCCGATACAGGGACTGGCTGCGCGACGCTGCAGAAGTCCGATCGCCTGATCGAACCACAAATCGGACGAATCTTACGAATGGGATTCGTTGCGGCGACGGATAAAGGCTCCGCCGACCAGAATCAAACCGAACCAGGCAGCGGTGGCCGGCTCGGGAATGGCATCCGCCAAAAACGAGAAATTGTCGATGCCCAGTCCATGGTCGCTACCGCCATCATTCGGGTCCGACCAGCGGAGGAATAGCTCTTGCCCAGGCGCCCAATTGATACCTGTCACCGTAAAGGAAATTCCGGCGACACGGTTCGCCGCAGCATTGCCATCCAGCGCCCCTTGAGACGTAGTGGCAATCGGGCCGGTGAAATCCAGCGATGATACCCCTGTGTACCCGCCTCCATCAATGGTCAAGCCCGAGCCAATTTGATAGCCAAAGTTCAGGGTGTGATTGGTGGTATTGCCCGAATTCCTCCACTGCTCGCCGTCGTAAGTTACCGTGAACTCGTTGTACGTACTTGCCGTATTGTTCTGCAATCTCAGGCCATACAGGATCGTATCGGTACTGTTCGATGCAATGCTCCCCAACGCCCGGTCCACGGCACTTGCAGCGCCGAAACTGTAAAGCGAACCTGTCGTTGCTGAACCGGTTGAAGCCGAATAGGACAAGGTATTCCGGTTTGAATACCAGCCATCCAATGTGCTGTCATCAGCCCATGTACTTGAGCTGGTCGTCAACGTATTGAAGTCCTGCAAATAGCCGCCGCCGTTATAGATCAGGCTGGCTTCCACACGTGGAGCCACCGCGAACACAACGACAATCGCCATCCATCCGGCAAGGTGAATTCCTGATTTCATGGTGAGGCCCCGGGGTGTGTCAGAAGTGGTTGGGACGCGTCGGACCGGCAAGATCAGGATAACTGAAAATCCGCTCTTGCCTATCGTTCAAACGGAAAATGAAGGAATTACCAAATGACCTTCATTTTCCGGCTTTTCATCGGGTTCGCAAGCTGGCCCGGAGTGCAGAAAAAAACGCCGCCGGAACCGGTTCCGGCGGCGTGCGTAGTTCTCAATTCTTTTCCGTTGCGATCAGCGGCGGCGGTGGAACAGGGTTCCGGCAACCAGCACCATTCCCAACAAGCCCGCAGTCGCCGGCTCGGGAATCGCCGAGAAATCCGCTCGAACAACAAAGTCATCCGTTCCGGCAACGCCGTTCTGGTTCAGGTACCAGGTGCCAGCCGAACCGGAGGCCGACCAGTTGACGACTCGAAACGTCGCGGTTGTTCCAGCCGCCAGATTCTGCAGCCCACCCACTCCGGTAAGATCGATCAACGCCTGGGGATTACCAGCACTTGTGGTTACTGCTCCCCAGGTAATCGGACCACCAATATCGAAGAAGTTGGTTCCGTCGGTTGAGTATTGCCATAGACCAGTTGTCGGGCCCGTGCCGGAACGGCGGACATTGTATGCGTCAATGCTGGTAAACGACATGTTGAAACCGGCATTGGGCGTCACTGTAAAGGTGGCGAAGTCTCCGGCAGCAATCGCTGCCGCAGCGCTGGCATTGCCATCCCAGGCATTCCCTCCCCAAGCATTTGCCGCCCCGGCGCCGGTAGTGCCGACTCCTCCGCCTCGGGTCAGGCCGCCAATCGTTGCGTTGGCACTTGCCGAAGTTGGCGCTGCTGGGGACGGACCAAAGTTATTTGTTCCTCCCGGGAAGCGGCCGTCGTTGAAATCCCAAGCGGCAACGACGTCGCCAAATGCCGCCGTCGCGGATATCGCCACAAAGGCGAGCGACAGGCTCAAGGTGCGCAAGAAGCAGTTAGTCATTTCCGTCAACTCCCGATGAAAAATCATGTTGGGGCCAGTGGGTCCCGGCGCTGCCCCAATTCTAGCACGCGCTCCAGTTCCCTCAAACGGCCGCCGCACCCTAAACAGGAAATCTTAACAAACGCGGATTTCAGCGGATTTTTTTGGGATAATGGAGTCGCTAATCCCCTCGGCCCTTCAAAAAGACGGGCTATTTCCCCGACCCGTTTTTATCCAGGTCCGTCAGCAGGGTTTTCACCGCGGCTTCCAGTTGCGGATCGCGGCCGGCGGCGACGGCCGGCGGGTCGTTCAGTACGAGAATATCGGGTTCCAGTTGGTCGTTCTCCAGGAAAGTTCCCTTGTCCGTCAACATGCCGACTTGCGGAATACCGAACACCAGATCGGGATTGATCTGCCCTTCCCACCAGACAGCCGTGGCCGTTCCCGGCACCGGGGCTCCAACGAGCTTGCCGATTCCCTTGACGCGAAATGTCCACGGGAAGAAGTGAGCATCGCTGTAATTGCTTTCGCTTTGCAACACGGCGACAGGGCGGGTCCATTTGTTGATGGGCTCGCCACCAAGACCTCCTTCTTCAAATCCGCGCGGGGCGAACTGGATATAACGCTTGCCGCCAAGGAACGTGGCGAGGTCTTCGTGCAGCCAACCCCCGCCATTAAAGCGCGTGTCGACGATCAGCGCTTCCTTTTCGTTGTTCTTGCCAAGCACTTCATCGTACACCCGGCGAAAACTGCCGTCGTTCATTCCGCGCACATGGACGTAGCCGATGCGGCCACCAGAAAGTTCTTCACACCGTTTTCGGCATCCGGCAATCCAGCGCTCGTAGAGCAAGTTGGATTCTTCGCCGGTGCTGATCGGGCGGACCGTCTCTTCCCAGGTGGTACCGTCCTTCGAAAGGGACAGCCGGACAGGTTTTCCTGACTGGCGATTGAGCAATTGCCAGGGATTGACGTTGGCGGCAAGCTCCACGCCGTTGATGTGGGTGATCACCGTTCCGGGAACGATCTTGCATTCGGCCCGGTCACAGGGACCCCTTTCGATGACTTCGGCGACTTTCAGCCCCGCCTCTTCCGAAGCGAGATCAAACAGCAGTCCCAGAGAAGCGGTATTGTCGCCATCCTGCCGGCTCGGGCGGTAACGGCAGCCGGTATGGGATGCGTTCAATTCGCCGAGAAGTTCGCTGAGCAGTTCGGCGAAATCATGATTGTTGTTGATCGTGGGCAGGAAAGCCGCGTAGTTCTTTCGCATCGACTCCCAGTCGACGCCATGCAGGTTTTCGTCGTAGAACTTGTCGCGCACCTGTCGCCAGGCGTGATCGAAGATGTACTGGCGCTCCCCGTTTTCATCGACCACCATTTCGGCGGCAAAACTGACGGGTTCGCTCTTGGCCCGGCCACCTTCATCGCCCATCGCTCCGGCAAGTCCGATTTTGGACAGCCGGCCCCCCTGCATGAGAAACGCCGACTTGCCATCTTTCGAAAACTGGACGACACCACCACCGCCGCCGCCACCTCCATCGCCGCCCCGACCCCCACGGTCCCCACCCAGCGGAAGGATGTTGGAGGTCGACCGGTCGCGCACCTTGGTCAGCCAGAGCCCCCACTTGTCGTCGACCTGAGCCAGATAGATCAGGTGCTCGCCATCCGGCGACAGGTCAAACGATGCAATCTGCGAGGAGTGCAGAGTCAGGCGGCGACGACGCAAGTCCAGATCTTCCGTCTCGAATTCGATCGGTTCAATTTTCTTTTCTTCTTCTTCTTTTTCATCCTTGTCATCTTTTTTCTCCTCTTCCTTGTTCTCGTCAGCCTTTTCCGAAGGGGCCTTTTCGTCGGCAGGCTTTTCCCCTTCCTTTTCGTCGCCGTCCTTCTTCTCCCCGTCTTTCTTCTCTTCGTCCTTTTTCTTCTTGTCCGCCTCCTCGCGTTTCTTTTTCAGGGCAAGCTGTTCCTTGTCCAGCGTGGCCTCATCGAAGGCTGCCTGCGTGAGGTAGACGGCCATCACGTCGGCTTCGCCCCCCCAGCTCCCGTGGCTCCGTTCGCCGAAGCGATCCGATGCATAGATCAGGGCCTTGCCCCCCGCGGCGAATGCCGGTCCCGATTCCTGATAACCGCTGTCGGTCATGTTCACGATCTGGCCGGTTTCGATGTTCACGGCGCCGATTTCCGAAACCCAGCTTTCGTGGCCATACCAGGTCACGGCCAGCCAGCGGCTGTCCGGCGACCAGCGATACTCGATATCTCCGTCGGTATAGGAGAAGTTCTTGTTCGCCGGCACCAGCGATTTCGACTCGCCGGAGGCCAGGTCGAGGACCATGATTTCGCGGCGGTTGCGCAAGTAGGCAAGTTTCTTTCCATCCGGCGAGCAGAGCGGCTGAAACGTCTCATCTGCGGTCACGAGGACCGGAGACTCTTCGACAACCGTGGCGTTGGCAAATCCATCCTCGTCTTCGCGGCCCAGCACCGTCTTGTAGAGATTCCACGAATCGTTTCGTTCGCCGGCGTAATACAGCGTCCTGCCGTCGTCCCCCCACGTCACGGACCGCTCCTGGGTGGGCGTTGAAGTGATTCGGCGTGTGGTTCCGAACTCGACGTTGGCGACAAAGACCTCTCCCCGGATAACAAAGGCGATTTCCTCTTCGTTCGGAGAGACGGCAAATTCCGTCGCCCCGTCGCGCATGACCTTCAGGGATTCCGGATTCGATCGCATGCCGGTCCGCAAGCGCACGGAAACCGGAGAGGGATCGGCGTCCGGTCGCTTGATCCAGATTTCGCTGTTATGGATGTAGCAGAGTGTGCCATCGCCGGCAACGGTGAGATAGCGCACGGGATGAATGGAATGGCTGGTGACCTTCGTCTGGCTCGATGGATTGGCGATATCGAGCTTCCAGACATTGAAGCTGCTTGCCAGCTGCGGGACGACACGGCTTCCTTCCGGTGCTGGCGGTATGACATTCTTGCCCTTCTCGCCCGGCCCTGTCGCCTCGATTTGTTCGCTCAGAAAATAAACCGACTTGCCATCCGGCGCCCAGACCGGAGTCAAATCTTCACCCTGGAATCCGGAAAGCAATGTGTACTTTTTCGATCCGGGTTCATACATCCAGATATCGCGAGTGACGCTCGACGTGTGATGTTTGCGAAATTCGTCCTCGAAGCCCTTGTAATCGTGGAACACCAGCCTCTTCCCCTCGCGGTCGAAATTGGCCCACTCGCCTGTCGTCGTCATGATTTGCACCGGGCGCCCTCCTTCGACGGGGATCCGGTAAAGCTCACCCATCGCCGAGGTGCCGATAAATGAATCCGGCGCATCCTGGATCCGGCTGTTGACCAGTACGTACTTGCCGTCCGGAGTGAACGAGACCGGTTCATCCGCCGTGGAATGCCACGTCAGGCGGACTGGTACCCCTCCATCGGCTGACGCGAGATACACGTCGCCCGAATCGTTCCAGTCCGACATGAAAGCGATGGTCTTGCCGTCGGGTGACCAGACTGGCGACCGTTCGAAGCCCGCGTGCGAAGTGATCATTCGCGCCGCGCCCCCTTTGGAAGGGACCACCCAGATATCGCCCTGGTAGGAGAAGGCAATCTGTTTTCCATCCGGTGAAATGGCCGGGTATCGGATCCACGGCTTGCTCTCCTCCTGACCGGAGGCCGGCGACAGGATCAACAGCAGACTGGCCAGCAGCGCAAGAGCCGCACTTGTGGTTGACGGGCCTGAAACATGACGGTGGACGCTTGCAAGTCTCATTTCGCTTCCCGGAGTTAATGAATGTCAAGGATGAATGCCACGGTTTCCAACAGTATAGTCTCGGAGTTGCCGCAGGGATCAAAAACCTGACCGGCGGAACCGGCAAAACCTGTTGCCAACAGTTGCCAAAGGGGGCTATTTCTTTTTGATCCAGATATTCCGGTAGCGGACGGGGCTGCCGTGATCTTGCAAGTAGACGAATCCCGGCTCGGGAGATTCCGCCAGAGGTGCCGCGGTGGTGGGGTTCGGGATTTCCAAGTCCTTGTGAATCAGGACACCGTTGTGCTTCACGGTAACTCGCGCATTTTCGGTTTTAGTCGTTCCTTCCCAACGGGCCGAACGAAACTCCACATCGTACGTCTGCCAGGATTCTGGAGGAAAGCACATGTTCACATCCGGTTTGCGCACGGAATAGATTCCGCCGCACTCGTTGTGCTCTCCAGCCAGTCCAAACGAGTCGAGCATCTGGATTTCGTAGCGGCCCTCCAGGTAAAGGCCGCTGTTTCCCCGTCCCTGGCCCGTGGCCGCCGGCTCGAACGGCAGTTTGAACTCGATGTGCATGTCGAAGTCACCCGGCAAGTTATCGCGGCTGCGAATACCCTGTCGCAGCACGCCGTCAATCACCGGGTCGCCACCATCTTCGGCAACAAATTTCTCGCCGCTTGAGCCATCGAACAGCACGGTAGCTCCCTCTGGCGGAGCCGCCCCCAGGGTGGGGCTTGTTCTTTCCACACGTTCCATTTCGATGACTTTTTTTCCGTCGGTGAAACCGGTGAGCTTGCCACCTTCAATCTCAACCCGCTCATTGCGCTCGGAAAAGACGACTTTCCCTTCCTCGATCGCGCCGTCCACTTCCTCGATACGCCCGCCAGGTTCAAATCCGTCGCCCGGCAGTCCACCTTCATAAATGCGCATCGAAAACCTGTCGTCGCCGAGCGCGATAATCTGAACGCCAAATTTGTTGGCCTCGCCGTTTTCGTTCGCGATGCCAGTGTATTCTCCCTGAATCGCCAGCCAGGCGGCGAGACGGTCGTCGCCTTGCGGTGCATTATCCTCCTGCTGTGCTCGCAGACAGGAGGCGCCACAGAAAACGATCACGGAAAACAACAGTGCGGAGGCGGAGTTCATGTCAGACTTCCGGAATTTCAAAGCCGTCCCGTGGAGTTCTGGCGACCATTGCCGCCGCCAGGTCATCGCCGACGACCTTGCGGGCCGCCGGGTCCCAGCGGATTTCGCGTCCCAGCCGGGCGGCGATGGCCGCAAGGTGGCAGGTGTCCATCGCCTGGGTGTGAGAATAGACATCGGAGACCGGCAACCCTCCTTCGGCGATGCAGCGGAAGAAGTTGGACTTGTGCCCTTCAAAGGGTTTGCCCTTGTAAAGCTCCATCAGGTCTTCGTCGCCAAATTTCCCCTCGTCCCAATTCTCTTCGATCGGCTTGCCGGTGATCTTTCCGCGATTCACAAACATTTTTCCCTTTGAGCCCTCGAACAGCACTCCATTGTCGCCGCGGCTGGTGACATGCATTTCAATACCGCCGGCGAAGTGGCAGATGATGTTGAAGTCGTGCGATGTGTTGTAACAGTCATCGACAACCGGATAGCCGTCGCGGAACTCGACAGGGTGTTTGGCATCCCGGCCATCGATCCGCTCGGGGCCAAGCCCTTCCCCTTCCAGCTTCAGGGCCCACGTGGCGATATCGACGTGATGGGCGCCCCAATCGGTGAACTTGCCTCCCGAGTATTCATACCACCAGCGGAATTCGTAATGGCAACGCGGTTCGCGATAATCGACCAGCGGCGCCTGCCCGAGCCACATCGGCCAGTCGAGTTCTTTGGGGGGCTGCACCACCGGAAACGGTCCGCCGACACTTCCTCCGTCAATTCCGACGGTCACTTTCTTTATGTCACCGAGCAGTCCCTTCCTGACCATGTTGACGGCGCGAAGAAACAATTCGCGTGTACTTCGCTGCTGCGTACCGATGAAAAACACCCGGTCGGGGTATTTGCGGCACGCCTCGCGGATGATGCGGTTTTCATCGAGCGTGAGCGTCAGGGGTTTCTGGCAGAAGACGTGTTTGCCGGCCTGAAGTGCCTCCACGGCAATCTTCACGTGCCAGTGATCGGGAGTAACGATGCTCACGACATCGATATCGTTTCGTTCCAGCACGCGGCGATAGTCGCCATACGCATCGGCTTTCCCCTTGCCGACATTCTCATGGACGCGGGCCTGCTCCGAGCGGCGGGAATCGACGTCGCAGACGGCCAGGATGTCCGCGAAATGGTTGATTTCCTGGGCATCACCCATGCCCATGCTTCCGGTTCCGATACAACCGGCTCGCAGGCGATCATTGGCCGAGCGATTGGCAAAGGCCCTGGCGGTCCAGGAAAACGGCGTCAGAGCCACGCCGGCGGCGAAGGCCGACGTTTTGAGAAAGTCTCTTCTTCCGGTGGATTTGGAACGGGCGGGGTTATTGATATCGATATCGCGGCTCATGGCATGACTCCCGGGAAAGGTCGATTGATTGCGAGGTTATTGTGACTCCCGCCCTTTCAAACACAATCCCTCCTGCGGGAACGCCAGACCCGTGGCCCACCTTGAACTAGAGAGGCATGGCAGTCGACGTCCTTCCTCCTGGCAGACTTTTTACGGCCGATCGTCCCCGTTACCGGCAGGAAAGGGGGGGACGGCGCTTACAACTCCGTCTATCAGGACGAACTCTGATGGTACAGCGGCAATCCACTTCGGAGGATAGGGTAGTCGATCGCAACATACGTCACTATTCAAAAGGGATTCGCGTTTTCGGCCATTTGCCGAATGCGGCAACTCAATCAAAAGCAATTTCCCGCCACCAGAACCGTCATGCAAGAGCGATTCGATCAGGCGTTCGCAAGCTGAACAATCGGAGCGATAGAGCACTGCATGCCACTGTCCTTTTTGGATTTCTTCTCGTTTTGGCAGCCAGCGAAGCAACGGAAGTCTTTGACCTGACCATTCACCCGGACGCAACAACACGACTTGGGTCGAATCGCCGGTTGAAACAAAATCATCGAGGGTCTGACCTGCTGGTCTATCCTTGGGAGATGGGGCGACCAACAGCATCAGAAGGGCAATTGCTATCATTGACCTCCTGAAGACTGCGTCGGATTGAATAATCCGGGTCGGAGACGTGAAAGTCACCCATGCAATGGCTCCAAGATCCAGGAACAGCGAGAACCACACAGGCGTGTGAATCCAGCCAAAACAATCACAATGCGTTGTTCCAGAGCGCATTCGAATTAGATTGATACACGCGAAGCCGGCAAATAAAATAGCTGCAATGGCGCGCGAATATCGTGTACAACGTCCTGAAAACAGCCAATATGCCAGAACGATTTCCAACTCGATAATTCCAATTCTGGCCCAATGCTGCAGAAAACCTGATTCCTCAATTGGGTCCGTCATCAATTCAGCAAGCTTCATGCATGCGGCAACTGTCAACAGGGTCGGCAAGAGCGCCTGGATCGTCCAGAAGGCGTAAGGCGACGAAAATTGCTTTTCCTGTACGGACTCTCTCGGGTCAGCCATTTCGGCGCTTCAAAAACCAGATTCCCGCAAGAACCAACAAACTCCCCAACACAATCCAAACGACGCGCCGGGATGCGGGATTGGCAGGGGTTTTGAGCCCGATTGCTTCGGCCGTATAAAACTTGCGATCTACCGGTGCGTTTTGGGTTTCGATGATTGTCGCTGTATAAACCGCATTTCCTTCGCGTACAATCGACTTGACCGGAAGGAGTCGACCTTCGCGCATTTCCCATGCAATTTCGCTTGCTTGAGAGGGCTGCACTGGGACATCTGGATTGCCTGAACTTCCAATTCGCCACTCGAACCTCGATACAAGATGGCCCCTACCGGGAATCCACTCGACCAGGCCGTGACAATCGTGCAAGAACTTCATTTGATCTGGAACTGCCTTCCATCGAATGATTTCCGTTCTGTCCCCGGTGTGCAGCAGAGATCCTGCACTGATTGATTCGATGGCCAACCCAGGCGATTGGAAAAACGCCAACAAGTCCTCTTTCAGGAGTGAAGTTGCCGCAGCCAACAAATCGTTCCGAAAGTGCATGGCGTTGACGACATTCCTGTGGGCCATCGCGTTGTATCCCAGCACACCAAAACGAAATCCCGTACCTTTCATATCGTCAATCGCTTCAAAGACGAATTCGTCGTCTCGAACCATCACTTCAGCAAGGCCTTCCGGACGCAAAACATCGCAACGCCAAACATGAGAATCGAGTTGGCAGTATTTGCCTGACAACAATGGCTTTGGCGACGCTCCGCCCGTTTGGAGTGTCATTTCATAGGATATGGACAATCCGTCAAACAACCGCTCCCGAATCTGTTTGTCCGCTTCAAGTGCTTCTACGACCTGCTCGACGTCAGTTGTTTGAAGGCTTTCCGGGAATAGTACTGTCGCTGATGCCAACAACGTGAAGACAGCGACTCCATGGAATATCGGGTTACGACACTGGTGTTTGATTACTCGATACATCAATTCAAGGCCGGATGGCCGCAAGACAAGACTCTAAAACGGGGAAACCGTTGATTCCTTGCCAGCGCGAGTCAAAAGAGATGCGAGGACGTCGAGTTCGATCTCTTTGGCAATCGGCCTGACACTGAAATCTGCGAAAGAAAAATAGACTTTCCCGCTTGTATGACGGCTGGAAAATGTGTGGACAGATGTGTCTTGATTGTCGCCGGGAAGGTCCTGGAAAAACCCCCAGCGACACCCTATTCCACCATGCATGAAACTGTGGCGGATCCAGGGACTGTCGAGCATAACCCCGTCCACAAGGGCAGTACCTCCGGTCACTTCACCAAAAAGTATCGTATTCGAAATTCCATCATGAATACCGTTTACAGAAACCCGCTCTCGAATCAGAAAGATTCCCTCTCTTCGATTTGATGAATTGATGTCGCCGCAGTTTCCGAGATAGTTTGTCCAGCCTGCATAGGTGTTTGGAACACCGGCCAGCTCAAAGGTATTGGTACCAAAATACGGAATCGTTGACACCAAAATATTTTCCGTTCCTTCGGAGACATCAGACGGACAACGAAAAACTGGAATTTCGACATTGGTTTTCCCGATTCCTGCAGGATCCAGTGACCATGCCGGGCCTTGTTGTTGCAAATTCCAGTTGAATCCATCCATTGTCCTGCGCAGTGGTTCCTGTTCCACATATTCGAGAATAAACCCCAGATGTCCGATCAGTTGATGATCCGTCAGTATCAACGTGTCGATAGTCGGCGCAAGCTGTCCTGGCGGAAACTTGCCGTGCGTCGTGGCATAAACGCCCGCTGCAAGCGAGATTTGGCGCATGTTGGATTGGCACTGTGTTTGCCTCGCCGTTTCGCGAATACCATGGACCGCAGGAATGGCAATCCCGGCCAAAATCCCGACGATGGTCATGACCACCAATAGTTCGACCAGCGTAAATGCCTCGCGAATCCTTGTGGCAGGTTCCGACTTTGAGTTATCTGGACAACTCCACATGTTTGACCATCATGTCAACAGGTATCGGCGGATCAGTGAAAAAAACGAAGTCAAGCGAATCATGGGTCGTTCCTGAGTCTGGGAATTCCAGTTCGATCAGGATTTCCTCTGTCGCGCTGGAGTCTATGGTCAGCGGCAATGCCCCGACAACCGCACAACTACAGCTCTTTTCAATCGCGGTGATTGTAAATGGAAAGCTCGTATCATTGTGAATCTGGAAGCGAACAAGTCGGCCGTTCACGGTTGTTTCAACCGACATCAAACGAATATTGAGGCCCCGTGCATGGAAACCAAGCGACTTGACACCAATGACCGCAGCAAACGCCAGGAATAACAAGACGAATTTTGCCGAACCCGTGTTGATCACTGGCAGAGGCACCCGGAAACCGTTGATCGACAGAGTCCAGAGGTTCCGCTGGCTTTGGTGCAAGATTGCCCGGCAGTGGAATCGGTACACTCAGTCGAATTCGGTTTGGTTTCACAAGTAACCCTGGGCAAAGGATCTTCCTGGGCGAATGAAAATGAAAAACTCAAGGCACCCAGAATACAAAATGTTATTCCAATCAGAATTCGACTTGACATCGATTAGACTCCCTATGCCTATGTCCCAAAATGATATTTCCGGTCGACAGATTTTCGAGGTTTTACGCGGCCACCCCGAATTTTACACCGAGGGGGGGGGGTTGGAGTCAAGTTCTCATTCAGTCAGGGAAGTTCGAGAAAAATCGCGTTGCGAAATCACTGACGGCATAGAAGATTATCTCCTGAATTGGTGGCCTCAGACCTTTTGCCGGCGCCGGATTTTTGAACGTCAAATCCGGAGGCGGTCCTGCGAAAAATGTCGGCACACGGCGACGGAGAACCCCGTTCCCCGGATCGGCGGCTTTCTGCCTGAAAAGCCGGTTGCCTTGACGTACATTTGTACTTAAACTGTCGGTGTCCCGGTCCCGAACGGCTTTCACCCCAGGTCCGCGCCATGGCCCGAAAACGTCCATCGATCTCCAGGGGAGAGCGCGAAGTCGTGCGACTGGTCTGGCAGCTGGGGAATGCCAGCGTCGGCCAGGTTCACGAGGCGATGCCCGCCGAGCGCAAGATGGACTACTCCACCGTCCAGACCTATCTGCGGCGACTTGAAGAAAAGGGATATCTCAAGTCGCGACGCGAGGGACGCAACAAACTCTACAGCGCGCGAATCCGTCCCGGCACTGTGATTGGCGAAGCGGTCAGCGAGATCACCGACCAGCTGTTCGATGGCCGCGTGATGCCGCTCGTTCGCCATCTTGTCGACGATCGCGGGATCAGCGACTCGGAGATCCGCGAGCTTCGCGAACTCGTCGACGAACTGGACCAGAAGGGAGAGCGGCATGGATAGTCTCTTTTGGCAATCCGTGATTGTTCAGCTCCTTCAGGTGACGCTGTTGATCGTGGTCGTGGGTATGGCCAGCCGCCTGTTGAGACAGCGCTACCCGCATATCGTGTATGGCCTTTGGTGCGTGGTGTTCATCAAATGCCTGACGCCGCCCCTGATACCTTCGCCCGTCGGCGTGTTCGCCTGGCAACAACCGCTTTTCTTTGCCGACTCCCTGCCCGTGGCCCGGCAACCGGCTCGACCCGTCACACGAAGTGAAGAGACCCTGAAACGCTTTTCGGAATCCGCCGGAATCGCGCTGGCGTCGCCCGATGATTGTATCGAGACTCCTCCGCTGTCAGTGGTGAATCCGTCGCCAGCGGAAACCGCAACTTCCGGCACGGAAGCCCTGCCATCCCTGCCGGCAGCCATTGGGAACGGCGGCACGGAGTCCGGAAAGGCGCGTTTGCTGTGGCTGCCACTGGCTTTCTGGCTGGCGGGATTCCTGTTCGTTCTGGGGAGAGGTGCGTTTCAATGGTGGGCGCTTTTTTGCGCTATTCGATTGCGGCGAGTCCCTGCGGGATCAGAGCTGGAAGAGATGCATGCCCGCCTGTGTGAAACCCTTTGTCCCGGCCGAAAGGTCCTACTGGTTGTTACCGACCGGCAATTTGGTCCAATGGTGGCCGGGTGGCGAAATCCTGTTGTCGTTTTTCCGCAAGCGCTGTTGCAGCGATTGTCGCCGGGCCAGATCGAGATGATCGTCGCCCACGAGCTGGTCCATGTCCGCCGCGGGGATACGCTTCTTTGCCTGTTGCAGTATCTCACGACTGCGGTCTGGTGGTTCAACCCCCTCGTCTGGTGGGCGAGTCGCAAGACTGATGAGCTGGCGGAGCGCTGTTGCGATCTGGAAGTGCTTGGTCGCCTGCGTTGTCATCCCCCGGCCTATGTTCGTTCCTTGTTAAGGGTCATAGAAATGCGCAAACAGATCACACTGATTGCCGGAGCGGCCGGAGTCAGTCCATCGAATATCACGGTCGAGCGGCTCAAGTGGCTTGCCCTGCAAAAGGGGCCGGCTAAATCGATGGGCCGGTGCGCGTCGTTCCTCACGGCGACGGTTGCCGCCTTGCTGGTCCTCCCCGCGGCGGGGTTCGGCATGTGGCAGGAACATCCGCGACTCAACTCGATTGAACTTCTGGACGTTTCGATCGAAAACGAAGCGCGTCGCGCCTATCAGGCCGGCGATTTTGAAACCGCCGCCCGGTTGTTTGAAAAACTGGCGACCGATGCGCCGGATAACGGCGAACTGTGGGCGCGTTTCGCCAACAGCCTCCAAAAACTCGGACGCCACGAAGATTCGCTCGCCCCCTTCGCCAAAGCCTCTGCCCTCCGGCATCGGGGACGGTCGCAGACCATCATGCGCTGGGCGGGAGCACTCAGCATCACCGGCGATACCGAAGCTGCCCTGAAAAGGATTGCCGAGGCCCTCGATGCAGGCTTCCAGGGAAACGCCAGGCTTGACGACAACGAGTTGTTCGTCCCGCTTCTCGAAAACCCGGAGTTTCTTGCCCTTTCGAAACGTCATGACGAGGGCAAGCAACAGGTGAATCGCGGTCCAGGGCTTGGCCTCGCTCAGGTCGACGAGCCGGGGAGTGGAGTCCTGGTGCGGGAAATCGACGCGGAGTCGCTGAAGCGGATAGCCTTTCTCGATGGCACCTGGAAAGTGCAGGACAAGGAGGGAAATGAAATCGGCAGCGTTGAATTCAAGCCCGATCTCAAGGAGCAGATTCTGAACGGTTTGTGGAAGGAAGGGGACAAGGAATCGGCGACTTCCCGCTTGCACTACGACCCGCGCGGCCAGCTCTGGATCCTGCAGATGACAGCCGGCGAATCAAAGATGAACGTCGCCGGAGAACTCGACGAAACGACCGGGTCGCTGGTCTTCGAAGGGTTGATCACCGAGCCTTCCGGCGCCGCCAACGATCTCAAATGGGAACTGTCGCGGGAATCGGAGGAAAAACTGCTCATCCGCAGATGCTTTTCAACCGACGACGGAGAGACCTGGTCCGACTGGGAATTGCGCTACCTGTCGCGCTAATGCTCGATGTCCTGGGCCGTGGCCATTCCCCGGCTGTGCCGGTATATCCGCATCTCTTCGATGGCCGCAGCGAGAATCCGCGTTGCCGAACCGAGGCCGGCGCGGTCGTCAAGCAACAGGTTGTAATAAGGCTTGATCCCGCCGTAGGTCACCACCCGCTGGTCGACATTGATTCCGTCGCACGGTATGCGGTGTTTGCGCAGGTAGTCCATGATCTGCGGATGTCGGTTGGGACTGTCGCAAGTGAAACAATAACAATAGGCGCCGATGGAATAGGCCTGCCGCAAAAGCTCCGGAACTTCCTCGAACACGAGCCCCTTGTTGTGGTAGTCGAACACCGTGTTGTCGAAATCGAAGTCGATGATGATCTTGCCGAAGGCCTTCCATTCGTTGACCAGCCGTTCAACACAGTTTTCGTCAACGGAATAGTAATCGGACATGAATGACTCCGGTAACAGTGCCGCATTCGCCAAAGGGTTCGAAATCGCCAGGTCTGCAATGCCTCCATCATAACGAAGGGACCCTCCAGGTCCAACAAACCGGCTCACAAACGGCCGTATCCGAAATGCCTGGGATCGTGCCGAGTCAGCAAGTTTCCGGTTTTTGCTGGAACCAATGCCTGGCCCGCGACGTCGCCCGGAACCGGATTTGTCCCCGGCATGTGCGCCAGGTAGAATGGCACTCAGCCACCTCCCGTCCTTTCAGGCTGTTGTCGGCAATCGACTGCATGCCTGTTTCTTTGCTGATATCTGTGCAGTGGGTCAATCGTCTTCAGGGGAGATCTGTCGTGAAGAAAAAATCCTGTTCGTTGTCTTGCCTTTCTGTCTGCTTCTGTCTGATGGTCTGTGCTGCGATGCCCTCCTTCGTATTGGGGCAGGAGCCCGGAACGGAAAAGGAGCAGGACCGCAACGCCCGGGAGGCGCTGGAACGGTTCATCGCCGTGGATTTTCAGGATGAACGGCTCGGTGAAATCCTTGACGAATGGAGCGGACAGCAGGGAGTCAAGTTCCTGCTCCACCGCTCTGCCAGCCAAAACAACCTCGGCCCTGACACGCTGATTACGCTCTCCGTCCCGGAAGTTCGCCTGGCGACAGCCCTCTCGCTGATGCTTGACGAAACCGAATGCACGTGGCTTGTCCGCGATGGAATTGTGCAGATCGTTTCCGACGACTACGCCGTGGAAAACCCGGTGATCGAGTCCGTGGACTGTGAAGGAATTCTCGCCACCATCAAGCCGGTAAAACGGCAGCGTCTCGACTCCCGGCCAGAACCGGGAAGGAGCGGTGGCGTTTTTTCCGTATCCCCGCGCGAAGCACCCGGGCCGGAACAGCGTGAACCGGCGGGCAACCTTCCCCGGGAAGAACTTTCGCAAACGGTTACGCAACTTCCCGCCAGCCAATATTTCCTGATTGAAGAAGTGATATCGGCGGAGGAACAGTTGATCGAGCTGATCCAGGAGATTGTCGACCCGGATTCTTGGGAGGCCAACGGCGGGACCGGCAGGATGCAGGTGATGACAGGAAAGCTGTTTGTGGTTACAACCTGCGAGAATCAGCGCCGCGTGAAAGCCCTGCTCGACGAGTTGAAACCTGTGAACGAGTAGCGGATGTTCTCATCCGGCGTTTCCCCCTCCGTCGGGTCAACGTCCGGAAATCTGCGAAATGAACAACCGGCGAGCCTCTGCCCGAAACGTCCGCCTGCCCAGGGAACCCATTGCCCGCGTGATTGAGCCCATCACGCGGTTCATGCATGTCGAGTCGCATGCCGGGCTGGTGCTGTTGTTTTTCACCGTGCTCGCGCTGATCCTCGCCAATTCTCCGGCATCGGAATGGTACTTCGGCCTCTGGAACACCCATCTCGGTTTTCGCCTGGGCGAATTCGAAGTCGATCATTCGTTGAAGCACTGGATCAACGACGGCCTGATGGTGATTTTCTTTTTCGTCGTCGGACTGGAAATCAAGCGCGAACTGGCCATCGGCGAGTTGCGGGATTTGCGGACGGCGTCGTTGCCGGTTGCCGCGGCAATTGGCGGCATGGTCGTGCCGGCAGGGATCTACCTGCTTCTTCAGTCGGGCGAGGAAGGGGAGAGCGGCTGGGGCGTTCCCATGGCAACCGATATCGCCTTTGTCGTGGGGTGCCTGGCCCTGCTGGGAGATCGAGTGCCTCGCAGCCTGCGAATCATGCTCCTGTCGCTGGCGATCGTCGATGATGTCGGGGCGGTGCTGGTGATTGCCATCGGCTACACGGAAAATGTCGGTGTCCTGCATCTGCTGTTCGGCTTTGTCGGCATGGGCATCGTCATGATGGCGGCCCGGTTGGGGGTCCGCAACATTTTGTTTTATGTCGTGCTGGGCGCCGGGATCTGGCTGCTTTTTCACGAGTCCGGAGTGCATGCGACCGTCGCCGGAATGATTCTCGGCCTGCTCACTCCGGTGCGACCCTGGGTCAGCAAGAACCTGCTTTCGGAATTCATCCATCAGGCCGGCGAGTTCCTGCACGGAAGTGATTGGCAGAACACGGGAGACAGAAAATCAGTACTCCGCTCGATGGAGCGCGCCGCGCGGGAGACGATATCGCCACTGGAGCGGCTGGAATTCGTCCTGCACCCGTGGGTGAGTTATCTGATCATGCCGCTGTTTGCATTTGCCAACGCCGGTGTGCTGGTTCGGCCGGAAGAATTCACCAACCCGATCGCGGTGGCGATCGTTACTGCGCTGGTGATTGGAAAGCCGCTGGGAGTTTTGGCCTTCAGCTGGCTGGCCGTACGGGCGGGAGTGGCCCGGCTTCCCGAATCGGTCACCTGGAAGTTGCTTTCAGCCGCCTCGATTCTCACCGGCATTGGCTTCACCATGTCGTTGTTTATTGCCGGCCTTGCCCTCGAGGAGCAGTTGCTGAACCCGGCCAAGCTGGGAGTTCTCGCCGCGTCGGTCGTCTGCGCCGCGCTGGGAATGTTTTTCCTCTCGCGCGCTCTGCCGCCAGCCGTTTCCAGGGCCTGATTGCGGAAACCATCCTTTGCTGCAAACGGGATTATCGCCCTTTGCCTTGTTTCATGGCGCGGTCGATCTGGCGGCGGGAATCTTTTTCGCGAAGTGTCTCCCGTTTGTCGTGCAGTTTCTTCCCTCGTCCAACGCCGACCATGATCTTCACGACTCCCCGGTCGCTGAAATAAGCGCTCAGCGGGATCAGGGTCAGCCCTTTCTCAAGTGCGCGTTCGGCGAGTTTGTCGAACTGGACGCGATGCACCAGCAGTTTGCGGGGCCGTTTGGGTTCGTGGTTCCAGACCGACGCCTGGCGGTATTCGGCGATATCGGCACCGATCAGCCAGAGCTCTCCGTCGCGGACACGCACCCAGGCTTCATCGAGGGAGAGTTTCCCGTCGCGCAGCGACTTGACTTCGCTCCCCACCAACATGATGCCACATTCGATCTGCTCGAGAATCTCGAACCGGAAGCGGGCTTTCCGGTTCTCGGAAATCGACTTGCGCTCGCTGCCGGCAGCCGCCTTCTTTTTTTCACCGGATTTTTTTGCCATTGGTCGGTTAACTTGTCGAAGTGGCGGCGGGATGCAATGTCGCCTAGAATAGCAGGCACCTCGCAGTGTGGCACCCGCAAAATGCGGACTTCGCCGGTGGGACCCGCCAACGCCCGACGGGTTCGTTTCCCTCCGGCGCGAATTCCTTTTTCCCTGATACGCACGTGTCTGAAATCGAACCCCAATCCGGCAGGCCATTGCCTCCCCCGGCAACTCCCGGCCTGGTGCAGCTCGATGCCGGTGTCGCGCCACGCCGGCTGCCGCGCTGGCTCAAACGGAGTGTCCCCCTGGGGAACGCCAATCATTTCACTTCCGCCCTGTTGGAAGAACTTCGCCTGGAGACGGTTTGCGAGAACGCCAAATGCCCCAACCGCATGGAGTGCTATTCGCAGAAGACCGCCACTTTCATGATCCTCGGAAATGTCTGCACGCGGCCATGCGGATTCTGTGCTGTCAAACGGGGGAAGCCGGGACCGCTGGAAATTGACGAGCCGGAGCGGCTGGCAGAGGCCGCAGTGCGACTGGGACTCCGCCATGTGGTCATCACTTCCGTCACGCGCGACGACCTGCTCGACGGGGGGGCAGCCCATTACGTCGAGTGCATCCGCGCGGTACGCGATCGGACAGACGCGAGCGTGGAAGTTCTCACACCCGATTTTATCGCCAACAAGTCCGCCCTCGATCAGGTGATTGCCGCGCGGCCGGATGTGTTCAATCACAACACGGAGACTGTGCCGCGGCTTTATCGCCGTGTGCGCGGGCCAAGGTCATGTTACGCGTGGACCCTCGAACTGCTCCGCCGCGTCAAACATTCGGGAGAAGGGATCCGCACGAAAAGCGGCCTGATGCTCGGGCTGGGGGAAACACGCGAAGAGATTCTCGACGTCCTGGCGGACTTGCGAAGTGTCGATTGCGACTTCCTTACACTCGGCCAGTACCTGCAACCGGCGACAGACCGGTATTTGCCCGTGGTTCGCTACATTGAACCGGCCGAGTTTGACGAACTTGGCAAACAGGCGCGAAGCATGGGCTTCCAGAAAGTGGCCAGCGGTCCGTTTGTTCGCAGCAGCTACCACGCGCGAGATATGGCGGAAAGCCCTGAAAGCGAGCCGACGGCAACGGAGTCTGCCCTGTGAGTTCATCCGCCACGGCGATCACCGTATTTGTCAACGACAAGACCGAGGCGATCCTTCCCGGAATGTCGGTTGCCTCGCTGCTGGAGCAACTGCAGATTCGCAGCCGGGCCGTCGCCGTGGAAATCGACGGGCAACTCGTTCCCCGCGAGGCATTCGCCACCACCCGTATCCATGACGGGGCCAGGATCGAGATTGTCACGATCGCCGGAGGGGGCTAGTCATGCCGGATGACAAGCCTCCAGTGACCGATGGGCCATTCCGCATTGGCGGCCGCGAACTGCGCAGCCGAATGATCCTGGGAACGGGGCGCTATCGGAGTTTTTCCGAGATGCAGCAATGCCACAAGGCGGCCGGCGTCGATTGTGTGACGGTTGCCGTGCGACGCGAACGATTGCACGACAGCGCCGGCAACAATATTCTCGACTTTCTCGACCCGCAGGTCACGTTGCTCCCCAATACCGCCGGTTGTTACGACGCGAACACTGCCGTCCGCGCCGCGCGAATGGGGAGAGAGATTCTTCGCGCTCTCGGCAATGACGGCGCGAACTGGGTCAAGCTGGAAGTTCTCGGCGATGCCCGGACATTGCTTCCCGATGCCATCGAAACACTCCGCGCGACCGAGATGCTTGTCGGCGACGGCTTTGAAGTGCTCGTCTATTCCAACGATGATCCGGTCCTCGCCATGCGACTGATGAAAGCTGGCGCTGTGGCCGTCATGCCTGGCGGAAGCCCGATCGGATCGGGGCAGGGGATTGCCAATCCGACAAACCTGCGGATCATCATCGAGCAATTGAAATCCGCCCAGGCAGATTATCCCGTTATCGTCGATGCCGGTTTGGGAACTCCCTCCGACGTCGTTCAGGCGATGGAGATGGGCGCGGATGGCGTCTTGTTGAATACGGCCGTGGCGAGATCCAACCACCCGGTTTCCATGGCGCTGGCCATGAAACATGCCACGATCGCCGGCCGGCTCGGATTCCTCTCGGGCCGGATCGGCAAGGCCTTGTATGGGACGGCCAGCAGCCCGGAATTCGGCATGATCTCGGACGAACCGGGGCCAAATGGGCCCAGCGATGAGACCTGAGAATGCCCTTTGGCAAACCGGGGCCCCGTTTTTGCCCTTTCCCTTTCGCATTTCGACAATTTTTCCGCAAAGAGTGGATAAAAAGGCCGATAGGGCGGGGGGTCGCGATTCAATCGATGGCAACGGCAAGGGTCAAAAAGATTGCCGGGGAAGCCGGGTAAATTTTGCCCGCATTCTCAAATTTGCCTGTTTTGCGGGTTTGACAAGTGGAATGTTGGAGGCAAACTGTTTACAATCGGCCTCGTCGGCTGGAGAGTAGCTACAGGCTGAAACTGCCCTCTGTTTATCGCCGGAACCGCCGCCGACAACCATTCACGATTACTTCTAACTGAGTTGCACCATGAACGATATTTTTAAAACGCTCAGGCTTGGATTCTATGTTTGTGCGCTGCCGCTCGTTGCTACGGCAATCGTATCCGCGCATTCGTGGGTATCACCATCGAGCCTTGATGAACCCGAACAGCTTGAAACGATTGCCGCTTCAACGTCGGAGATTGGCCAGGCGGTTGAAGACGTCACACCTGCAGTTTCCCACGTTCTGAATCTGGACGCGAACCTGGGTGTTTCCGGCCGATTGCTCATTCAGGGTGAGGCCGGATTGCATGGCGCTTCCGGATTGAATGTCTCCCTGAATCGTTTGGGAAAGGTGTCATCGGAGGCCGTAACCGGACCGGATGGCACGTTCCGTTTTGAGAATGCCGCCGCCGGCGCTTACACGCTGATTGCATCGTCGGAAAATTGCCTGGCGACCTTTGGTGTCTATGTGGTCGCGGGAGAGGGCCTTGTTGTTCCTGCCAACGAAATCCAGTTCAGCGTTGTTGCCGCCTGTAACAACCCTGTTGAAGTTCGCTCGGCCCTGAACACGGATGTGAAAGCCTCGCTGTATAACTATTTCCCGAAAGCGAGCGAGCTTCCGGTTACCCATGCATCGACGGTTGTCTCGTTGAAGCAGGACGGAACATTCAACGGTCGCGTCGTGCCGCTGTTCTGGAATTCCTCCGAAAGTCCCTTTGACCTGACCGGCAACGAAGTGCACTTGTACAGCCGCGAAGGAAAGGCTGCCAGCGCATCTGTGGATGCCCAGGGCTTTTTCAACTTTGGCAATGTGGCTCCGGGATCCTATGACTTTGTGTCCAATGGACCCCATGGCGCTGCTGCACTGGCCATTCAGGTCCAGCCGGCTTCCGCTGCAAACGCACAGAATGCCTCAGCGAACAACCAGTACACCGATGGATGCTGTTTTGAAACCGTCCTCTGCGAACCGGTAGTCGTTCAGGAATCTATTATCGTCGAAGAAGTTGTCGCCCCCGTTGATCAGGGTTGCGTCGATCAGGGTTGCGGGCAATTCGCCGGCGGATGCTGTGGTGGATGTGGTGGTGGTGGCGGCGGCGGCATGGGCGGTATCGGAGGCTTCGGCGAACTGATTGGAGCCGCCCTGGGCGCCTGGCTGATTTCGGAAGCGATCAACAATGATGATGGCGTGGTTAACCAGCCGGTGGTTGTCCCGCCAGTCGTCATTCCTCCTGCCGTTTCCTGATCTTTGCCCGAAATGGGGCCGACGAACAATTGACAAACCAGTGAAGCCAATGACTATGGTCATTGGCTTTCTTTTTTGCCTGTATGCGATTGGAGACTACCCGATGACCCGCACCTCGCTGTCCGCCGTTGCCCTTTTGGCTGTACTGTGTTTTTCCCCGACCGTGCATGCGCAGTTTGCGAACAACAATTACGGCGGCATGCAATACAATCCGAACGATCCTCGCGTCGGGTATTGCCTGAAGAATGACTGCTTCGCCGGTCAGGGACCCTATGCCCATCTACAATGCCTGCCGCTGACAAGCAGTTACAGTCTGGATAGCTGGTTTGGCGGATCGGGTGGATCCGGTTACGGGGGGGGCTATGGATACGGTGGCGGCGGTGATTGCTGCGGAGGTTATACCGGCGGCTACGGACAGCCCTCTGGCTGCACGGGACCGGGATGCGGAACTCCGGTTCTTGCAAAGGGAAAGCCGGCCGGCAAGAAACCTTCTTCGGTTGTTTCATCGGTGAGCAAGTCCTCGAGGAAAGCTACGCCGAACAAGGCTCCTGACGCCCCTGTCGGCTATCGATACAAGTTCTAGTTCTGATTGCCGCTCGACTCACTTTCGCGTGGGCCGACGATTTGAAGAAGCAGAATCAGACTTTTCTGAGTTCGCTCACGGGCACATAAAAACGCCGGTACTTCCGGCCATCCGTGAACGGCTCCCCGTGTGCATCGGGAACAAGTATGGTAGCCCGGCGGCCGATACGGTTGACTATTCCCGCGCAGGGTTTGCCGCGAAAACGGAATGTCACCTGGTCTCCGCAGGCGATTCCGTGGCGTTTGAGTGCAGTCTGGGAGCAGGTCATCAGTCTATGATTTGATTCCCGGTGACCAAACACTCCCGAAGCGATCCGGCGAAACCGGTTGCGAGCGCAACTTGACTGGTCCCAGACGATCATTTCGATCAGGTGCACCAGCTCGTGCTCGACGATTCGCTGCAGTGCATCCAGGCGGCTGGAGACCGGCACACCGGCAACCGTGGCGGACCGGTCACCAAATTGCGTATTGAACAACAAGGATGCAGAAACCGCGATCTCGTATTCGCGACCGGCAAGTCCGTTGCGCAGCGGTTTTCGAAGAGTCGTCGTCCCGCCGGCACTGGTCATCCGTTTTGAAATCCGGGTGGCAAAGCGGGCACCGGTTGCCTCGAGGGCCCGCGCCGTGGCCCCATCCAGGAATTCGAGGTCGGTATCGATAACCAGTTCCAGAATGTCCGATCGGGAAAAGGAGCCAAAATCCGGATCTTTCAGGGAAGCGGACCGGGAGAGAAGCTGTAGCTGGATTCTCTGCCTGCGCTCATCGATTTGACCCTCCGCAAAAACCGTATTGGCAACGCGTTGTTCAAGGGCTTTGACAGGTGCCGGGACTGGTTTCATGGAACGAATAACTGCGACTGGCTGCCTCTCCCGAATCGCGCCGCCGAATGGAGAATTGTGCGACACAATGTCGCAGGCAAAGGGACTTTCGGGAACCCTGAAGGTAGCCGCGGTTGACATTTTTGGAAACGACAGACTAGACTCGAATGGTCAAGTTTCATTTCGATTCCGGCCTTTCCGGAAGTCCGGCAAAACAGAATCCCGCTGTTCCTGGCACATAGGTGCCGTTGCAGGCCGGGATTTCTCCCTTGTGCATGCCTCGACCCAGGTGCTTCGCCAAGTCCGCCGGGATTGGTTTCGCTGTTGCAATTCAGGTCCCTGAGCCGCCCTTTTAAAGGTTTAGACAATGCCCACGGTTCATTCTGTGCTTTCCGCAAGGCAGCCTTTTTCCCGATTCTTGCTGTCGGCAATTGCCGGACTGTTGTTTGTCGCTCTTGCCGCAACCGGGTTGTGGGCCCAGGAAGGGGACACCGCCGCGGCCGGGTCCGCTGATTCGGGTGGCTTGCCGTGGATCACCTGGCTGATTCCGTTTTTTGGCATTGCCGGGCTGGCCTATGTGAAATGGAAATCGGATTGGGTGTCGGCGCAAGATCCCGGGACCGAACGCATGCAGCGGATCGCCGCGAGTATTCAGGAAGGAGCCATGTCTTTCCTGCGCGCCGAATATGCGATCCTTGTAATCTTCGTGATTGCGATTTCCGTACTGCTTGGATGGGCGGGGAGCATACAGGAAAACTCCCACCCGTTGCTCGCCCTCTCGTTTGCGATCGGGGCCTTTTGTTCCGCGCTGGCCGGGTTTATCGGCATGCGCGTGGCAACCCGGGCCAACGTCCGGACCACGAATGCCGCCCGAAAGGGATTGCCCGAAGCGCTGGCGATCGCCTTTGCCGGTGGCAGCGTCATGGGCCTGGGTGTCGTGGGACTTGGCATCCTCGGATTAGGAGTCTTGTTCATTACCTATTCGCTGATCTTTGGCGCAGGGAATGCAAACGAGGTGAACCGGACTCTCGATGTTTTGACCGGGTTCTCATTCGGCGCTTCATCGATCGCCCTGTTTGCCCGCGTGGGCGGCGGAATTTACACCAAGGCGGCCGATGTCGGCGCCGACCTTGTTGGCAAGGTCGAGGCCGGAATACCGGAAGACCATCCGCTCAATCCGGCAACCATTGCCGATAACGTAGGCGATAACGTCGGGGATGTCGCAGGAATGGGCGCCGACCTGTTCGAGTCATACGTCGGTTCGATCATCGCAACGATGGTGATTGGCGCTACGTTCATGACGGTCTTTTCCGAACCGGATGTGGGCGGCATGGGGCCGTTGTCAGCGATTGTATTGCCGCTGATTCTCGGGGGCGTCGGTGTTCTTACATCGATTGCCGGTACGTTTCTCGTCAAGACGAGGGAGGGTGGCAATCCGCATCATGCGCTGAATATTGGCGAATTCGCCTCTGCCGGAATCCTGCTGGTGCTGACGTATGCCATCATCAAATTGATGCTTCCATCCACCTGGGAGTCGGGCGGATTTTCGTATTCCAGCAACGGCGTTTTCTATGCGATCCTGTTCGGGCTGGCCTCGGGCCTGGCGATCGGCAAGATCACCGAATTTTATACGGGGACAGGAACCTGGCCGGTCAAAGCCATCGCACGCCAGTCGGTTACGGGTCCGGCAACCAACATCATTGCCGGCCTTGGCGTGGGAATGATGTCGACCGCGCTGCCGATTCTCGTTCTGGCCGCTGCAATCATCGGCGCCTATTCGGTCGCCGGATTGTATGGAATTGCCATCGCTGCCGTTGGCATGTTGTCGAACACCGGGATTCAGCTTGCCGTCGACGCCTATGGACCCATCTCGGACAACGCCGGCGGCATTGCCGAAATGTCCGAGTTGCCGGAGGAAGTTCGCCAGCGCACAGACAAACTCGATGCCGTTGGAAATACAACGGCGGCGATTGGCAAGGGCTTTGCCATTGGATCTGCCGCTCTCACAGCGCTGGCGCTGTTCGCCGCCTATCAGACCGCATACAACGTGACACATCCTGGAACGCCGATTGAGACGATTGATATTACGAACCCCTATGTCACGGCGGCCCTGTTCGTCGGCGCCATGCTCCCCTTCCTGTTCTCCGCCATGGCGATGAACGCGGTCGGCCGGGCGGCGATGTCGATGATCAAGGAAGTCCGTCGCCAGTTTGCGGAAATCCCCGAACTGAAGCGGGCACTTGAGGCCATGCGCCGCAATGAAGGGCGCAAGTTGCGGGATTGGTCCAAGGCTGACCAGCAGATTTTTGATGAAGCCGACGGCAAGGCTGCTTACGGTCGATGTGTTGCCATTTCGACCCGGGCCTCCATTCGCGAAATGGTCTTGCCAGGCATTATCGCCGTGGCGGTTCCCGTCGCCGTCGGTTTCCTGCCGAAGTATTTCGGCCTGGACGGAAACACCAACGCCCTGATGCTCGGCGGTCTGCTCGCTGGCGTCACTGTGTCCGGTGTGCTCATGGCCTTGTTCCAGTCGAACGCCGGTGGCGCGTGGGACAATGCCAAGAAAATGATCGAAGGAGGTTTTGAGGTCGACGGCGAAAAACTTTCCAAGGGTTCAGCAGCCCACAAAGCGGCTGTCGTCGGCGACACGGTAGGCGACCCGTTCAAGGACACCTCCGGGCCTTCGTTGAACATCTTGCTCAAACTGATGAGTGTGGTCGCACTGGTGATAGCGAGCCTGATCTGAGCCTCTCCCGCTCGACGCCTGATTCGCCGCGTTTTGCCAGCATTTTCCCCTGACTGGTAACGGGACCGGAAAGCCGGTCGCGAGCGGCTGGTCGCCGGGCGGATTCCCCGGTTTGGCTTGCGAAAATGGCCGATTCGGCAATCTCTGGCTCCTACGACGTGCACTTTTCAGGAATTTTTGTTTGGCAGCCCGGATTTTTCCGACTATGGTGGGGAGGAGGGGTGCGGTCCCGATTGGCGTTTTGTGCCGATTGTTCCGTGCCTTTCGTGGCCAAAAAGAGTAGAATATTCCAGACGGGTGCACTCCGCTCAGGGGCGAACAGAGTGCATTCCAAACGACGCAGGCAAGGTGTGTCGACACCGAATTGAGGGAGAGTTTGTCGATGAAAATCATTAGTTCGACCCGCCACTTGAAGGCGCTGCTAGTTGCCATGCTTGTCCTGTCGCCTGTCACATTGAATGGACAGGAAGATGTTTACGGTGAATCGCTAACTTCCGCTGCCGGCCCCAAAACCGAAGAAGAAACGAAGGCGACTCCGAGCCGCATCCATCGGACCACTGAGCCTGTCGAAGGTTATCAGCATGTCGAGATGTTTGCCGCGATTGAAAAGGGAGACATCAATGTTCAATTGATCCCTCGCGACGCGACTGAATCCAAGGTCTTTATCACCAACAACAGC
>WPCK01063456.1_pt1 | contig 36814 bp, 35 predicted proteins | sample 5399851 | NCBI WGS metagenome assembly WPCK01 (sample SAMN12869471, study PRJNA574797) | sludge metagenome | isolation source: wastewater treatment of pH11 | place: China:Beijing | collected 2019-05-20
CTCGCTACGACGGCGCCAGGCTGGGCATGGCCCGACTGGCGCGGAACGAGGCTCCGACAACGGGAAATCAAGACAATGCGCTTGCTGGTTTTCGGGAAGACCGGACAGGTGGCGACCATGCTCGAACGGTTGGGGGCCGACCCGGTTCAGCGGATTGACGTTATTCGCGTCGGGCGCCCGGAGATCGACATCGCCGACGCCAACGCCGTACATTCCGTGGTTGCACAGCACCGGCCGGATATCGTCGTCAACGCAGCCGCCTACACGACCGTGGACCGGGCGGAGGCAGAGCCGGAACGCGCCTTTGCCGTCAACGCCACTGGTGCCGGCAACGCTGCGGGCGCCGCCGCATCCTTCGGCATTCCCGTCATCCACCTTTCCACCGACTATGTTTTTCCCGGCGACCTCGCGGGCGCCAGGCGGGAAAACGATGAAACAGGCCCGGCCACCGCTTACGGCCGCTCCAAGCTCGCCGGCGAAACCGCCGTCAGCCAGGCCAACCGGCGCCATCTGACGCTGAGGACGTCCTGGGTCTTCAGCCCGGTTGGCCAAAATTTCGTGAAAACCATGCTACGGCTGGCAGCGGAGCGCGATCGAATTTCCGTCGTCGCCGATCAGGTCGGTAATCCGACCTACGCCGGGGAGATCGCCAACGCCATTTTCCTTTGCGCGCGACGTGCGCGCTCTCCGGGCTTCGCGGGCTGGGGAACCTACCATTTCGCCGGTCCGCTAGCGATGTCGTGGGCCGATCTCGCCAGACTCGCATTCGAACAGAGCGCGCGCCATGGAGGCCCGTCTGCACCGGTGTCCGACATTGCCACGGCTGATTTTCCTACAGCGGCAAAGCGCCCGGCAAATTCCCGTCTGTCGAGTGAGAAATTCTTCGAGACGTTTGGATACCGCCATCGGTCGCTTGCCGATTGCGTGGAAGAAGTGGTTCGCGAAATCCTCGCCGGTACTGCCGCCTGACTGCCATGCCTGTGCATGCTTGGCGGCACGAATGCCGGCGTCTGCCTGAGTGCTTGGACATTCAGGGCCGGGCTGCCCGTTGGACCTCGCAATCCTCGCTTTGCGAGGCCGTTAAACAGGCAACGACACCGTCGATGAGAGTGATGGCGGTCTTGCGGAAGGTCCGTCCGGGCACCCCCGACAGGGAAAAGCTGATCCGCACGGCTGCTGGCAAAGCGGCCTGGTCGCGCCATTGAGTCTGGAAGATGAGCCCATCACCGGAATACTCGATGCCGAATTGACCATCGATCTCGGCGAGCACGCTGCGCACCGGACCTTCGACATTCAGCAGCGGCTTGGAGGCAATGAACAGACCACTGTAGCGGACAATCTGCGTCTTCCCGTTCTGCTGCTCGAAAGCATAGGCCACCTGGTTCAGGTCGGCCGCCGTATCGAAGCCGACGGCCGGCCGGGTAAAAACCATATGCCCGGGTTCGCCCAGGAAACGGGCTTTGGCACCGGCGCTGCTCCGGTCGGTCATGGGCAGGATCCCGTTGATTTCCCGCGCCATGACGTCGAGCGTGTTGAAGGCGGCGGCAAGATCGCCTGTTTTCCGATTGAATTCGCCCCAGTTGCGCAGCATCGTCCCGGTCAGGGCTGCCAGACCCTGGAGCACCAGAGCCGAGATCACGACCACCGCGATGATCTCGATCAGCGAAAAGCCGCGATAACCTTTCCTCCCTGCGATCGTGCGCCAGGTCATTGCGAATGGACCTCGGCCAGTAAAGTCGACGAGACGAGGAGTTGGCCTTGCCAGGCCGTGCGGCCGGATCGGATCGAAACGAGCGTGACGTCGACGAGATCCAGACCGCGCCTGCCGAGTTCATCCCTTTGATCGCTCGATAAATCCGGGTTGCTGACGGCTTTGAGTGCAAGCGCTTCGGGGATTTCAGGCGCCCTGCCGAGCTTCAGTTGTTCGACCACGCCGATCGCCAGTTGCTCCTCGGTCCAGCCGGCCTCGACATTGTCGATGAAAATCTTTCCCGAGCGCGCCGTGACGCCGCCGATCTGCGCGAGCGCCGCAAGGACGATTCCCATCACGGACAAGGCGACGAGCACCTCCAGCAGGGTGAACCCGCGCAGTCCGCTACGCCCAGCCAGCCCGCAGCTGCCAGCAGGTTGATCCGGAGTCCGCACAAGCGAGCGGTCGGCGCCGGCCATTTTCGCTCTCCTACCCCCCGACGAAATCCAGGCTTGACGTCCCGACCAGCCAGTTGGTGCGGATGACCGCGCGCAAGCCATCGATCGAAAGGGTGATCCGCGAACCGCATGATCGACCATCGGGGAGGAAAATGACGTCGATCACCGCCCCTTGTTGGCGGCAGCGCGTCGAAATCTCGTGGTCGATCGCAACATCTGCCGGAATTCCAACGGGCTGCAGTGTCGATCCTGCAAGCTGCGCCGTGCGCCCCTCTGTATCGAAGGTGAAGCGCGTCTCCTGCCCCGACGCCATCGCCTGAAGGCGGGACTGGCGAAGGAGGGAAGTCACTTCGGTCGCGACGGCGCGCATCCCGGCCCGCGACGTTCCTCCGAAGAGGCGCGGCATGATCAAGCCGGCGAGCATGGCGACAATGGCCATCGCGGCAACCGTTTCCAGCATGCTGAAGCCCCGCAGTGGTCGCCGCGACTCGCGCCGGCTGGCCATGTTTACTGGCCCTGCGCTGCGGCCAGCCCCGGCGAGGTAATCTGGAGGGGGCCATTCGGTCCCGAGAGATCGTAAGTGTACTGCGATCCCCATGGATCGAAGGGAACCTTGCCGTCCCGCAGATACGGCCCATTCCAGTTCTGGATGCTTGCCGGCCTGGAAACCAGGGCTTGAAGGCCTTCCGACTTGGTCGGGTAGCGGCCCGTATCAATGTAGAAAAGGTCGAGTGCACTCGCCAGCGCAGCGATCTGGAGCTCGGCGCTCTTTTGGCGGGAACTGCTCACATATCCCAGCACACGGGGACCGACTAAGGCGGCGATCAGGCCGATGATGGTCAGCACCACGAGCATCTCGACGAGCGTGAACCCGCGCAGCCCCTTCCGGCGACCGACGGTGGTCCGGGCCTTCTCCCGCGTTCCGGCGTTTGCTCCCGTCACGTCCCGCATTGCACTTCAGTTCTCTTCGGTCTGTCGAGACTACCCACCTGCCTGAAACCTACAATCCGATCATGTCGTTGATCGACAGCAGGGCATTCATGATTATCACGATCAACCCGCCGATGACAGTACTTATAAGGACAAGCGTCACGGGCCCGATGATCGCGAGGACACGTTGAAGTTGCCTTTCGGCTCGCGCTTCGTAGAGCACGCCTGCACGCCCAGCGAGTACTTCGATCTGGCTGGACTGTTCACCGAGCCTGATCATGCGCAATGCCAGATCCTGCAGATTGGCGTTCTTTTCCAGGACATCGGCGAGCTTCATGCCCCGCCGCAATCCGGCGACGGCCTCCCGGCTGATTCTCGTTTCTCCCGGTCCGTCGACGGCCGGGCCGATCACCGACAGCGCCATTGCGAGGTCAACACCGGCGCGCTGCGTTTGCGAGATCAGAGTGCAGATCCGGGCATCGCGAAAGGTCTTGGCGATACTGCCGGCGATCGGCAGCCTCAACATGATCGGCCGCAACATGACGCGCGCGCGCGGCGTCTTCGCCGCAACCCAGCCTGTGACGAGCGCCAGAAGCAGAACGATCATGATGAGATCGCTGTTTCCGCGAATGAACCGCGAAAGGCCGAATACGAATCCGAGCGACCTGTCCCCCTTGCCGAGCGTCGCCAGAACCGGCTCGAACTGAGGCAGGACATAGATCAGAAAGAACACCATGATGGCGAGGGCGCCAAAGAGCAGGAAGGCCGGGTAGCGCAGGGCTGCTCCGATGCGCCCCACGACCCGCGCCCGCAACTCGCGGTCTTCGGCGATCTGGCCAAGCGCGGCGCCGAGGCTGCCGGAGGTTTCCGCCAGCCTGATAATCTCGATTTCGACCTGATCGAACAGGCCGCCCTGCGCCCGCATCGCTTCTGAAAAGTTTTCGCCGTTTTCCAGACGGCGGAGGAGATCGACCATCAATTGCCGCGTATTGCCGAGTTCGATTTCCTGCAGCATGAGTTGCAGCGCTTCGTCGATGCGAAGGCGCGACTGCACCAGCGCCGCGAGGTCCGACAGAAGGATCGTGATGTCGGCCTGCTTGATCGTGCGCGCAAAGAGAGAGCTGGCGCCGAATCGGGAGGACCGTTGCGTCACCAGGGATACCCGCACGACCACCAGATCGCGTGCTTCCATTTCCCGCGTCACCGATAGTACGTCGACCGCTGTCACCCGTCCCTTGTGCAGGCTCCCGTCCACGGCAATCGCTTCGAACTCGTATTCCACCATCTCGGTTTTCGCTTCCTGTCACAGATACGCGGTGACGCGGAAAATCTCCTCGGGGGAAGTCAGACCCTCAGCGCCGCGCCGGCGGGCATCCTGCGGAATGGTGGTCATGCCCGAAGCCACCGCCATGTCCCGGAGATCCTGCAACGACGCCCTGTTGCCGATCGCCTGCGCAATTTCATCCGTGATCATGAAAACCTCGAACACGGGCAGCCGTCCCTTGTAGCCCGTGCCGGCGCATCGACTGCAGCCGGTCGCGCGATAAACCCGCTCGCCCTCGCGATACCCGAAAACGCGGTAGCGCGAGTCGCGCTCCAGATCGTGGCTCGAGACGGTCTGCTCGCTCTTGCAGGCCGGACAGAGCACGCGCAACAGGCGCTGGGCGACAATGCCGCGCAGGTTGCTGGCAATCATGTAGTTTTCAACTTCGAGATCCTGCAGGCGCGCAAGTGCCGAAACCGCGGTGTTGGCGTGGAGTGTAGTCAGCAGCAGATGGCCGGTCTGGGCCGCCTGCACCGCAGCCCTTGCCGTTTCGGAATCGCGGATTTCCCCGACCATGATGATGTCCGGGTCCTGGCGCACGAACGCCCGGATCGCATTGGCAAAAGTCAGGCCGATCTCCGGATGGACCTGGGTCTGGACGACGTTCCTGAGGCGGTATTCGATCGGATCTTCGATGGTGACGATCTTCCGGCCGACGTCGTTGAGGCGCGAAAGCGCGGTCGCTAGCGTGGTTGTCTTTCCGCTGCCCGTCGGGCCGGTTACCGCGATCATGCCATAGGGATGGTCGAGCAGCTGGAGGATCCGTGCCAGATCGCCAGGCGTCATTCCCATTTTTTCTAGGGCGGAGAGTCTGGCGCCCCGGTCGAGAAGGCGAATGACCACGCTTTCGCCATTGCTCGTGGGAAGGGTCGAGATACGCAGGTCGACGTCGTTGCGATGGACCTCCAGCCGCACCGCGCCATCCTGCGGCTTGCGCCTTTCGGCGATATCGAGCCTTGCTAGGACCTTGATTCGCGAGACGATCGCATTGGCGAATTCTGCGGGTCGATCCGGCATCTGGCGAAGCACACCGTCGACACGGTAACGCACCCGCAGTTCTTCACCGGTCGGCTCGAGGTGAATGTCCGTCGCGCGCAGATCGATCGCCTGCTCGAACAACTCATTGACGATGGCAACAACCGGCGTGCCGCTCGCCAGATCGAGAAGCATCTCGAGCGCCGGGCTGTTGCCGCGTACGACTTCGGCAGGATTGGCGGCAGTGTTCGGGGATTCGCGCCTTTGGTTATCGAGCAAGAAATCGAGGTCGTCGAGCGGAGTCACCGCCACGACGGTTTGCCGACCAATGGCCTTGACCGCCGATTGGATGGCGGTTTCGGCGAAGGGATTGGAGGCGAGCAGGGTAAACGGCGGTTCTTCCGAACCTCGCTTGACATCCAGCGGCAATCTGTGACCGGCAACCAGCCTGTTCTCCAGCATGAAGGTCGTAGCCAGCGCATCGGGAACGGGCTGGAACGATGCCGGGGTGACGTCTGTGATCACGGGCAGGCCGAACCGGTCGCCGAGATAACGGGCAAGGTCCAGTGCGGAAATCGCGCCTATCTCCACCAGTCGCTTCAAATCGACATGACGCACTTCCGCATGCTGCCTTTCGGAACCGGCAATCCGCTCGGCTGTTTCGAAATCCAGCAGGTCCCGCTCGACGAGGCCGCCGAGGAGTTGTTTCAAGCTGTTCGAATTGCCTGCCGGCATTGACTTCCCGAGATAAACGCCACAATCGAGGACCCGCCAGGGCTTGGGGTTACAACCACAGTCCCGGCAATCGCGGCGGGCGCGACACTGATTATTGGCATCGCGCTTGCTCCAAGCCAAGGATGTTCGACTTGAATCGCACCGTCAATTCAGGCGACTCTGGCCCGCTCGGAGGTGCCGATCCGAATGCGAATTGCAGGCGGGCCGAAGCTGCAATGCCGCTTGGCACCAGAAAGCAGGAGGCAGAGGCACCATGAGTTCGACCGATCTTCTTGTCTGGAAACCGGAAGAAACGGTAATGACGTCGCTATGCCCGGTCTGCGGCGCCGTTGGCGACAAACGGCATTTTTTGGACATGAACACACCGGTCGCGCCGGGCCGCCTGATGCAATTCCTCAAATGCTCCGCATGCGGTTGCGGCTATGTCGAGGACTTCCAGTATCCCGACTACCACGGCTACGAGATCACCGGCGAGGCCCTGCGTTTCTACGTAGAGCAGGGAGCCGGCATGGATATTCTGTGTCGTCCCGCGCATCTGGGCCACCGTCTCGGGGTCCGGAACTATTTGGAAATCGGATGCGGTTTCGGCTTTGGCGTCGATTTTGCCAAGCGCGCATATGGAATGAATGCGCGCGGGATAGACCCGGCCCCTCAGGCCCTACGCGGCAGGGATGCGCTCGGCATCGACATCATCTCCGACTACCTGACCAGCGAAAGCGTCCGGACTCTCGGCCAGCAGGACATGATCGTCGCGATGGAGGTGATCGAGCACATCAAGGAGCCGCAGCCGTTACTCAAGCTGATCAAGGACAATCTCACGCCCCGTGGCGTCGTTGTGATGTCGACCCCGAATGTCGCCGCACTGGCCGACCGCGATTCGCAGATGCTGCTGCCGATCCTCTCGCCCGGCTTTCATTCGGTCCTGTTCTCCGCCGATGCGCTCAAGGCGGAATTTCTCAAGGCCGGGTTCGGTTTCGCGGCCGTGCAGGAAGATCAGCACAGCCTGCTTGTGGTCGCCACGGTCGACGGCACCAGGATCGAGGCGGACCTCGAATACCCCCACGAAACATTTGCCGACTACACGGCAAAGCGGATGACAACGATCGGCGATGACAATTCGCTATGGTCGGGCTACGCCTATCGGAACTTCAAGACGCTCATCAATCTCGGTTCCTATGCGGAAGCCGAGGTGGCCTTCCCTGCCCTTCGCGACGAATATCAACGCCGTTTCGATGTCGACATTGCCGATCCTGGCCTATTTGCCGCGCGTTTCGAGATCGAGGCCGACCGTTGGCGCAAGCAAGGAAAAATGTCGGACTGGGGTGCCGATGTCCCGTTCCATGTCTGCAATCTGTTCTACTTCATCGGCATTCTGCGGATGAACACCAAGGGCGACGACGCCGCGTTCGACTATTTCCACGCGGCGGTAAAGGTCGCCGAGGCACGGATGGCCTACTACCGGGCTGGCGGTTACGGTGATGGCGAGACGGAAGCACTTGCCCGCCAGTCCTACAAATACCTGGCAAGGTGCGCGCTTGCGAGAGCGCGAGAGCCCGCCTAAGCTCGACCGGACAGATTTGCCTGGCGATTGCGGTCGTGGCGGCACCACCATCGCACCGACGCGGGGAGACGCAATTTGGACTTCGCGCAACTGAGACCTTCGAGGTTGCTGGATTCTTGGGCTGTGTCCCTGGCTGATACCCTTGCAGGACCAGTGACAACCATCGAAATACGGGCGACGGACAGCGGTTTAGTTGACAGGAACGGAACGCCCGTTGCGACACCCGTGGATGCGCCTTCGGGAGCCGTTGTCGTCTGTGAATTGGACCCCCGCCATGTGGTGTTCGTCGAACTCCCCGTTCCGCCCGGAGCCGAGGACCATGTCGACGGAATTGTCAGTAGCAAGCTGCCGCAGATCAGCCCTTGGCAGGTTTCCCGCATTGCCTATGGCTACCGATTGCGGCGTGCCGGACATCCTGCCGGAAATGGCGGCGGGATCGTGCTGATCGCCATCGTCAACGAGGGTGATCTGCCTCCTGCCGCCACCGTGGCCAACGGCGGGTCCGTTTCGTATTGCGCCCGAACGCCGGCCGGCGAACGCATCGAGTTCCGAAGCGCGGGCAGCAAGGGCGAACGTGTCCGAACGGCGAAGGTCGTTACAATCAAGGCGCTTCTTTTCGCGCTCTTGTTCATCGGTGTGGGAAGTCGGCTCGCATCGCCGATCCTGTCGTTCTGGTCCGAGCGGCAAGTCGCGGCCGTCAACCAGCAGCTCGCCGAATTGCGCACCAGCATGGAGATCCAATCGTCCGGCGGCGCTCTCGCCAATGACCCGGCTCGGCTGGTCAACGAGATGCTGAATCGGCGCCCCTCGCGGCTGGCCGTGGTCGCGGCGCTCGCGCGGCTGCTGCCGGACAATGTCTATCTTGAACAACTGACGATCGAGGACGAAATCCTCAATTTCAGCGCCGTGACCGACGATGCGGCGATGGTTCTCGGCCTGATGGCACAAAGCCCGCTCTTCCGTAACGCAGCGTTCGCCGGTCCTACGATCCGACAGACGGGTACGGGGCTCGTGCGGCTCCAGATCGGCGCGGAAATCTCGGGCGATGAGGAGGCGGCAGCCGCACTTGAGAAGCTGCTGCTCGCGGCAGTCAATGACTGACATCCTCACGAAATCGCGATTGTCCCGAATAGCCGCTTTCGCCGCGGCGGGCATCCTGGTCGTGTTTTCGCTTTGGTCCGTTTTCTCGCTGATGGCTTCCGCCGGCGAGCAGGTCGATGAGGTCGACCGGAGGCGCGCATTGTTGTCGCGCATGGAAGCGGTCGTTCGGCAGCGCGCCGGCGCGACGGACACAGCAAATGGGACGGCCCCCCAGGATCCGTTCCTTCAGGCGGGTAACAGCTCGGCGGCGGCGGCGCAGTTGCAGGATCATCTTACGAGGGAATTGCAGTCGATCGGCATTGTTCCACGATCCATGGAGGTGCGGTTTCCCGATGGCGAGCCCGGTCTGCCTGCGCAGGTGAAGCGCGCGCAGATTGCCGCGGAATTCGATTTTTTGGAGCGCGACACTGGAAGCCTGCTCAAGATCGCGGAAAGCGCCTACCCGGCCTTCAAGCTCGACCGGATAGACATCCGCGAATCCGCGGCCAGTCGTGGCGAAAATGCCGATGTGATCCTGGCCGAGGACTGGCGCAGGTTGTCCGCCACCCTCGTCGTTTCGGGTTATTGGCTGGACGACAATGCGCGCTAGCGTCTTCGCTCACCCCGCCTGGCGATCCGAATCCAGCCATTTTCGGCGCGGCGTCGCGACAGCGATTGCCGTTCTGGGCGTCGTTCTTCCGGCGAAGGCAGTGGCGTTCGACTTTACGTCGCTCAATGCTTTCGTCGACGCGTTCGGCACGCCGATCGAAGAGCGGCCCTTGTTCAACCCGGATCGAAGGCCGCCGCTGGCACCGCAAATCTCGAAGCCCGCCGGCGAGCTGGAACCAGTTGCCCCCGCGGTCGTGTCCGTGCGGCCGGACAACTGGCGCCTGCTCGGCATCGTCAGGGGCGACGACCGCGAGATGATCGTTGTGCTCGACACGACGACCAACGAAAAATTTCAGCTCGCGATTGGGGACAGCAGGGACGGCTGGGAACTGCTTCGTGTCCGCCCACGCAAGGCCGATTTGGCGCGAAACGAGAAAATCGTGGTTCTCGGCTTTCCAAGTGACGATAAAAAATAGGAAATCTGTTGCTATAAGAGAGCCGGCCCGCACGCCCGGTTTGGACCTGGCGCCGGGGATTGGGATTGATCGGAATGCGGAAGCGTATGCGGAAATTGTATCGTCAAGTTCGTTGGGCGGCTTCGCTGGCCGCCGGTACCATCCGGGCTCGCCTCCCCAATATCCGCCGCCAATGGAACGGTGACCGCTATTCCGTCGCGACCACGAAGCACGCGGTCTTCGTTCACTTCGATGTCGAGGGCGGGGTCCACGACTATGTCGTCAAGTATCTTGAGGAAATTCGCGACTGCGGCTTCGAGATCACCTTCGTCAGCAACTCTCCGAAATTTCCCGACACGACCGTCGCGCTGCTGAAGCCACTGTGCCGGCTGATCGCCCACCGGTTCAACTCCGGCTATGATTTTGCCGCCTATCGTGACGGGATCGGGCTGGTGCCCGATCTGGAGAATTGCGATGCGTTGATTCTTGCCAATGACAGCGTTTACGGCCCGCTGTTCCCGCTGAAGCAGGAGCTGGCGAAGATCGACCCGAAGAAAATCGATGTCTGGGGGATCACGGACAGCTGGCAGCACAACTATCATGTCCAGAGCTATTTCATTTGCCTGTTTCGAAAGGCGATCGCCTCGGATGCATTCCGCAAGTTCTGGAGGAATTTTCCCAATATCAACAACAAACAACTGGTGGTTCAACGCGGCGAGATCCGGTTGACCCAGGTGCTCGCTCGCGAAAAACTGCGCATCGCGGTTCAATGCCCCTACTGGGACGTGGCATCGGACCTTGTGAAGCCGTTGCGCGCCAGCTTGACGTCCAAATCCGACGACGGCTTTTCTCCCCAACATATCCGGTACTTGAAGGCAATTGAGGACAACATCGTTGCCGGTGTCCCGATGAACCAATCCCACTCCTTTTGGGAGACGAATATCCGGGAACGCCGCTGCCTCTTCATCAAGCGGGAACTCATCCAAAAGAACCCGATGGCCATTCCGTTTGTCTGGCGATGGGAAGACGTGATCGACACGTGCACGGACTACGATTCCGATCTCATCAATCGGCACCTGCATTCGCTGTGAAGCGTTCCACATCCTGAACCGGCGACTGAGCCGCGGCGGTTATCAGGCAACCGGCGAAGCCGGTGGTCGGTGCGGAGGATCGAAATAGGCGGCCAGCACTTCCCCGGCAGGACCGTCCATCACGACTTTGCCGTGCTCCAGCCAAATGATCCGCGAACAATTGATGGCGAGCAGGTCACGCGAGTGGCTTGCAAGGACGAGGATGTTGGTCGCGTCGACCAGTTCATTGAGCCGCTTGTTGGCCTTCACGCGAAAATTCTCGTCACCCGTCGACAGCCACTCATCCATGATCAGGATGTCCGGCGTTAGGATTGTCGAAATCGAAAACGCCAGCCTAGTCTGCATGCCGGTCGAGTATGTGCGGTAAGGGAGATCGAGGAAGTCGCCGAGTTCGCTGAAATCGGCAATGCGAGAATAGTGGTCTTGGAACCGTTCGCCGGTAATTCCCATCATGGCACAACGAAGGCGGATGTTCTCGCGCCCTGACGCGTCATGATCGATGCCGAGCGCCATATCGATGAGCGAGAAGCTCTCGCCTTCAATGCGGCATTCACCCGCCGTCGGATGATAGATGCCGGCGAGCAGCCGCAACATTGTCGTCTTGCCGGCACCGTTGTGTCCGATCAGTCCGACACGTTCGCCATGTCCGATTTCAAGCGTGATGGAATCAAGACCGCGCACCGTCACCCCGCCGTCGGCGAGGCTGCGGATGGTGCCGCCCGTTGCGATATTCAGCACTTCCCGTTTCAGCGAACGGCTCCTGCCGTCGAAGACCGGGAAGTCAACAGTCGCCTTGTTCAGGATGATCGATGCCATGCGCTACAGCCAGTACGGGATTTTTCTCGAATAGCGACCGAGAATGATGCCGGCGACCAGCCAGCCCAACACGGCAGCGACCAGGCACACGATCCAGTTGACCGGATCAGGCGCTGTGCCTGCCAGCGGATCGCGAACGACGGCCAGAAAGTGATAGAACGGGTTCAGCTTCAGGACGAAACTGAATGGCTTGTCCGCCATCGTCTCGGGCAACCACATGATCGGCGTGGCATAGAAGAGGACCTGGAGCAGGTTCTGGACGATCTGGATGAGATCCCGGTAGCGCGCGCAGACGACGGCGAGCACCGTAGTCATCCATAGCAGGTTCAACGAGACCAGGATTACGCCTGGAATCGCCAGCAGGACGCCGAGACCCGGTCCCTTCCAGACGATCGCCATCACGATTGGGTAGATCGCGAAGTTGTGCGCGAGGATCATGACGTTGCGGTAGAGGACCCGGATGACATGCAGGAACAGGGGCAACCTGACCTGCAGGATGATGTTCTGCGCGTCGATGAAGGCCGAACATCCCTCCGAAATGGAACTGGACGCAAAAGTCCACAGGATGACGCCCGTGCTCACATGGGGAAGATAGACCTTGAGCGGAAGTCCGAAGAGCGAGCCGAAGATGACGCCGAGCATCCCGATCAGGATCGCCATGCTGATCGTCAGCCAGAATTCGCCGAACAGCGACCGTCGATAGCGCTTTGCGATATCGTTCCAGCCAAGCAGGAATGCGAATTCGTGCTTTCCAGCTGCTTCACGAATATCGCGCATGGAACTTTGAATGTTCGCCAACAGGTTCAAGGAATTGTCCTGCCTTTCGCGGCATTTGCCTCGGTGCGCGCACCAGCCGCCACGGCTTAGCCCATCGTACCGCCGGTCATAGCGCCAGGCCTCGCCAGCGTAAACCGGGTGGCGCGCCACTCACTGCCGCCGGCGCAATCAATTGATGGTTTCAAGGGGACCCATATAATTGAGCACCCGAAATGGCCGGGAGTCATTGGGCAGGATCGCAATATCGCCTTCGATCCGCTCCTCGTTGCCATGTTCGCTCGTGACTACCGCGTCAACGCGCCAGCCCCGGGAGAGCTCGGCGCGCGCGACCGTCGCCAGAATCTGGTCGCCCGCGACGATGTCCGACAGGTGCTCGCCGTTCTTGGCACCCCCCGCGATGAACGCGCTTAGTCGGTTCGCAGTGGCGTCGTCGATCCCGGGCACGTTGAGCAGCAGTTCCGGATCGACGATATCGGGATGTACCGTTGCAAGACCGGAAAAGACAGTCGCGTACGGCATGAGACGCTTGACGAGATCCGGACTGAAACCCGGAACCTGGGCCAGTTCGAGAATGGTCTGGAACGGAGCGTTCTTCGGCCCGCCATTCCGGTTTCCGGCGTAGTCGAGCGTTTCGCTTCCTCCGTCGGTGTTCCGCGCCATGTCGTCATCACGCCAGTCGATGATCCGACCGGCGAGGGTCGCAGCTTCCCCTGGATCGACGCCGGCCGTCACCAGCGACGCCTGCAGCAATGACGTCGGCGCCTGATTGATATCCACCAAGCGGGCATTGGAAACGAATTGGCCCGAGATCGTACCGCCGGACTGGCGGGCGACGAAGCCCCCCGACAGTTGCGCCGATGGATTAGTTCTGGCGATGATGTGAGCGGCGGCGGTTTCGAAAACCGCCGGTGCCAGCGAAGCCAGTTCCCGCCGCTGGTTCAATTGCCTGACCTCGCCGGCGATGGAAGCCGTATTGAGGCGGGCGGCAACCATGACCGCCGTCAGCAGGGAAAGCGTTGCCAGCACGACGAATAGGACGAACCCCCTCGTACCGCGGCGCTGCCTTGGAATTCTCATTTCCATTCCAACCTGCCCCCGGGGCGGCGATAAAAAACGCCGCGTGCATCGCGGCTGGCAGCCCGCTCTTAGCCGCCGGCCGGCCCGACGGGTGTGTCGGCCTGGATGACCTTGACGCAGTGATTTTTTTTCAGGGCGGCAATCGCTTCATCAGACGCCTCGACGATGAACTGCGGCGTGAACTGCATCTCCCGCACGATCTTGTAGCTGAACCCTGCCATGGACTTCGCAATCTCGCTTGCGCCGAGTTCCGGGCAATTGTGGGTTACGATGTAGCGCTTCATGACAGACTGGCCATCTTTGGGCGGCTTCCCGTCCGGATTGCCGAGCGGAGGGAATCCGCCCATCGCGTATAGCGGCTCCCCAGCCGCCGTGGGCGCGTCCGGCGACGTCGACTGCACCGAGCCCGGGGCCCACACCAGAGCTGCGAAGATTGTAACCGCAAGGGGGAATGTCGCGACCTGCATGAACGTCCTTCCGCTTGGCATGACGATAACATGAAATCGGCCGGTACTGTGACCGGCCAATTCCTAACCCGTCAGGAACGCGACACATCACTGGGTGCGCACGGCCACGCTGGTCGCACCGACCACCTGCGAACCCCCGTTGCGGAAATACACATGGGCGCGGTTAGTCGCGGGATTGTCCGCGACCGTGCCGGCGCCCTGAGCGAGGATCGCGAAGTAGTAGGTCTGACCGGCAGTCGCAGTGAACGTCGTGCTCGTGACGTAGCCGGTCAGGCAGGTCCCTACCGAATCAGTCCTGCAGATCAGCAGGTTCGCCGGCATGTTCGGATCGACCCCGCCAATAGCCTGCTCGGTGACATTCACGGTCACCGATTCGGTCGCGCCGATATTGACAGCAGCCACGGTCGCGATCTGTTGGCCGGAAGTGCCCGGGATCGTGATGTAGCCCGTGTTGCCGAACGTTGCGGCGACCGCGACCAGATCAGAGATCGCCGAGCTTGAGGCGGTGTAGAGGAACGTGTTCACCCCGTAGATCGATGTAGCGGGCGACGTGTTCGCACAGTCGAAGACAAGCGGGATATGACTGCTGACCGCGCCCGTCGAGGTCAGGGCAAAATAGAAACCCTGCGACCCGCTTGCTGCGATGCTGACGGGCGTATTGGGCGACCCGGTCGGCTGATTTGACCCGTTCGTCGTCTGGTACAGGAACGTCGTGCCGGCCAGCGCCGAGGGCAGCGCAATGCTGCAGCTTGTCGCCGTTGACGCGGACGCGTTGACGATTGTGGCGAAAGCGGTCGCGGTAGTGCCGGCCTGAACGGCCCGTGCCGAAGGAAGAACGGCCGCCACGAGCGAAACCGCAGCCGCCGTCGACGAGACGTTCAGGTTGAAACTGCCGGTATTGCTCCCGAATCCATCCACGGCGATGTAGTAGGTTCCCGCCGGGACAGAGGCTTCGATCTGCGACGTGAGATTGCCGCCGAAATCATCGTTGGTGGCGATTTCGGTCAGCGCATTCACGGCCGCGCCTGAATAAAGCCCGATATAGGTATCGAGGCCCGATGCCGCGGTATCGACATGCAGGGTGGCGGCGCTGGCGAGTACCACGCGATACCACACGGAGTTGTTCGGGCTGCTCAGGGTCGGTTCGCCGGTTTCACTTGTAGCCCCGACATTGGTTCCAGTCGTTGCATAAGGCAGGCTGGCGATCACGGTCGCGTTGGCGAAATTGTCGTTCGCAGGGCCGCCCCCGCCACCACAGGTTCCACCGCCGAGGCTGTTGCAGGCCGCGGCCATGGCGATTCGCGGCTTGGTCGTGCCGGCCGAGGTGATCGAGACGCCTGTTGATTCCAGCGCGGTTTCGATTTCGGTCACGGTCTTCGTGGGGTACAGGCTTCGCAGGGCTGCGAACGCACCGGCGACGTGCGGAGTGGCCATCGAGGTACCGTTGTAGCTGGAATAGCTCGTGATATCGCCGACCGACGAACCGTACACCGACGACGTGATGTTCGAGCCCGGCGCGACGACATCGACCAGGCTACCCCAGTTGGAGAAGCTCGAGCGGGTATCCGCATTGTCGAGCGAGGACGCGACCGTGATGGCGTCCGAGATACAACCCGGCGCGCCGACCTGCGTGTCGAGGCCGTCATTGCCCGCCGCGATGACCGTGGCGATCCCCGCCGTGCGCAGGCTTCCGATAATCGGGGCGAGGGAATTGGAATCACAGGCAACGGAGTTCGCCCCGCCGCCGAGGCTCATGTTGACCGCGTCGATGGAGTAGGTGCTGCGCAGGGCGTAGACGCGCTCCAACCCTTTCAACTGGTCGGACGTGTAGCTCAGCACGCAGGTTGTCGAGGACTGGCATTGCGGGCTGGATGCGCCGGTGTTGTTGAACAGGCTAAAGATGTTCACCGCGATGATGTTGGCCTGGTACGCCATTCCGCGCAGCGGCTCGCCTGCCTGGCGGTTGGTATTCGAACCCGCCGCGATGCCGGCCACGTGAGTCCCGTGGCTGCAGCCGTTCGCGAGGCTGGCTGCGCAATCATCGCCGGAGCCAGCGGCGGTCGACTCTTCGACGGCGCCGGGGCAGCGGGACGTCGAATTGTATGGCGCGTAATTCACGTTGTAACAGGCTTCGGAAACCACACGCCCTGCGGTGATGAATTCGTGTGCCTTTTTCACGCCGGTATCGAGAATCGCGACCGTCCGGCCGTTTCCGGTGCCGCCGGCGGTCCAAACCGTCGACATATTGACCTGCACGGTGCTCTGATCAAGCGTCGGCGGCACGGGCACGTCGGGCTGGATGTTGAGGACGCGCCCGCTGGCCGCCATGCGATCGATTTCTGCCGCCGTCAGACTGATGACGAATGACGGGCTGTAATCGAACCGCGCCGTGCCATATTGCTGGGACAGCGGTCCGCTCACGATTGCGTCGGATGACCCGAAAACTTCGGTGAGAACCGAATCCTGCACGCCGTGATTCCGCAGGGCATATTGGGAGTCGTCGGCTTTCGTGCCGCCGGCGTTCGGAGTGCCCAGCGCGCCTCGATCGTACTGGACGATGACGCGGTAGCGACCCGCAGGATCAGCCGCCATCATTCTGGCGAGTTCAGGCGCGTTGACAATTTTTTCGAGGGTATCCGTCGCCAGCGGCAAGTCCACACGCTGTTGGGCAAAGGATATTTGCGAACCTGCAACTGCACCGGCGGTCAGGATACTAAGGATCGTCGCCCTAAACATCGGGCTATACTCCCGAGTGTCCGCCGCGCTCCTTGTGCACTCAACGTCCATCCGATCCTCCCGCTTTCCATGAGTCTTTCCAACAGCCGGACTTTAAAGAGCAGACAGGGGCTTGCAACGGTATTTTTCCAAAGAATTGATGACGGAAATTTTCCTGCCCTACGAAAATCCGGTCGAGATAACCGTCAACCAAAGGGAAACAGCCAGGAACCCGCCGAATGGAACGTAGGTTCTGGCCAGTAATTTTTTCCCCCGTCGCTTGTTTCTGAGGATGGTCGCGGTCAACGCACCAAGACTCGCGACGAGGACAAAGACCGGGTAGGCATCAAGCGGGAGCCAGACGCCTGCCACGGTAAACAGGACGAGATCTCCGGACGCGATGCCGGTCCGCCCACGCCAGGCGCCGTAGGCGAGATTGACGACCCAAAAGAACGCGAAGATGACGCTCCCGCGACCTCCGGCCTGTAACAGGGCCACCAGAACCGCATGTCCTGTCAGCCCTGCGTCCGCGGAACGTGCCGCGACAAAGCAGAAGCCGAGGCCAAGCGCCAGGCCAAGGGCCAGTCGATCGATACGGTAGCGGCGAAAATCGCTGAACCCGATCGTCAGAGCGACCGGTAGCAGCAATCCGTGAAACAGAGCCGGCAGCGGCGCGAAGAACACGGACGACATCGCCGTGCCTGCCGCGGCCGACGCCAGGCGTATCACCGTCAGTCGATTGGGCTTCGCATCATGTTCCACGCAAGGCCGCTACTTGATGACGGACTTCGCCGGAACACGCATCGGCGTCGGCGGCCGATTGATGTTGAGCAATTGCAGGCGGGATCGCATTTCGCTTGCAACCGACGAGGCATCGACGTCGTCGGAAATGATGCGCGGCCGGATCAACAGGATAAGCTCGGTCCTTTCGGCCTTGCGGTTCTTGGAACCGAACAGGTCGCCAAGATGATTGATATCGCTCAGCACCGGAAGGCCCGCCGATCCTGAATTTGTCTTCTGGCTGATTAGGCCGCCGAGAAGGACGGTCTGTCCGGAGACTACAGAGAGCGAACTTTCCACCTTCCGCTGCGAGATCGTCGGGGTGAGGCTTGTCGACGCGGCATTGCCGACCACCGAACTGATCTCCTGCTGGATATCGAGGCCGATCACGCCATTGGCGCTGATCCGCGGCTTGACCTTCAGGATGACGCCCGTATCGCGGAAGGAAACGCTGTTGACGATGGGTGCCGACAAGTCGTCGTTGCTCTTCGACGTCCTCGTCGTGACAGGAACTTCGTCGCCGATTTGCAGGACCGCCTGGGAATTGTCCTTCACGACCACCGATGGCTGCGAAAGCACATTCACCTCGGTCAGGCTGCGAAGAGCGTCGATGACGACTCGCGGCTCCGTTTCCGGCCCGAGAAGAAGATTGAAACCGGGAAGAACCCGATCGATGACCGCATCGACGCCGGCGCCGATCAGCCCGGCCGAACCGGTGTCGCTCTTCAGTCCGAGGTCGCTCGATTTCAGGAAGAACTGGACGCCGTGGCTCAGCTCGTTGTTCAGCGTGATCTCGGCGATCGTCGTCTCGATGGCGACCTGCTTGGGACGCCGGTCGAGTGCCGCGATCGCACGCTCGATGATCTTGTATTTCTCGTTGTCGGCATAGATCAGGAGCGTGTTGTTGGTCGGATCGGCGCTGATGCGGACATTGTCGAGAAGCGCGCCGGTAGAGGAATTCGCCGTCACCGGCATCGCCTGAGCCGACGCCCCGTCTTCGCTCGAAACGCCCTCGCCGGTCCCAGAATCGGGCGGAAACTGGCTTTGTGCACTGGCGCCTGCACTTGCCGGGGCACTGCTCAGGAACATGCTGTTCAGCGTCCCGGCGAGTTGCGCCGCATCGGCGTATTGAACCTGGTAGACGCGGATACCGACGCTGCTCACGTCGTTGCGATCGAGATTTTCGAGCCAGGAAAAGGTCCGTTGGAGCATGGCGGTGGATTTTGCCACGACAAGCACGCCGTTCATCCGCTCGATCGGCACCATCTGGACGAGCCCCGATCCTCGACCTCCTTCCTTGGAGCGGAGGATTTCCTCCGCTTCGCGAATCACGATCTCTGGATTGGTCGTCTGGACGCGGTAGATTCCGACCGCCTGGGAACTCAGCCACTCCTGGTCAAATGACAGGGCGGCCTCGATCGCGGAACGCCGTTCGGCGGACGTCCCCTGGAAGAGCAGGGCATTGCGCTCCTTGTCGACCTTCACCAGCCCTTGTCGGGTGATGAAATTGTCGATCAGCGGAACCACCGAGTCCGCTGACACATGGTAGAGCGGTACGACGGACACGCCATATCCCGGCGAAACGCTCCGGCGCCCACCGCCATCGACCTGCGCGGCCAGTGTCGCCGCCGAAAGCGGAATGATCTTGTAGCCAAGCGGGTCCTTGGTGATCGCCGCATTGGAAAAGCTGAGGGCGTTTTCGAAGTAGACCAGCAGGTTCTGGACCGGCACGGGTCGGCCAGTGGAAAGCGACACACTGCCCTTGACCGCCGGATCGATGCTGTAGGCCGTTTTCAGGATGTCGCCGAAAATGACTCGCGCCGCAGTCGCGATATCGGCGTCCTCAAGGTTCAGATCGTAAGCCTTGCCGTCCGTGGAGGGGGCGAAAAGCGGACGCGGTTCCGATCCGCCCGCCGGCGCGCCGCCAGCGAAGACGAGATTGCCTTTAGGCCCCGAACCACCCTTCCCCCTCAGGAGATCTGGCGATTGTTCGCCGTTGCGCGGAGAGCGGGGCGAGAGGTCGACATTGCGAACATGCTCGGAGGTATCGACGCCGAAAAGAACATTGTCGTCGCCAAACTTGCTGCTGGTGCAGCCGGCAATCACCATGAACAAGGTGCCCGCCAGCGCGGCATGCGCGGCACGGCCTCCCCTGTCCCAACGATTGCGCACTTCCATTCCCTTCTCCCGTCAGAAGGAATTGTAACTCGCACTTCCCGCCAGCGATTCCAAGGAGACCCGTCCGGTTGAACGGTCGAGACCGCCGTTCATCCACGGATTTTCACGAATCCGGGTCTCATCTGCCCGTCACACCTCCGGTGATTCCTGTTCCCCGGTCATCTTGCGACGTCAGGCAACCGTCGCGCAACCGCGCGGGCACGTGCCCGGATCAACACTTGTGACCGCTCGGGCACAACGCTTTCAGCGCGTGGACGAGCGATCCCAGCATGTCCGCCGATCTGCGATTCAGCGCGGCCGTGTCTTCGCCCGAAACGTCGGCAGGCGGTGCGGTGCCTTCATCGCCTTCGCTTCGATCGCTCACGGCCAGGCGCGGCAGCAGCGGCCGCATCTGGTCAGCGCCAAAGCCCGACACGACAACCCTCTGGGGCACCGAGGAGGGCGCGGGCGTCTCGGTAGGCTTTGCCGGCGCTTCGGCGATGTCCGCGCGCTTCTCCGGTATTGGCGTTGCCGTCACCGCCACGTCCCTAACCACCGGCCGCGCGGTCTCCTCGGCTTGGCCATTGATGATGACCAGTTCCTCCGGCCCACTGGCTCCGTAGATGATCATCACACTCCGCTCACCGAAGAGACGGCTCAGGACGGACGACAGATCGCTCCTCACCCGAGCAGTGATCGCTTTGCCATCGCTGATCTCGCCGGTGACCTTGAGGTCAAAATGGCGGGCAAGCGCCCTGATGATCGCCTTGCGCGTTTCATCGGTGACGTCGACGATGATCTCCTTGCCGTCGCCGCTATCGGAAATCATGATGTCGGCTTCCGCGGGCTGTACGCCCGAGCCTAGGACCGCGACACCGGTCGATGCCGCCAAGAACGCCACGCGAAGCGTAGTAGCTGCAATCGCCCAAATGAATCTCGGTCCAGTCATGGCCGGCAAGGTGATGCCTCCGCATTGCTGCCAAGTCGTTGGATGAACCATCCTACCGAACGCGCGCCGCATCCGCCACCCGCCGTAGCGCATTCGGGCCCTACATTCATCGTCGCAAGTTGCGACGTGTCGTCCCGATTAACCGGCTCCACGTCAACGCGCTCGCAGATCCCGTGGCTTTTATTCCCTTTTTACCTACGACGAGCCGGTTTCGGATTCTGCCTTGATCGCGCCTGAACGCAGTCGTTCGACCTCGCGGATGCGCCGGGCGGCGTTCTCGCCGGCGGCGCGTGTCGCGGCCCCCAGGATGAGCTCGGCGGCCGCGAACAACGCGGTGCACGAATCCCAGGGAGAGGGAACCGCCGTTCGCGCCGACACGACATGGCGGGCGAATCGCGAGATCGGCGACAGCCACTGGTCGGTGAACAGGGTCACGGCGGCGCCTCGGTCGGCCGCCGCCGCTGCGAAGCCGGCGAGAGAACTTGAGTAGCGCCGGATGTCGAAAAGTACCACGGTGTCGCGCCGTCCGACATCGATCAGCTGGTCGCGCCATGTGCTTTCCTGGCCGGTCAGGTGGATGACGCCGGGCCTCACGATCTTCAGGTGCGCCGCCATGTAGCGTGCCACCGGATCGGTGAAACGGCCTCCAACCAGAAAGACGCGTCCCCTTTGGTCGGCCAGTCGTGACGCAATCTCGCCGATCTGCTCGGGCGGGATATGCCGGAACGTCTCGCGCAGATTGTCGCCGATCGCCGCGAGAAAGGGTTCGATGCCCGGCGGCAGCGGCGTTTCCGACCGGACCAGGGGCGACTGCACCCGTTCGGCCAGTTCGCCCTTCAATGCCGCCTGGAACTCGGGATAGGAGGCGAAACCGAGCCTCGCCACGAAACGCAGCACCGTCGGCGCTGAGACACCCGCCGACTTGGAGAATTCCGCCACTGTCGCAAGTCCGGCCAGCGGATAATTGGCAATGAGAGCCTGACCGGCCTTGCGTTCGCCCGACGGCATCGAGCCGAGGCGCTGGGCAATGCGCTCCAGAATGCTTTCGGCCATCGCTCCTCCCGCGCCTTTTTTTGAATTTTCCAGTTTGACAGACGCCGAAACTATGTATGAAATGATACGCAAGGGCGCAATGAGATAATCCGCGTAACAAATGTTACAGCGCCCGCTGGGTGGATCTTTTGACGGCAGGGGCGAGCGAAAACACCGCCGTGGCGGTACTCAACGGAGGGGGCAAGGGGCCCTTCCTGCTTGCCTGCGAACACGCCTCCAACCACCTTCCCGCAAGATTTGGCACCTTGGGACTGCCCGCCTCCGAGCTCAGCCGGCATATCGCCTGGGATCCCGGTGCGCTGCCCGTTGCCGAGCACATGGCTTCCCTTCTCGACGCGCCGCTGGTCGCATCGAGAATCTCGCGGCTGGTCGTCGACTGCAACCGACCCGTCGACGCGCCGGACCTCATCTGGGAGATTTCGGAATCCACCGTCATACCGGGAAACGCCGCCCTCGATCGCGACGAACGCAACCGGCGGATCGATCTCGCCTGGCGTCCGTTTCACGATCACCTGGAGCGCACGATCGCTGCCCGCCGGGCGGCGGCGCGACCGACCTTCCTGGTGACGATCCACACCTACACGCCGATCTGGAAGGGCGTGGCCCGTCCCTGGCATGTCGGCATCATCCATGACGACGACGAACGTCTTTCGCGGCCTTTGATCGAGGGCCTGCGCGCCGAGCCCGGGCTTGTCGTTGGCGACAACGAGCCCTATGCGCCGAAAGACCGCGTCTATTACACCCTTGAACGCCACGCGCGGCCGCTCGGCCTGCCCTGCGTGATGATCGAAATCCGCAACGACCTCGTCGCCGATGGCGCCGGACAATTGGCATGGGCCAAGCGTCTTGCCCGACTTCTCGCCTCCGCGACGGTCGCGAATGCCGCAAACGACGAGTTGATGGAGGCACAAAGACATGCCTGAGGCGATAAAGGCTTATGTTCGTGCCGTCGAGTGGGTCAACTACCGGGTCGGGCGCGCCGCCATGTACCTGCTGTTCGTCCTGATGGCCGTCATGATCTGGTCGACCGCCTCGAAGGTTGTCCATCTTCCGGCGAACTGGACGCTGGAGACCGCGCAATTCGTCTTCGTCGCCTACTATCTGCTGGGCGCGCCCTATTCGATGCAGCTCGACAGCAACGTACGCATGGACCTTGTCTATGGACGCCTTAGCCGTCGCGGCCAGGTGATCCTCGACGTCTTCACCATCTTCGCACTGATGTTCTACCTTGGCGTCATGCTCTACGGCGCGATCGACAGCACGATCTATTCCATCTCCATCAACGAGCGCAGCCCGACCGCGTGGCGACCTCCCATGTGGCCGATCAAGCTGGTCACCTGCATCGCTTTCGCATTGCTGCTGCTGCAGGCGCTTGCCCACTTCTTCCGTGATGTCGCGACGCTGCGCAACGAGACGATCTGATGTCCTACGATACCATCGCCCTGCTGATGTTCTCGACCCTCATGCTGATGATGCTGACGGGGCAGCGGATCTTCGGCGCGATCGGCGTCGTCGCAGTCGTGGCATCGCTGGCCATGTGGGGAACGGGCGGGTCTGATCTCGGCTATTCGGCGGTGATGAAACTTTTGAAATGGAATGCGCTGCTGACGCTGCCCATGTTCATCTTCATGGGCTACGTCATGTCGGAAACCCGGCTGGCGGCCGACCTTTACAAGATGTTTCACGTCTGGATGGGCCCGCTGCCCGGCGGACTGGCAATCGGCACGATCCTGCTGATGGTGCTGATCTCCGCCATGAACGGCCTCTCGGTCGCCGGCATGGCTATCGGCGCGACGATCGCGCTGCCTCAGCTAGCCCAGCACGGCTACAAGAAGGACATGATTTCCGGCGTCATCCAGGCCGGCTCGTCGCTCGGCATCCTCATTCCGCCATCGGTGGTGCTGGTGCTCTACGCCATGATCGCCCGCCAGCCTGTCGGCCACCTCTGGCTCGCGGGCATCGTCCCCGGCCTGCTGATGGCGGCGATATTCATCGCCTACGTCGCGATCCGCTCCTGGATCAATCCATCGATCGGCCCGCCCTTGAGCAAGGAGGAACGGGCGTCGATTTCGACATCGGAAAAAGTCGCGCTCCTGCGCGCCGGATTGCTGCCAGTTTTCATTTTCGCCGTCATCCTGATCCCCTTCGTCATGGGCTGGGCCAGCCTGACTGAAGCCTCGGTGTTCGGCGCGCTGGCAACCGTGCTGGTCGCGGTCGTCAAGAAGCGGTTTACCCGCGAGGTGTTCGAGGCCGCGACCCGCAATACGCTCGCCGTCACCGTGATGTTCATGCTGATCATCCTCGCGGCACTGTCGTTCGGCGCCGTGTTCGACGGCCTTGGGGCCGGAAAGGTGATCGAGAACTTTTTCGTCGGCGACCTTCACCTCGCGCCGTGGCAGATTCTCGTGCTGATGCAGCTGTCGTTCCTGATCATGGGCATGTTCCTCGACGACACGGCCATGCTGGTGATCGTGGCGCCGCTCTACGTCACGATGGTCGATCACCTCGGCTACAGCCTCATCTGGTACGGCGTGCTCTACACCATCACCTGCCAGGTCGCGTATCTGACACCGCCCTTCGGCTATAACCTGTTCCTGATGCGGGCCATGGCGCCCGCAGAGTATACGCTGCCGGTGATCTACCGGTCCGTCGTGCCTTTTGTACTGCTCATGTTGCTGACGCTCGTCATCGTCATGGTGTTTCCGGAAATCGCGCTCTGGCTTCCAGAGCAGGTTTACGGGGCGCGATAAGGGTGGCCGCGACAAGGGAAGAATGCTTGGGAAAGAGAAGGAGAATTGCAGATGACGTCTAGACGCAAATTCCTCACGACCGGACTCGCGACCGGCGCCGCGGCGCTCGCAGCACCGGCTGTTCGCGCGCAATCGGCGCCGATCAAGTGGCGGCTCCAGACCTATGCCGGTCCGGCACTGGGCGCCGAGGTGGTCAAGCCGGCGATCGACCTCTTCAACGAGATCGCCAAGGGCCAGATGGAAATCGAGCTGTATTATGCCGATCAGCTGGTGCCGACGGCCGAGCTCTTCCGCGCCATGCAGAAGGGAACGATCGACGCCGTCCAGTCCGACGACGACTCCATGGCGAGCCCGACCGAGGTGACGGTGTTCGGCGGCTATTTCCCGCTGGCGCTGCGCTATTCCCTCGACGTCCCGGCCCTGTTCAATCACTGGGGTCTCGACGCGATCTGGAAGGAAGAATACGCCAAGGTCGGCGTCCAGCACATTTCCGCCGGCTCGTGGGACCCCTGCAATTTCTCGACCAAGAAGCCGATCGAGAAGCTGGGCGACCTCAAGGGGCTGCGGATCTTCACCTTCCCGACCGCCGGCCGCTTCCTGTCGCGCTTCGGCGTCGTGCCGGTGACCGTGCCGTGGGAAGACGTCCAGGTCGGCCTGCAGACGGGCGAGCTCGACGGTATCGCCTGGAACGGCGTTACAGAGGACTACACGTCCGGCTGGGCCGAGGTCACAGGCAACTTCCTGACCAATAACATCTCCGGCGCCTGGATCGGCCATTTCTTCGCCAACCAGGAACGCTGGAACGCCCTGCCGCCGCATCTGCAGAAGCTGGTCGGCGCCTGCTTCGACACCTCGCACTACTATCGCCAGCATTGGTACTGGACCGGCGAGGCGCGGCTGCGCGTCGAGGAAAGCAAGCTGAAATACACCACCATTCCGGCCGCCGAATGGGCCACGGTGGAAGAGGAGGCTCAGAAGTTCTGGGACGAGATCGCCGCCGAAAGCGAGATCAAGGCCAAGATCGTCGGCATCATCAAGAAGTACAACGAAACGATGGTGAAGGCAGGCCCGCCCTACCGCTACGCCTGAGCTTCGCCTGAATACCAGATGGACCGGCCGTTCGCGGCCGGTCCCGCCGTTAAACCCCTCTTCGACACCGCGAGTACGTCATGGCCGGAAACCTGAGCCTGGATCAATTGAAAAAGGAAGTCGCCAGCGGCGACATCGACACCGTCCTGGTGTGCTTCACCGACATGCAGGGTCGCTTGATCGGCAAGCGTTTCATCGGCACGTTCTTCGTCGAATCCGCCCATGACGAGACGCATGGCTGCAACTATCTGCTCGCCAACGACATCGACATGGAACCGGTGCCCGGCTACGCCGCAGCGTCATGGTCGAAGGGCTATGGCGATTTCGTCATGAAGCCGGACATGTCGACGCTGCGGCGCATCCCGTGGCTGGAAAAGACGGCGCTGGTGCTGGCCGACGTCCAAGACCACCACCATCACGAAGACCTGCCCCATGCACCGCGCGGCATCCTCAAGAAACAGATCGCCCGGCTGAAGGAACGCGGCTGGATGGCGTATTTCGCCTCCGAGCTGGAGTTCTACCTGTTCGAGGAAACCTACGACACCGCCCGCGCCAAGGGCTTCTCCAACCTTGCCAGCGCCTCGCCCTATATCGGCGACTACGTCATCTCCATCACCTCGAAGGAAGAGCCCTACATGCGGGCGATCCGCAATGGGCTCGCCGGCGCCGGCATCCCGGTGGAAAACTCCAAGGGCGAATGGGGCCCGGGACAGGAAGAGATCAACGTGCGCTATGCCGAAGCGCTCGAGATGGCCGACAACCACGTCATCCTCAAGAACGGCTGCAAGGAAATCGCCCACGAGATGGGCCAGGCCGTCACCTTCATGGCCAAGTACAATTACGGCCTCGCCGGCAACTCGTCCCACATCCACAATTCGCTGTGGTCGGCCGACGGCAAGACGCCGCTGTTCCTCGATAAAAAGGGCGAGCGCGGCATGTCGCAGCTGATGCGCCACTGGGTCGCCGGCCAGATGAAATATGCCCGCGACATCACCTGGTTCCTGGCGCCCTACATCAATTCCTACAAGCGCTTCCAGGTCGGCACCTTCGCGCCCACCAAGATCATCTGGTCGGACGACAACCGCACTGCCGGGTTCCGCCTCTGCGGCGGTGGCACCAAGGGCATCCGCATCGAATGCCGTATCGGCGGCGCCGACCTCAATCCCTACCTCGCCTTCGCCGCGCTCATCGCCGCCGGCCTTGCCGGTATCGACGAGAAGCTTGAGTTGCAGAAGCCCTTTGAGGGCGACGCCTATCTCGGCGCGAAGCTGCCGGAAATCCCCAAAACCCTGCGCGAAGCGATCGAGCATCTGAAGAAATCGAAGATGCTGCGCGAGGCTCTCGGCAAGGACGCGGTCGACCACTACGTGCACACCGCGGAATGGGAGCAGTTCGAATACGACCGCCGCGTCACCGACTGGGAGCTCCATCGCGGTTTCGAGCGGTATTGACGCGCCTGTCCCGCCTGCGGCAAGGCGCCGGCTGGCGGGACTCGCCTGTTTTGGATTGTGTCGTGTAGATCGCCGCCAAGGCGCCTGAAGGAAACATCATGTCCGTGCCAACCATCAAGCTTATCTCCCCCGTCGACGGCTCGGTCTACGCCGAGCGCCCGACGCTTTCCGCGCGCGAGGCCAATGCCGTCGTCGAACGCGCCCGCATCGCCCAGATGAAATGGGCCGAGACATCGTTCGCCGAACGCGGCCGCTACATGTCCGCCTTCCTCGACGCGCTGCTCTCCATGAACGATGACATCACCGTCGAACTCGCCTGGCAGATGGGCCGGCCGGTGCGCTACGGCGGCGAAAAGGGCGGCGTGACCGAGCGCACCCGCTTCATCATCGCCAATGCCGAGCAGGCTCTGGCTCCGCATGTCGTGGAGGATTCGCCGGCGTTCCGCCGCCTCGTCAAGCACGTGCCGCTCGGCGTCGTGCTCGTCATCGCGCCGTGGAACTATCCCTACCTGACCGCCGTTAACACCGTCGTCCCGGCGCTGATGGCGGGCAATACCGTGATCCTCAAGCACGCTTCTCAGACCTTGCTTGTCGGCGAACGCTTCCAGAAGGCGATGGACATGGCGGGACTGCCGAAGGGCGTGTTCCAGAATGTCGTGCTCGATCATGCCGTCACCGAACAGTTGCTCGGCTCCGGCAAGATCGACCATTGCAATTTCACCGGCTCGGTCAATGGCGGCAAGGCGATCGAACGCGCCGCCGCCGGCACCTTCATGTCGCTCGGCCTCGAACTCGGCGGCAAGGACCCGGCCTATGTCCTGCCGGATGCCGATCTGAAACACGCCATCGAGAACATCGTCGACGGCGCCTTCTACAACTCCGGCCAGTGCTGCTGCGGCATCGAGCGCATCTACGTGCACGAGGACGTCTATGACGATTTCGTCGAAGGCGCCCGCGCACTGACTTCGCAATACGTGCTTGGCAATCCGCTGGACCAGGCGACCACCATCGGTCCGATGGCCAATGCCCGTTTCGCCGACGTCGTGCGCGAACAGAAGGCCGAGGCGCTGCGCAAGGGCGCGCGGCCGATCATCGGCATGAAGCATGACCTCGACAAGCCGGGCTCGACCTACCTGGCGCCGGAGATTCTCGTCGATGTCGACCATCAGATGAGCGTCATGCGCGAGGAAAGCTTCGGTCCGGTCGTCGGCATCATGAAGGTGCGCTCCGACGAGGATGCGGTCGCACTGATGAACGACAGCCCCTATGGCCTCACCGCTTCGATCTGGACCAAGGACAAGGCCCGTGCCGAGGCGATCGGCGACAGGGTCGAGACCGGCACGGTCTACATGAACCGCTGCGACTACCTCGACCCGGCACTGGTGTGGACCGGCGTGAAGGATACCGGCAAGGGCGTCACCCTGTCGGTCTTCGGCATCCAGGGCCTGACCCGGCCGAAATCGTACCACCTGCGCACGCTGGCCTGACGATGGCGACATTCCGAGCCGTTGTTCCCGCGATGCCCACGGTGCTCGTGGACGACACGCGGACCCGCGTGACCCGCTGGGACTTCGAACCCGGCGCAGAAACGGGGTTCCATCGGCACGGCATGGACTATGTCGTCGTGCCGATGACCGACCTTGATCTGCTGATCACCGACAGCGCCGGCGAACGGCGCGTCTCCGTTGCCGCCGGCGCGGCCTACACGCGGCAGGCCGGCGTCGAGCACAATGTCGCCAACGCCGGTTCCACCCCCGCCAGTTTCATCGAAATCGAAATCAAGTCCCTCACCTGAAAGCGACCATCATGGCCAAGACCACCCAGGCAAAATGGAACTACCCCACCACCGTACGCTTCGGCGCCGGGCGCATCGCCGAACTCGCAGAAGCCTGCCAGTCATCCGGCATCAAGAAGCCGCTCTTCGTCACCGACCCCGGCCTCGCCAAGATGCCGATCGTCGCCGGCGCGATGAAGGTGCTGACCGACGCCGGCATGAAGCCTGGCCTGTTCCACGACGTTCAGCCCAACCCGGTGGAATCCAACGTTTATGCCGGCATCGAGGTGCTGCGCAAAGGCAAGCATGACGGCGTCGTCGCCTTCGGCGGCGGCTCCGCCCTCGACGCCGCCAAGGTTATTGCCTTCATGGCTGGCCAGACCCGGCCGATGTGGGATTTCGAGGATATCGGCGACTGGTGGACGCGCGCCGATCCGAACGGCATCCTGCCCATCGTCGCCGTGCCGACGACCGCGGGAACCGGTTCCGAAGTCGGCCGCGCCGGCGTCATCACTCAGGAAGCGACGACCACCAAGAAGGTCATCTTCCATCCGAAGATGATGCCGGCCATCGTCATCGCCGATCCCGATCTGACCGTCGGCATGCCGCCCTTCATCACCGCCGGCACCGGCATGGACGCGCTCGCGCATTGCCTGGAGGCCTATTGCGCTCCCGGCTACCATCCGATGGCCGACGGCATCGCCGTGGAAGGCATGCGGCTGGTTTTCGAGAACCTGCCGAAGGCCTATGCCAACGGCAAGGGCATCGTCGCCCGCGGGCACATGATGAGCGCGGCTGCGATGGGCGCCACCGCCTTCCAGAAGGGTCTTGGCGCCATGCATTCGCTGTCGCACCCGATCGGCGCCATCCACCACACGCACCACGGCATGACGAACGCGGTTTTCATGCCCTATGTGCTCGCCTTCAACCGGCCCGCCATCGAGGAGCGCGTTGCCCGCGCGGCGGCCTATATCGGCATCAAGGGTGGCTTCGACGGATTCATGAAGGCGGTCCTGAAGCTGCGCAGGGAACTGAAGGTTCCGCACGCGCTCGGCGGCCTGATCAAGGGCGTAACCCTCGACAAGAAGCAGAAGGGCCTCATCGCCGACATGGCCATCGTCGACCCGACCGCCGGCGGCAACCCGGTCAAGCTGACGAAGAAGGCGGCGCTGCAGATCCTCGAGGCGGCGATCGAAGGATCGGTGTGATCCCGCCCCGGCACACATGAGAAAGGGCGGAGGCCATGCCTCCGCCCTTTTTATTTCTGCACCGGCGCGGATTATTTCCGCATGACTTCCTTCCACATGCCGCCGTCGATCTTGGACAGGAACACGGCCACGCCGCCCAGGTGATCGGCGCCGAAATCAACCTCGGCATCCATCACCTTGTCGTAGAACTTCACCGCCTCCATCGCGGTCTGGAAGGTCGCGGGGTTGAGGTCCTTGCCGGCCCCTTCCAGGCCGCGCACCAGCGCGTCCGCCGCCGACCATCCGAGCTGCGCGGCGGTACCGGGATCTTCGCCGGTCTTCGCCTTGAAGTTCTCCGCCCACGCCTTCAACTCCGGATCGCCGAGGCGCGCCTCGATGTCAGACCAGCCGGAGGCCGCGTAGAAGCCTTCGGTCACGCCGCCGGGAACCTTGGCGACGGCCGTGTTGAAGGCCGCCGAGGACCCGAGGAAGACGACATCGTTCCAGCCGAGCTTCTTGGCCGTGCCGAGAACGACGATCGTCTGGCGCACGCCGAGCGCCGTGGTGACGATGTCGCAGCCGGCTTCCTTGAGCTTGGTGAGCGAACCGACGAAGTCCTGCTCGTCCGGCTTGTGGGTCGTCTCGGCCGCATAGGCGAGGCCGAGCGCCGCCGCCTCGTCCTTGGTGCCGGCCTGGATTTCCTGGCCGAAATCGGTCGGCAGGAACATCGAGCAGACCTCCTTCGCACCCCTTTCCTTCGCCAGATATTCGACGCCGGCGAGGATCTGGTCGTAATAGGTCGAGAACCCGGCATAGTGCAGGTTCTTGTCGCCCTCGGTGGTCAGCTGCCGGGCGGCCGTCAGCGGTCCGATATTGGCGACCTTGGCCGGATCCATGATCTTGAAGCCGGCAAGGTTGTGCGGCGTGCCGAGGTTCAGCACCATCGCGAACACCTTGTCGGCATTGACGAGCTTGTTGAAGTTCTGCACCGCCTTCGGCACCTGGTAGCCGTGGTCCTCGACGATGAACTTGATCTTGCGGCCATTGATGCCGCCCTTGGCGTTGATGTCGTCGAACATGACCTGCGCGGCCTTGACGGCCTGCACGTTGAAGGCGGCGAACGGTCCGGACAGGTCGCCATTCGAGCCGATGACGATCTCGGTATCGGTTACGCCTTGGCCGTCGGCGAGCGCCGGGGCGGCAACGCCTGCAGCCAGCAGGGCGGCCAGGGCGGTGGACAGTTTGGCGGTTCTCATGCTTTCCTCCTCGGGTTTTGACGGAATACGGCTCACGCCCCGTACATCTCGTCGATCAGTCGTTTGTGTTTTTTCTCCACGAAGGAGCGCTTCAGCTTCATCGTGGCGGTGAGTTCCTCGTCTTCCGCGGTCAGCAGCACGTCGATCAGGCGGAAATCCTTGATCTGCTCGACGCGTGCGAACTCGCGATTGGTGTCCTCGACGACCTTGCCGATCAGTGCGCGGACATCGTGCGCGGCGCACAGCGACTTGAAATCGGTGAAGGGAATGCGGCGGTCCTGGGCGAACTTCTCGACATTCTCCTGGTCGATCATCACCAGCGCGGTCAGGTATTTGCGCTTGTCGCCGATGATGACGGCATCCGAGACGTAAGGCGAGAATTTCAACCGGTTTTCGATCTCGGCCGGCGTGATGTTCTTGCCGCCGGCGGTGATGATGATGTCCTTGATGCGGCCGGTGATCGTCAGGTAGCCCTGATTGTCGAGGCGGCCGACATCCCCGGTTTTCAGCCAGCCATCCGCCGTGAGGGTCTCGGCGGTCTGCTCCGGCTTGCCCCAGTAGCCCTGGAAGACATTGCCGCCGCGATACTGGATTTCGCCGTCGGGGGCGATGCGGACCTCGGCGCCCGGCAACACCTTGCCGACCGTGCCCACCTTATTGTCCTCCACGGTGTTGATCGAAATGACGCCGGAGCTCTCGGTCATGCCGTAGCCCTCGACCAGCGGCACGCCGATCGCCCAGTACCAGTTGAGCAGGTCGGGCGAGATCGGCGCAGCGCCTGTGCCGCCACGGCGGATCCGATCCATGCCGATCATGCGGCGGATGTTCGATAGCACGAGGAAATCGGCAACGCGCGCGGCGAGTGCCGTGCCGAGCGGCAGCGTTTCGCCGGCCTGCACCTTCTCCGCCCGCGCCCTTCCGACCTTCAGCGCGAGACCGTAGGCCAGCCGTCCGATCCGCGTTGCTTCCGACTGCATGATGGCCAGGCGCGAATACACTTTCTCCCAGACGCGCGGCACCGCGGTGAAGGAGTGCGGCGAGACCTCGCGCAGATTGTCGAACACCGTTTCCGGGCTCTCGGCGAAATTGACGGTGGTCCGCGTGATCATCGGAAAGAAGCCCGAAAACAGCCTTTCCAGGATATGGCAAAGCGGCAGGAAGCAAACCTGCTCGTCCGTCGAATAGCCCGGAATCTTGGCGAGGCCGGCCGACAGCGAAAACATCAAGTTCGAATGGCTGATCATCGCGCCCTTCGGCATGCCGGTGGTCCCCGAGGTGTAGACGAGGATCGCCGTGTCGGAGGGCGCGGACTTCGCCACTTCCGCGTCGAACAGCTCCGGATGGGCTTTCAGGTGCTCGCGACCGAGCGCATAGAGCTCGTCGAGGAAGATGACCCGGTCGTCGGCAAAGCCGTGCAGCCCGTCGCGATCGAAGACGATTGCCTTGGTCAGGCGCGGCATCTGCTCCTTGACCGACAGGAACTTGTCGAGCTGCTCGTCGTTTTCGAGGAACAGGAAACGGCTGTCGGAATCGTTGACGAGGTAGGCAAGCTGGCTGGCCGAGTCGGTCGTGTAGACACCCGAGCCGATGCCGCCGACGCACTGCACGCCAAGGTCGACATAGACCCATTCCTTGTTGTCTTCCGACAGGATCGAGACCACCTCGCCGCGTTTGAGCCCGAGGCTCTTGAGCCCCATACCGATGAGACGGGCATGGGCGAGGTATTCCTCCCAAGTGTAGGACAGCCAGATCCCGAAATCCTTCTCGCGGTGGGAAATCCGGTCCTTCAGTTCCGCGCAGCGCTTGAGGAACAGCTTCGGCAGCGTGTCGCAACCGTCGATCAGGTAGGGGCCGCGCGACAGGTCGGCGTTGATGGAAACGCCATTGACGACGGTCTGCGGCTGCGCTTTTTCAATTGCTGTCACGGCCACCTCCCCTCATCGCCACGTCTTGCGCTGTTTCCAGCGCTTCTGCCCGCGCGGGCTGTCATCGCGCACCCCCAGGAAGAACTCCTGGATGTCCTTCGATTGTTTCAGCGCCTCGGCCGTATCCGCCATCACGATGCGGCCGAGCTCGAGCACATAGCCGTAATGCGCGGCATCGAGTGCGACCTGCGCGTTCTGCTCGACCAGCATCATCGTCACCTTCTGCTCGCGGTTGAGCCGGCCGATGATGTGAAAGATTTCCGAGACGAGCAATGGCGACAGCCCCAGCGACGGCTCGTCGAGCAGCATCAGCTTCGGCCGCGCCATCAGGCCGCGGCCAATGGCGAGCATCTGTTGCTGTCCGCCGGAAAGGGTTCCGGCGGCCTGCGCACGCCGCTCCTTCAGGATCGGGAAATAGGCGTAGACCATCTCCTCGTCCGCCGCGATTCCCGCAGAATCCCGACGCGTGAACGCGCCCATGCGCAGGTTCTCCGCCACCGACAGCAGCGGAAAAACCTCGCGCCCCTCCGGCACATGCACGATGCCGGCGCGCACGACACGGTCCGGCTCCGCGCCGGCGATATTGCGGCCGGCAAACACGACCTCGCCCTTCTCGGGGTCCATCACGCCGGAAATCGTCTTCATCAGCGTCGTCTTGCCGGCGCCGTTGGCGCCGAGCACGGTGACGATCTGTCCTTCGCGCACGTCAAGGCTGACGCCGCGCAGCGCCATGATCGGCCCGTAGAAGCTCTCGACATTACGCACCGACAGCAGGGGTTCGCCGCTCATGCCGCTTGCCTCCCGTGTCCGCCGCCGAGATAGGCTTCGATCACTTTCGGGTGGGTCTGCACCTCTTGCGGCGTGCCCAACGCCAGGCGCTTGCCGTCGGCGAGCGCCATAACCCGATCGCTCACCGCGGAGACGAGATGCATGTCGTGCTCCACCATCAGCACGGTCACACCCATCTGCGTCTTGATGTCTTCGATCCAGAAGGCGACGTCCTGCGTCTCCTCGGTGGAGAGGCCCGACGCCGGCTCATCGAGCAGCAGCAGCTTCGGTTCGATCGCGAGCGCCCGGCCGAGTTCCACCACCTTGCGCACGCCATAGGGCAGCCCGGCGATGGTCTTGTCGCGATAGGCCTGCAGGTCGAGGAAATCGATCACCTTCTCCACTACGGCGCGTTGCGCGCGCTCGGCACGGCGCACGGACGGCAGGAACAGCAGTTCAGAAAGGAGGTTCGTCGTGCGGTGCGTGTGCCGGCCGACCAGCAGGTTCTGCAACACAGACGCGTGCTCGAACAGTTCGATGTTCTGGAAAGTCCGCGCGATGCCGAAGCCGGCGATCTCATGTGCCTTGTGCTTCAAAAGGCTCTCGCCATTGAAACGGATATCGCCGTCGACGGGGTCGTAGATGCGCGAGACGAGGTTGAAGAGCGTCGACTTGCCGGCGCCGTTCGGTCCGACGAGCGCGAAGACCTCGCCCTCCTCCACGTCGAAGGAGACACCGTCAACCGCGGTGACGCCACCGAATTTCAGGGTGACATTGTCGACCTCGAGCAGGCTCACCGCATGCGCTCCGTCTTGAGATAGGACTTCTGCCGCCGGAACATGGCCTTGCGGTAGAACGGGAAGAGGTCGAAGAACGTGCGCGTCTTGATCCAGCGCCCGTAGATGCCCATCGGCTCGAACAGGATGAACAGGATCAGGATCATCCCGAATATCGCCGCCTCGAGACCGGGAATGGCGATGGATCCGCCGCCGGTAAGCGCGCTGACGAAATCGCGCGAAAAGGCGATCGCCTGCGGGAGCAGCACCACGACCATCGCGCCGTAGAAGGCGCCGTGGATGGTTCCAAGCCCGCCGATCACCACCATCATCAGAAGCTGGATGGAGATGATGAGAGTGAAGGCTTCCTGGTTGAAGACGCCAGCGAAATGCCCCATCAGCGCGCCGGCAAGCCCGGTGATCGCGGTCGAGAGACCGAAGGACGTCGCCTTGGTTCGCGCTACATTGACGCCCATCGCCCGCGCTGACACTTCCGAGTCTCGCACCGCCGCGAAGGCGCGGCCGAGCGGCGAGCGCAGCAGGTTCATGTAGACGAGTACCACGACAAGCGTGATCGCCAGGGTCAGGTAATAGAAGCGGCCCGGCGCGCCGTAGCGGTCGAACTCGATGCCGAAGATCGAGATCGTCGGCGCCACAAGGCCGTTGACGCCCCCGGTCAGCGGTTCCGCCAGGACGATGAAGTCCTCGACCATGACGGAAACGGCGAGCGTGGCGATGGCAAGATAAATGCCGTGCAGCCGCGCCGTGGGCCATGCCAGCGCCGCGCCGGCAAGGCCCGAAATCAGCCCTGCCAGCGGCAGGGCGACGATGAAGGGCAGGCCGAGGCGATCCTGCAGGATCGTATTGGCATAACAGCCGATCGCCAGGAACGCGGCGTGGCCGAGGCTCGCCTGTCCCGTCTGGCCGACGAGGATCATCAGCCCCATGCCGGCGATCGACCAGATCAGCACGTTCGTCGCCTCGCCGATCATGAACGTGTCGAACAGGAGCGGCACGGCAAGAGCGAATGCGAACAGGAGGCCGTACCACAGGGCGTGGCCCGAATGTTGCACGAGGCGGATGTCGACGTCGTAGGAGGTCTTGAACAGGGTCCGCATCGTTCAGACCTTCTTGGCGTGGACTTGCGCCAGGATTCCGTGCGGCCGGAACACCAGGACAAGGAACAGCAGCAGGTAGGGGGCGATCTGCGAATAGCCCGCGGCGAGGTAATAGGAAGCGAAGGGCTCGATCAGCCCGACGATCAGCCCGCCGAGCAGGGCGCCCGGCAGCGAACCGAAGCCGCCGATGACCGACGCCGCGAAAGCCTTGATCCCGAGAAGACCCGTCGACGGGTCGATCGAACCCTTCGAGGCAAAAAGGATGCCGGCGATCGCCGCCACGACACCCGACAGTGCCCAGGTCAGCGAGTGGATGCGCTTGACCGGAATGCCCATGTAATAGGCGGCGAGCTGGTTCTGCGACGCCGCCTGCATGGCCACGCCGAGCCGCGTTCGGCTGAAAAACAGCCACAGCCCGAGGGTGAGCAGTATCGTGACCACGATCACGGCGATCTCGTCGAGACCCAGCACGAGGCTACCGAAACGCACGTCGCGCCCGGCCAGCGGGCTCTCCAGCGAAACCGGTTCGTGGCCGAAGATGTAGCCGGCGACGAAACGCAGCACGAAGCCCATCGCGATCGTCAGGATGATCACGGCGATCTGCGACTGGCCGAACATGCGGCGCAGCACGATCAGATCGAGAAGATAGCCGAAGACGCCCATGATCGTCAGCGCCAGCGGAACGGCCAGCCAGAACGGCAGCCCGGCCCAGTCCTGGTTGGCGAGGCCGAGGGTGACGAACGCGCCCAGCATCATGAAATCGCCCTGGGCGAAATTCACCGCCTCCGTCGCCTTGTAGATCAGCACGAAGCCAAGTGCGATCAGACCGTAGACGCACCCGTTGGCCAGACCGCTCATGATCAGTTGCAGTGTAAGCAACAGGTTACCTCCCGTTCAGGCACTCGCGATCTCCGCCGCTTGGTGCCAGTTGACCACATTCATCTGCCGGCCTGCAATCGAAACCGGTCTGCAGTTTCACCCAGGCGTGATGAAAACCTTTCCGTTCGGCTTCGCCAGCTCG
>WPCK01209048.1_pt1 | contig 36766 bp, 26 predicted proteins | sample 5399851 | NCBI WGS metagenome assembly WPCK01 (sample SAMN12869471, study PRJNA574797) | sludge metagenome | isolation source: wastewater treatment of pH11 | place: China:Beijing | collected 2019-05-20
GCCGCGGCGGGCGCGAGGCGCGCCGCGCCGCGTTGGGCGGAGGCAGCGCGGGGTGAGCGCTGCCGAGAACCCCCTCGTTCTTTTCATGCCGTCGGGCAAGCGCGGGCGTTTCCCGAAGGGAACGCCTGTGCTGGAGGCCGCCCGCGCGCTCGGCGTCTATGTCGAGAGCGTCTGCGGCGGCCGCGCCACCTGCGGGCGTTGCCAGATCGAGGTGCAGGAAGGCCATTTCGCCAAGCACAAGATCACCTCGTCCGTCGCCCACATCTCGCCCAAGGGTGCGAAGGAAGAGCGCTACGAGCGCGTGCGCGGCCTGCCCGAAGGCCGCCGCCTGTCCTGTTCGTCGACCATCGAGGGCGACCTGGTCATCGACGTGCCGCAGGATGTCGTCATCAACGCGCAGGTCGTTCGCAAGAAGGCCTCCGACCGCGCCATCGAACGCGATCCCGCCATCCACCTGCGCTATGTCGAGGTCGAAGAACCCGACATGCACAAGCCGCTTGGCGATCTCGACCGCCTCGAGGCTTCGCTCATGCGCGACTGGGGCTATGACCGCCTCGACATTGATTTCGCGCTGGTCCCGTCCGTCCAGGGCATCCTGCGCCAGGGCAAGTGGGCCGTCACCGCCGCCATCCACAAGGACCGCGACGACAGTGCGGGCACCATCGTGGCGCTGTGGCCCGGGCTGAAGAACGAAGCGTTCGGCATTGCCTGCGACATCGGCTCGACCACGATCGCCATGCATCTCGTTTCGCTGCTGTCGGGCCGCATCGCAGCCTCTTCGGGCGCGCAGAACCCGCAGATCCGCTTCGGCGAGGATCTGATGAGCCGCGTCTCCTACGTGATGATGAACCCGGATGGGCGCGAGGCGATGACCTTGGCCGTCCGCGCCGCGATCAACGGCCTGGTCGACAAGGTCTGCGCCGAAGCCGGTGCGGAACGCACCGATATCCTCGACATGGTGTTCGTCGGCAATCCGGTCATGCACCACCTTTTCCTCGGCATCGACCCGACCGAACTCGGCGGCGCCCCGTTCGCTCTCGCCGCTTCGGGCGCGCTGGCCTTCAGGGCCGCGGAAATCGGCATCGCCGCCAACCCGGGTGCGCGCGTCTATGTGCTGCCCTGCATCGCCGGCCATGTCGGCGCGGACGCGGCCGCCGCAACCCTCGCCGAAGGCCCCTATCGCCAGGACAGCATGATGCTGCTGGTCGATGTCGGCACCAATGCCGAGATCGTGCTCGGAAACGCCGCGCGCACCGTCGCCTGCTCGTCGCCCACCGGTCCGGCGTTCGAAGGCGCGGAAATCTCCGGCGGCCAGCGCGCCGCGCCCGGCGCCATCGAACGCGTGCGCATCGATCCGGCCACGCTCGAACCGCGCTACCGCGTCATCGGCGTGGACGCATGGTCGGACGAACCCGGATTTGCCGAGGCCGCCGCAACGACGGGCGTCACCGGCATCTGCGGCTCCGGCATCATCGAGGTCGTCGCTGAGATGTATCTCGCCGGCATCATCTCCGAGGATGGCGTCATCGACGGAGCGCTTGCCGCCCGTTCGCCGCGCATCATCGAAAACGGCCGCACCTTCTCCTACCTGCTCAAGGACGGCGAACCGCGCATCGCCATCAGCCAGAACGATGTGCGCGCCATCCAGCTCGCCAAGGCCGCTCTCTATGCCGGCGTCAGGTTGCTGATGCAGAAGCAGGGCGTGGCTGAGGTCGACACCATCCGCTTCGCCGGCGCCTTCGGTTCATTCATCGATCCGAAATACGCCATGGTGCTCGGCCTCATCCCCGATTGCGACCTTGCCGAGGTCAGGGCCGTCGGCAACGCCGCCGGCGACGGAGCGCTGATGGCGCTGCTCAATCGCGGCCACCGCCGCGAGATCGAGGACACCGTCCGCCGCATCGAGAAGATCGAAACTGCGCTGGAGCCGGATTTCCAGTCGCTGTTCGTCAACGCCATGGCCATCCCCAACAAGGCCGATCCGTTCCCGAAACTCACCGCGCAGGTGGCGCTGCCGCCGCGCCAGGTGCGGGTCGAGGGCGAAAGCGGAGGCCGGCGCGGGGGAAGACGCGGGCGCTAGCCTCCGTCGGCATTGATGCCCATCAGCCGGTCGATCGGCGTATAGTCATCCGTCAGCACGAGGCCGTCGCGGCTGTGCATCAGCCGCGCCAGTTCCCCGTCCGTCAGACGCACCGCCTCGAACGGATCCGGCCCGCGCCCGGCAAAGCGATCGCCGCCCGAGCCTGTTTCCCCGGCAAGCAGGATGAACACCCGCCGCAGGCTGTCGCCGCCGCCCGTTTCCGTCCAGGCTTCCACAACCGGAAACGCCGTCTTCAGCGTTGCCATAATGGCGCCCAGCGTGTCGAGACGGTCGAGATGGTCGATCACGTTCATCACATAGACGCCGTCCGGCTTCAGCCGCGCCCGCACCAGCGCGAAGAACTCGGCCGTCACCAGATGTGGCGGGATGGCGATATCGGTGAAGGCATCGCCGACAATCACGTCATGACGCGCCGGATCGCGCGCCAGTGCCGCGCGGGCATCGGCCGTCACCACCCGAGCCGTCGCCGGATCGAACCAGAAATGGTCGGTTGCCGCCGCCGTCACCGCCGGATCGATCTCCGCGACGGTGACATTGGCGATCCCGTCGGCCGCCCAGGCGCGCGGCATCGAATAGGTGCCGCCGCCGATGAAGAACGCGTCGAACCGCGCGCGGCGCGCCGTCCTGTCCGCCATGCGCAGCCTCGCCAGCCGGTCAAGCATCGCCGCGTGCAGCGTGTACATCGTGCGCGGATCGTCGCGTGCCGAAATGCCGTGCACCAGATGGTCGAGCGCCATCAGCCGCACCGTGCCCGGCGCTTCGGGCGTCGCATCCTCCACCCGGATGCAGAAATAGTCGCTCTCCCGCGTGCAGGGATCGACCGCGCCGAAGCCGCTGCCGGCCGCCGCAAGTCCGAGCGCCAGGACCGCGAAACCGCTCGCGCCGGTTCGGCCGGACAAGACGAGGAGCATCGCGGCAACTGCCGCATAGAGCGCCGCGATGACCGCAAGCGTCAGGATGGATCCGAGCCACGAAATGAAGAGGAACCCGGCGGCGAGCGTACCGGCGATGGCGCCGATCGCGCCGGCCGCGAACATCGCGCCCAGCGCCTGTCCGGCCCGCGCCGGGCTACCCGTGACCGACAGGTGCGCCAGGACGGGCGCGGGAATGCCGGCGAAGAACGAAGGCAGGAAGAAGGCCGCCGCCGTCAGTGTCACGATCGCCGCGATCGGCGATGCGAACGTCTGCAGCACCGGCCCGGCGCTGCCGCGAAGCAGGAACACGGCAAGTCCCGTGCTCACCGCCGCAGCGGCCATCGCCAGTCCCGTCTGCCGCAGCGCTCGTGGCCGGTCGGCGCCGGCGATGCGCCCGCCGGCCCAGTGCCCGGCCGAGAATCCGGCGAGCACGACGGCGATCACCGACGTCCAAGTGTAGAGCGACATGCCGACATAGGGCGCCAGCATGCGCCCCGCCACGATTTCCACCACGAGGCTCGCCGCCGAGACCAGCGCCTGCAGCAGGACCAGCAGCGCGAGCGACGGTGCGGCGCGCGTCGGCGCTGCCTGCATGCCTGTTGCTGTCATGCCCCCTCCGCGGCGTAGCCTGCCCTTGTCAAGCGTTAGCCGATTTCTCCCCCGCGTTGAACCCGCCGTCCTGGCCGATACCCTCCCGGAATTCCGCGGCCAGTCCGCGCACCACCTCGCGCAACGCCTCCTCTTTCGTGGCGCCGGCCTCCATCGCCGCGTTCATTGCCGCGCGCTGCCGGTCGGCACTGGTTCCGGTTTCAAGCACGCGCCGCGCACCTTCCACCTCGCCAAGGCAACCCAGCGCCTCGGCATCGTCGCGCACCAGGTCGATCAATTCGTCGAGCAACTCGCCATAGGGCACGACCGCGCCCTTGGCGAAGTCGATCAGGCCGCCGGAAATGCCGTAGCGCTGCGCCCGCCAGCGGTTTTCACCGATCAGGAACCGGTCGTAGATGCGCCAGCGCTGGTTCTTGCACTTCAGCCGCCACAGCATGCGCAGGATCGACTGGATCAGCGCCGCAATCGCAAGACCGTCGACGAGCCTGGGCGACACGTCGCAGATGCGCGCCTCGAGCGTCGGATACCGCCATGACGGCCGCACATCCCACCAGATCTTGGTGCCATCCTGGATCAGCCCGGTCCCGGTGATGATCTCCACGGACCGGCGGAACTCCCCGTACGAGGCGAAGCGCGGCGGCAGGCCGGTGCGCGGCAGGTCGTCGAACACCGTCAGTCGCCACGAGTTGAGCCCTGTATCCTCGCCGCGCCAGAAGGGCGACGAGGTCGAAAGCGCCAGGAGGTGCGGCAGGAAATAGGTGAACTGGTTCATCAGGTCGATGCGCAGTTCGTCGTCGTCGAGCCCGACATGAACATGCATGCCGCAGATCAGCATGCGCCGCGCCACCGAGCCGAGGTCACGCGTCAGCGTGTTGTAGCGCTCCTTGTCGGTATGAGGCTGCGCCCGCCAGTCCGAGAACGGGTGGCAGGACACGGCCAGCGGCATCAATCCATGCCCGTCGGCGACATCGGCGATCCCGGCGCGAAGGCGGCGCAAATCGGCGCCTGCCTCGCTGACCGTCGCGCAGATGCGCGTCCCGACCTCGACCTGGCACTGCAGGAACTCCGGGCTGACCTGATCGGCCAGCGCAGCCCGGCATTCGTCCATCAACCCCTGCGGCGCGGCGACAAGGTCAAGCGACTTCTTGTCGACGAGCAGATACTCCTCCTCGATGCCCACGGTGAAGGGCGGCGCGGTCTTCGGCATGGTCTCCTCCTCCCAGCCGTCAATCGTTGCATGATCCTGCCGTGCGGCGGCAATGCCCGCCTTGAGCCGGATCATGTGAATCCTGCTGTTTTCTATTGCGCTGCAACATTCACGCTCCCAGCGCATGGCCGGCATGCGTCACGCGCATGGCCGGTAAACATCCGGTAAATTTCATTGATTTTATTGGGTTTTCTGAAAGACAGCAGCGGCAGGGCCGCGTCGGCGTGTCGAAAATGCGTCAGGACGGTTCGCCTTCCTGTCTTTGTTGCGCCGCAATCGGGATTATATACGGGTCATGAAACGGCGGCCCGATAGCGCGCCGCTGGAGAAAGACCATGACGATTCTCGCCCGCCTGTTCCGCACCCGCAACGCCTCCGTCGTCTCGACGCTGGCCCGTCGCCGCCTTGGCGCCACGATGCCGGGCGAGACCGCAGCGCTTGCCGCCAACCGTTACGGCGTGCTCGTCGCCTGATCCGGGGCGAAGGGCGCCGGCCAGGCGCCCGCCTCATTCCGCACAATGTCGCCATCGCGACAGGAGCGCCGTTGACATGACGGCGCATTCCTGCGCACGCTGCCCTGAATGCGACATTGCGGGCATGGCCCGCGGCGGAGTTCAACGTGGCGGCATCTCGGCAGACGAAGCGTTCGTTCGTCTTTTTTCTCGTTCCCGATTTTACCATGGTGGCCTTTGCCACGGCCATCGAGCCGCTCCGGCTTGCCAACCGCATGCTCGGCGTCGACGCCTATGCGTGGCGGCTTGCCAGCGTCGACGGCAAGGCGGTCCGGGCGTCGAATGGCGTTGAGGTCGGCGTCGACACATCGCTGGACATGGAACGCCGGATGATGGCGGGCGCCGATCGCCCGTCGATGGTGATCGTGTGTTCCGGCATCAACGTCGAGAAGTATTCCAACCGCTCGGTGTTCGCCTGGCTGCGTGAGGAATATCAGCGCGGCGTCGCCATCGGCGGGCTGTGTACCGGCGCCCATATCCTGGCCGCCGCCGGACTTCTGTCCGGCAAGCGCTGCGCCATCCACTGGGAAAACCTGCCCGGCTTTTCCGAAGCCTTCCCCAACACCAGGGCCATGGCCGACCTGTTCGAAGTCGACCAGAACATTCATACCTGTGCCGGCGGCACGGCCTCGCTCGACATGATGCTAAAGCTGATCGGCGAGGATTTCGACGAGACGCTTGTGAACCGCGTCTGCGAACAGGCGCTGACCGACCGTGTGCGATCGGCCACCGATCGCCAGCGCCTGCCGCTCAGGGCCCGCCTCGGCGTGCAGAACGCGAAGGTGCTCTCCATCATCGAGGTCATGGAGGACAATCTGTCGGAGCCGCTGTCGCTGGTGGAGATCGCCGACGAGGCAGGGCTGTCGCGTCGCCAGATCGAGCGGCTGTTCCGCCAGGAAATGGGCCGCTCGCCGGCGCGGTACTACCTGGAAATCCGGCTCGACCGCGCGCGCCATCTGTTGCTGCAATCGTCTCTGCCGGTCGTCGATGTGGCCGTGGCCTGCGGTTTCGTATCGGCTTCGCATTTTTCCAAATGCTATCGCGAACTCTACGGGCGTTCTCCGCAGCAGGAGCGCGCCGAGCGCAAGGCGCCCGCGCTCGCCGGCCAGCCGCTCGCAGCCTGAGACGTCAGGGTTTCGATGTCCATTCGCGCTCCAGCCGGACCCTGACGCTCGAGCGGATGGACGTGGCGGAAGCCGCGGCATGGATGTCGAAATCGCCGGCTTCGGCCACCCACAGGCCGCGAGAAGGATCGAAGAACGCGAACGCCCGCATGTCGAGGCGAATGGCCACAGAACGCGTCTCGCCCGGCAATAGCCGCACCTTGGCAAATCCCTTGAGTTCCTTGTCCGGCCGGTCGAGGCTCGCCGCCTTGTCGCCGACAAACACCAGGACAACGTCGGATCCCGGCCGCTCGCCGGTGTTGGTGACGTCGAGCGTCACCGTGACCGCATCGCCCGGCGCCAGGATTGCACGATCGGCGACGAGCGGGCTCCAGCCAAACCGCGCATAGGACAGGCCGTGGCCGAAGGCGAACAGCGGCGCAATGCCGGCGCGGTCATGATGGCGGTATCCGGTGAAAAGTCCTTCCCGATAGGAGACGTGGCCGTCGACACCCGGATAGACCAGCGGGTCGCCGACCTCGACCGCGGTGTCGGAGCGGGTGCGCGGGAACGTCTGCGGCAGGCGTCCGCCGGGCTCGGCCCGACCGTTCAGCACGTCGGTGATCGCCTCCCCGCATTCCTGGCCCGGATACCAGGCCTGCAGGATCGCCGCCACGCGGTCACGCCACGGCATCGCGACCGGCGTCCCCGTCTGCAACACCACCACGGTCCGGGCATTGGCCGCGGCAACCGCCGCAATCAATTCATCCTGGCGGCCCGGAAGGTCGATGCCCGGCAGGTCGAGGCCCTCGCAGTCCCATTCGCCCGAACGCCCGGCGAACACCAGCGCCACGTCCGATGCGCGCGCCAGTTCGATGGCGCGGCTGACGGCATCATCACCGAGCACCGGCTCGATGCCGACGCGAAGCGCCGAGAATGCCATGCCCTGGCTGACGGACGCGAACTCCACCCTGATCGCATGGCTTTGCCCGGCGCGCAGCGCGCGCTCGGCGATGGCCTCGTCGCAACCGGCGCCAAAATAGTTCTCTCCCGGTGCCCATTCGCTCCAGGCATCGACCAGGAGCTCGCCATCGAGGAACAGCCGCGAGCGCCCCGCCGACACCAGCGAGAATGCGTGCAGCCCGCTTGCCTCGGGCGTGAACACGCCCTCGACCACCACGCTCATCGCCGTCGGCGTCACGCCATCGGCCGGCGGCTCCACCCAGAAGAACTCGGCGTCTCGCGCATCCTTTTTCCGCGCCGGTCCGGAGAAGGCTTCGCCGGCGAAATAGGTGGCGCTTTCCGCGCCGCGCCACAGCGCCCGCAGCCGGTTGTTGGAGCACCCCGCCTCCCCGCGAACGGCGTTCTCGCCATAGACCGCCCGAAGTGCTGTCTCCGGGATCGAAATGTGGTGCGGATTGAGTTGCGCGCTGCCGCCGCCCATGATCCGCGCGCTGGCGCCGTTCGGGCCGATGACGGCGATCGAGATCCCCTCGGCGGGAAGAGGCAACACGCCATCGTTGGTCAGGAGCACCATGCCCTCGGCCGCCGCCCGGCGGATCAGGGCGCGATGATCGGCGCGATCAACCGCGCGCTCCGGGGCAATCGACGCGCCGTCGGCCCCCTCGGTCACCCGGGCGACCAGCCTGAGCACATTGCCTGCCGCGCGGCGCACGGACTCCGCGTCGATCCGCCCTTCGCGGACGGCCGCAGCCAGCTTGTCGCCACGGTCGCGCGTCGGCCCCGGCATTTCCAGGTCGAGCCCGGCCTCGACGCTCTCCACCGTCGAATGCGAGCCGAACCAGTCCGACATCACCAGGCCGTCGAACCCCCATTCCTGGCGCAGCACGCGCGTCAACAGCCACGGATGTTCGGACGCAAACGTGCCGTTCAGCCGGTTGTAGGCCGACATGACCGCCCGCACTCCGGCGCGTTTCACCGCGACCTCGAACGGCAGCAGGTAGAGTTCGCGCAGCGTGCGTTCGTCCACATCGGACGACATCGTCATGCGTTGGTATTCGGACTCATTGCCGACGAAATGCTTGATCGTCGCCGCCACCCCGGTCGACTGCACGCCTTCGACATAGGCCGAGGCCATTTCCGCGGCGAGGAACGGATCCTCCGAGTGGCATTCGAAATTGCGCCCGTTCACCGCCGAGCGGTGCAGGTTGACGGTCGGCGCGAGCAGAACGCGTGCGCCTTTTGTCAGCGCCTCCTCGGCGATCGCCCGCCCGGTCTCGCGCACGAGATCGAGATCGAACGTCGCTCCGAGCGCGATGCCGACGGGAAACGCCGCGGCCGTGACGCCGCCGACCAGCCCGCCGCCGCCGCGCGCGCCATTGGGGCCGTCGGTGACCTTGATCGCCGGCAGCCCGAGGCGCTCCACGGCGTTGGTCGTCCAGAAGTCGGCCCCCGACAGCAGGCTCACCTGCTCCTCGAGCGTCATGGCGTCAAGAACGTCGTCGATATCGTCTTCCCGCAACGCCATGGTTTCCCCTTCCGGTCGATGTAATCGATTGCAATAGCGCTGCCGGTCAGGCTTCGCAAGTCGTTCCCACGCTTCAGCGCCAGTCGATGCCGCGGTTTTCCCAGATTTTCTCGCCGATCAGGCAATCGGACTTCTCTCGTACCGCAGCCGGAACGATCAGGCCTTCGTCGGCGGCGATCTCGAGCACGAGCTTGCGCCGGACCGCTTCGGGAAATCCGGCCCAGTCATTGACGGGAAAGACGAAGGCGCCAGGCCCGCCGATGACGCAGTCGCGGTAGTAGGCATCGAGCCCGGCAATGTCGAACGGCGAGGAAAATCCGCCGCGCGTCATCAGCGGCAAGCCGTTGATGATGACGCCGTCGGCAATCGCGCGATCGCGCGCCGCCGTCACCGGCCCGCCCTGGTTGTTCGGCCCGTCGCCGGAAACGTCGATCACCCGTCGGTCGGCAAGGATGGCGGCCTCGGCGAACAGATCGAGGCCGAAATCGATCGCCCCCGAAATCGACGTGCGCCTGGCACGTTCGGCCGGCGCGGTGCGGATGCGTTCGGCGGCACGCGCGGCACTGTCCGGGCCGTCGATGATCGTCCACGGCACGATGACGCGCTGCGTCTCCCCGCCCGCCCACTCGAAGAAGGTCAGTGCGATGCGCCCGTGCCGCCCGCCGGCGATGGCTCGAAGCACGGTCTCGTGCGTCAGTGCCGCGGCATACCCTGCCCGCTCGATGGCGATCTCGTCTTCCGACATCGACATGGAGACATCGGCAGCCAGCACCAGCGCGACATCCACCGTCTCGGCGGCCGGGGCGGCGGAGGCGAAGGCAAGGGCGGCAATGGCCGAAGCGATCCTGCGCATGGCGCATGATGCATCGGCTCGCGTCCGTCTTCCGCTCAACTTCGCGTGAACGCCGGCGAGGCCGCGCCCCTAGCTTCGCGGCTTGAGGTTCTCCGGGTCGTAGAGCGGCTCATAGCCGACGCCGGCGACCACCACCGGATAGCGCTCCGCGAAATACTCGATCTCGAACCGGTTGCCCTTGGCCGCCCTGTCATGCGGCAGGTAGGCCAGAAGGATCGTCTTGCCGATCGTCGGACCGAACGCCATCGAGGTGGAGAAGGATCGCCGGCCGAGGCTGTCGACCAGCGTCTCGCCTGTCGCCGGGTCGAGGATCGGCACCGTGCCCACCGGGTAGCGTTTCACGCCGCTCGCGTCGACATTGGCCTCCAGTGTCAGCGTGCACAGGATCGCGGCCTGGTGCGGCAGCGCCCGGTGCTCAAGATGCGCCGCCTTGCCGCGGAAATCCGCTTCCTTCACCTTCGGGCGCTGCAGGTCCGCTTCCAGCAAATTGTACTCGGTCAGAAGGTCGGCGTTCTGCAGGCGCAGGCTCTTTTCCATGCGGCGGGAGTTGGCATAGGTCTCCACCCCGAACGGCATGACGCCGATGCCGGCCAGCGCATCCCACACCGGCAGTGCATCCTTGTAGCGCATGTGCAGTTCCCAGCCCTGCTCGCCGACATAGGAGATGCGGAACGCGGTCACCGGCTTGCCGGCAATCGTGATGTCCCGCAGCGCCGCGAAGGGGAAGTTCTCCGGATCGAGCGCGGCCGGTTCGGCCACCACCTTCTTCAGTGTCGTCCGCGCGTTCGGGCCCCAGATGCCGAGCGTCACCAGCTCCGTCGAACGGTCGGTGACCGTCACGTCGAGCCCTTTGTCCTGCGCCATCCGCTTCACGTAGAGGAGGTCGCGCGGACCGGCGTCGGCGCCGTCGATGACGCGGCAGCGATCGGCCATGCGGATCACCGTCAGGTCGGCGCGCACCATGCCGTGATCGTCGAGGAAATGCGTGTAGATGCCCTTTCCCACCATGCCGTCGCCGCCGATCTTCGCCGCGCACAGCCATTCCATCAGCGCCACATGGTCCGGGCCTTCGACATCGAAGATGAAGAAGTGCGACAGGTTCACCATGCCGACATCCTCGCTCATCGCCAGATGTTCGGCATTCGACACCCGCCAGAAATGGCGGTTGTCCCATTCGTTCGCGCGCACCGGGACGCGCTCGCCATACTTGGCGAGGAGATGCTCGTTGGCGGCGTAGCCATGTGCGCGCTCCCAGCCGCCGAGCTCCATGAAATGGCCACCCAGCGCCTTCTCGCGCTCGTAGAAGGGCGAGCGCTTGATGTTTCGGCCCGTCGCGTAGGGCTCGCGCGGATGGACGGCGGGATTGTAGACTTTCTGCGCCGCTTCCGAGCAGCGCCCGGCGATGAAGTCCTCGTTCAACTGGTGCTCGTAGAAGCGGGCGTAATCGAGCTTGGCGTGGTCGAATTCGGTGCGCCCGTCCGTCATCAGGTCGGCCAGGAGCTTGCCGTAGGCCGGTCCGTCCTTCACCCACACAGCGACATTGTACCAGAGGCCCCGCACCTTCCGGCTTTCGCCGAACGACGGGCCGCCATCGGCCGTCACCTGCAGCAGGCCGTTGAATGAGCGGCGCTCGTCATAGCCGAGTTCACCGAGGATCGGCGTCAGCTCGATGGCGCGCTCCAGCGGCGTCAGGATCTGCTCCATGTCGAGGTCGCGCTGCGATGGTGACAGCCGGCACTGTTCCTTCTCCAGAAGCTCGCGCGGATGCACGAGGCGCGGATCGTGCTCCTCGTAGTAGCCCCACTCGATCATGCCGCCTTCGGAGGTCTTCGGATCGCCGGTGTCGCGCATGTAGGCCGAGTTGCCCTGGTCGCGCATCAGCGGGAAGCCGATTTCCTTGCCCGTGCCGGCAAACTCCGTGTACGGCCCGAAGAAGGTCAGCGGATGGTCGATCGGCATCACCGGCAGGTCCTCGCCCGCCATGGCGGCGATCAGGCGCCCCCACAGCCCGGCGCACACGACCACATGCTCGGCCTCGATCGTGCCGCGATCGGTGACGACACCCCGGACGCGGCCATTCTCGATCAGCAGCGATTTCGCCGCCGTGTTGGCAAAGGTCCTCAGCTTGCCAGCCGTTTCGGCCATGTCGACAAGCTTGCCGGCCACCGTCTGCGAGCGCGGAATGACGAGGCCCGCATCGGGATCCCACAGGCCGCCCTGCACCATCGATTCCTCGATCAGCGGGAATTTCTCCTTGATGCCCTTGGCGTCGATCAGGCGCGCCCGCGTGCCGAACGCCCGCGCCGAGGCGACCTTGCGCTTGATCTCGTCCATGCGTGAATCATCGCCGACGCGCGCCACCTCGAGCCCGCCGATGCGCTCGTAATGGCCGAGCTTCTCGTAGAAATCGATCGAGTAGAGCGTCGTCCAGCACGACATGAAGTCGTGGCTCGTGGTGTAGCAGAAGTCGGAGGCGTGCGCCGTCGAGCCGATGTCGGTCGGGATGCCCGACTTGTCGAGGCCGACAATGTCATCCCAGCCGCGCTCGACCAGATGGTGGGCGACCGAGGCGCCGACGATGCCGCCGACGCCGACGATGACGACCCTGGCCCGGCTGGGGAACTTGGACATGGCGCTTCTCCGGATGCGTGACTGCTGGCGCACTCTATTGCGCGCCCGCGCGCCAGCAAATCCTGTTTGCGACATGGAAAGGCGTCGGGTTGCCCATGGGCCGGGCAATGACCGTCAGGTGCGCTTGCGCGCCGCCTCGCGGGCCGCCGACAGCGCGATCAGCATCGCCGGGAACAGCAGCGGGAACACGGTGCGCCCGTCATGCAGCGGGAAGAGCACGAACTTGGCCGCGATCGCCGCAAGGGCGGCGCCAAGCAGTGCCTGCCGGCGACGGTCGAAGGGCAGCCCGCCGGCGTGCAGCAATGCCCACAGCACCGCTACCCCGAGATAGATACCGAGCCAGGCATTCTCGGTGGCCGCGCGCACCAGGTTCCAGGCGAACGCAGTGAGGTAGACGGCAAGCGAGAACGGTGGATCGAAGAACTCCATGCTCTCCTGGATCCGGTAGGTGGAGAACCACAGGTGCGGCCACCAGCCCGGATGCCCGCTGCCGTGGGTGGCAAGGACATAGGCCCCGACCGCCAGCGCAAATCCGGCCGCCGCATGCCGCTGCATCCCGTCGCCGGACAGCCAGAGGAACGCCATGAGCACGCCGGCGGTCGCCACCTGGTCCGGACGCGCCAGCACCGCGATGGCGAGCAGGATGGCGCCGGCAATGCCATGCCCGCGGTCGTAGGCCATGAACGCCGCAAGCACCAGCGCGGCGGCCAGATAGTCGGGCGTTTCGGCCATGGCCAGTGCCGGGAAGCCGGCGACGAGCAACATGGCCACCACGGCGGGTGCCAGTTCGAGCAGGCGCTCGCGCGCCAGCCACCACAGCAGCGTTCCGGCAAAGCCCGCCGCTGCCACCGTGTTGATGAGTTGCGCGGCAGCCGCCGGCCCTGCCAGCGGCGCGATCAGCGCGATCAGCTTCACGTACAGCCACTTGACCGCATACATGCCGAGCATTGACTGGAACGCCGCCGGATCGGTCGACTGCCGCAACCGGTAGGCATCGCCTTCCGCAAGCACCGCATAGTGCTCCGGCGACACCGCGGCGCGCACCGCCTCGTAGACGCGGTCCTGCAGGATGGCCGGATCGGGAATGGCCTCGCGCCATGCCGCTCCGAGATAGGCGATCATGTCCCAGGCGTGCGGTGGCCGCAGCCAGCCGAGGCCGGCAACGGCGGCGACGAGCACGACGATGGACAGCGCGCCGAAGAGCTGGCCGTGCGCAAGGTAGAACCGGCCTGCACCGTTGAACAGGCCGGCAATGATGCCGCGCAGCAGCGCGCGCGGATCGGCCGGTCCGGCGTTCTCCCGCACGTGCCGCGCCTCGCTCGCCATGCTCAGGCGACCTTGCTCTTCACGAAATCCTTGACGATCGCCACGATGCCGCGCGTCAGCAGCCGGTCGAGCGCCTCGACGAACGTGTCGACATGCTCGGGCCGGCACGTCAGCGGAGGCTCGAGCCGGATGACGTTGCGATTGTATTCGGTGAAGGCGACGAGCACGTCGTGGTCGCGCAGCAGAAGCGCCCCGACGAAGCCCGACAGCGAGCCCTTCAGCTTGTCGTCGAGCATGGCGACGACCGGCCGCAGGATCGCCGGCAGCGTCTGGCTGAAGTCGTGGAACTCCAGGCCCACCATCAGCCCCTTGCCGCGCACATCCTTGATGATCGTCGGATGCTTGGCCTTCAGCGCGTTCAGGCGCTCCAGCAGGTAGGCGCCCGTCGCGGCGGAATTGTCGATCAGCCCCTCGTCATAGAGCACGTTCAACGCCTCGATCGCCGTGACCGACGCCTCGCCGATGCCGCCGAACGTTGCCTGCGCATGGATCATGGCCGTTTTCGGCGTGCCATAGGCCTTCATGTAGACCTCACGGCGCGCGATCATCGCGCCGACGGCCGCCTTGCCGCCGCCAAGCGACTTGGCCAGCGCCGTGACGTCCGGCACCACGCCATAGTGCTCGAAGGCATAGAACCTGCCGGTGCGCCCGAGGCCGCACTGCACCTCGTCAGCCACCCAAAGCACGCCATGCTTGTCGCACAGCGCCCGCAGCTTCGGGAAGAAGTCGTCGGGCGCGGTGATGATGCCGCCACCGCCCTGCACCGTTTCCAGCACGATCACGCCGATTTCCGGATCGGCCTTGAAGGCGTTCTCGACCGCTTCGATGTCGCCGAACGGCACGCGCACCGTGCCGTCGACCAGCCGGAACTCGCCGCGATAAAGCTGGCCGTCAGTGATCGAGAGCACGCCCTTGGTCTTGCCGTGGAACGAGTTCTCCGCATAGACGATCTTCGAGCGCTTCGGGCCGGCCGCGCGCTCGGCGACCTTGACCGCGGCCTCCATCGCCTCCGACCCCGTCGAGCCGAGGAACACGAGGTCGAGATCGCCCGGCGAGCACGCCGCCAGATTGTGCGCCAGCGCCGAGGCGTATTGCGACATGAAGGCGATGGCGATCTCGTGCCGCTTCTCCTCCTGGAACCGCCGCCGCGCCTCCAGGATGCGCGGATGGTTGTGCCCGAACGCCAGCGAACCGAAGCCGCCGAAGAAATCGAGGATCTTCCGGCCGTTCTGGTCGGTGTAGTGCATGTCCTCGGCGCGCTCGATCTTCACCTTGTGGAAGCCGAGCAGCTTCATGAAGTGCAATTGTCCCGGGTTGATATGGTCGCGGAACAGCTCCGTCATGCGGGCCACATCCATCGACTTGGCCTGTTCAACGCTGATCAGCGGCGGTTTTGCCGTGCCTCCGGTCGCAATCGACGGCGCCAACACCACCGGGCGCGCGTTCGTCGTGTCGGTCTTGGTCATCACGGTCATGGCGTCCCTCATTCGGCCGGAGTGGCGTGCGCGACCGGCGTCATGCCGATGGCGCGGCCGGCGTGGTATTCGTCATAGGCGGCGATCAGCATGTCCTCGTCGCGGTACTGCGGCACCCAGCCGAGATCGCGCTCGCCCTTGGACACGTCGAGGACGCAGAACTCGTCGGCGATGAGATACTGCTCGGGATCCATGATCGGCATGTTCATCATGTCGAACAGGTCAAGCGTGCGCTTCACCGCCCAGGCCGGTGTCGGCAGCAGGAACGAGCGCGATCCGGCGTGCCGGATGAGATCGCCAAGCAGCTTGCGCACCGGCGGCGGATTGAGCGAGCCGAGATTGTAGGCCTCGTTCGGCACCCCGGCCCTGAAGGCCAGCCGGGCGGCTTCGGCGCAATCGAACACCGAGATGAACTGGTAGGGGTTGCGTCCGGAGCCGATCATCGGCACCGGCAGGTTCCAGTCGATGAAGCGGAACAGCTTCGACAGGATGCCGAGCCGGCCGGGCCCGATGATCAGGCGCGGGCGGAACAGCGAGATGCGCATGCCGCGCTGGCGCCATTCGGCCGCCAGTTCCTCGGTCCTGAGCTTGGACATCCCGTACTCGCCAAGCGGCGCGACCGGATGCTCCTCGGTCATCGGATGCATGAGCGTGTGCCCGTAGATCATGTCGGTGGTGAAATGCACCAGCCGATCGGCGCCGGCCTTCGCCATCGCCTCGATGATGTGCACCGTGCCATGGTAATTGACGGGGAAGAAAAAGTCGTGGCGCTTGGCCCGCACCTGCAGCGGCGACAGCATCTTGGCCGACAGATTGTAGACCATGTCGTCGGCCGTCAGCCCGACGCCGGCGACCGATGCCGGATCAGTCACGTCGCAATGCACGTGACGCGCCTGGCCGTAGTGCGAGAGGTCGCTGCGCGCAATGTCGGCGACGATGACCTCGTGGCCGTCGGCCAGCAGTTTCGGGGCAAGGTGGCGGCCGACGAATCCGTCGCCGCCGAAGATCACATGTCTCATTCGGCTGGCTCGCTCATGGGGGTGCGGGAGGGATCATGCGCCACGGCATGGGCCGAGGCGCCGGATTGGGCGATGAAGATGGTGCCGGCGCAGATCAGCGCGATGCCGATCAGGCGTGGCGTGTCGATCGTCTCGGAAAAGAAGTACCAGGAGGCCGCTGCCACCGCGACATAGGCAAGGCTGAGGAAGGGATAGGCGAAGGACAGCTCCACCTTCGACAGCACGAACATGTGCGAGGCCATCGAGATGACGAAGGTGGCCAGGCCCGCGAACACCCATGGGTGGAAGACCACGCCGATCATCTTCAGGATCGCGTTGTTGCCGGCCCATTCCATGGCGCCGAGCGTCGTCACGCCCTGTTTGAGCATGATCTGCGCCGCAGCGTTGGTGAGCACCGTGAACAGGATGAAAGGAAGGTATTTCATGACGGACCGTCGTTTACCCATTGATAACTGAAATCCACGCAACCCGCTGGATTATCGGGATTTTCAGTCAATCCTCCATTTACTGCGCATTAACCACGATTGGTTCGAATTCTCATCATTCCGCCGCCAGCAGCTCCGCAGGCGCCGGCGTGACGCGATGCCAGAAGTCGGAAAGGAAGGCCGGATCGCGCCAACGCTCCAGCTCGCCCCAGCGCGGAAACGAGCGGCGGAACACGTCCGCCGGCATGCGCGCATCCTTGTAGGGATTGACCGCGCCGCCTGCGTCCATGGTGATGGCGTCGAGTTCGGCCAGCAGCCGCACCGTGCGCTCGCCGCGGTTCGGGAAGTCGAGCGTCAGCGTGAAGCCCGGGCGCGGGAACGACATGAGGCCGGGCGAAGGCTGGTCGCCGAAGCGCTTGAGCACCGTCAGGAACGAGGCCTGGCCGGAATCGCGCGCCGCCGCCAGCAGGAGCGGCACGACGCGGCGCGCCACGTCCGCCGGCACGATGCTCTGGTGCTGGTGCAGCCCGGCCGGCCCGTAGAGAAGGTTCCAGTCGGTGACCGCATCGAGCGGGAAGAAGAACGACTGGCAGCGCGTCGCGTGCGGGCCTGGCGCCCTCCCCTTCATGACGCGGTAGAAGGCATTGAACAGCGTCAGCCCCGGGCGGTTGAGCGGACTGACTGGCGGCGCGAACGGCACGCGCGGCCGGAACGGCAGGCCGCCGGCCGGGGCATCGGTCTCCGCGTGGTCACCCGTCATCAGCAACCCGCGGCCGCCATGGCGACCCCGCGCAAGTTGGTCGATCCAGGCGACGGAGTATTCATGCGCTCCGTCGGCAGCATCGCAGCGGTCGAAATACTCGTCCAGGCAGGAGAAAGGCGTCACCGTTTCGACGATGTCGATGCTCGGCACCCGCATCAGCCGCATCGTGACGGTCAGGATCAGCCCGGTCAGCCCCATGCCGCCGATGGTCGCGGCAAACAGTGCCGACTCCCGTTCGGGCGAGCAGGTCCGCACGACGCCGTCGGACCGCATCAGCGTGAACTCGGCAACATGCCGGCCGAACGTGCCGCGCCGGTGGTGGTTCTTGCCGTGAATGTCATTGGCGACCGCGCCGCCGATCGTGACCAGTTCCGTGCCTGGCACCACCGGTGGAAACAGGCCGTGCGGCCTGGTCGCGCGAATGACATCCTTGAGCAGTGCCCCGGCCTCGACCGTGATCGTCGCCGCGTCGGCATCGAGCGAAAGGATGCGGTTGGCGCTCCGCATGTCGGCCAGCAGGCCGCCATCGTTCAGGCACGTGTCGCCATAGCTGCGGCCATTGCCGTAGCCCAGCAGGCTGCCGTGCCCGGCGCGCCCCGACTTCAGCAGCGCCACCGCTTCCGCCGGCCCGATCGACCGGCGCGGACGGCGCACCACACGCCCGAAACTTGTCAGCGGCATCGCCATCACGTCCTCGCCGCGACCAGCAGCGCCGCGCCGATGGCGCAAACCGCCAGGCTGCGCCAGTCGCCCACCAGGAAGACCACCGGATCGTCATTCATCTCGCGCCGCCGCGCCAGCACCCAGATCCGCAGGGTCAGGTAGAGGATGATCGGACCGAGCGGCCACACCATCCACGGATGGCGGTACATCTCGATGACCTCGACCGAATTGATGTAGAGCGCCAGCACCAGTGCGGAAGCAAACGCCGCCGACACGCCGGCCTGACTGACGATCTCGCGATCCTCCGGCCGATAGCCGCGCCCGGCGAGTTTCGCGCCGTTCGGCGTCTCCGTCACGTCGAGTTCGACATACCGCTTCACCAGCGACAGAGACAGGAAGAAGAAGATGGCGAAGGCAAGCAGCCAGAACGACACGGCGATCCCGGTCGCCGCCGCGCCAGCCAGCACACGCAGCGTGTAAAGGCTGGCGAGCGTCAGCACGTCAACCAGCAGCATTCGCTTCAGGCTGAGCGAATAGGCCGTGGTCATCGCCAGGTAGAGCGCCAGTGTCACGCCGAACAGCCATGGCAGGGCGGTGGCAATGAGGACCGAGACAGTCAGCAGCGACGCGGCGACCAGCAGCGCCATGGGGATCGAAATCGCCCCGGATGCCAGAGGCCTGTTGCGCTTGGTGCGGTGCCGCCGGTCGAGCGCCAGGTCGAACAGATCGTTGACGACGTAGATCGCCGATGCCGCCGCGCTGAACGACAGGAAGGCCAGCACCACGGTCCACAGCGTATCGGCGCGAAAATACTCGTGATTGAGCACCACCGGCACGCCGATGAGCACGTTCTTCAGCCACTGGTGCACGCGCAGCATCTTGAAGATGACGCGCGGGCCGGCGCTGGCGCTCTCGATCGTTTCGGCACCATGGGTCAGGGCGTAGGCGCGCGCGGCACGGTCGGGGCTGACGACCAGCGCCTTGCGCGCGGCGTCGAACACCACCAGGTCGGCACGGCTGTTGCCGGCATAGTCGAAACCCCCGTCCCCGAACTGCTCGACCAGCGCGGTCTTCTTGGTCTCGCCGGTCAGGTTGCGGTAGTCGTCGGTGGCAAACACCTGGTCGAACAGGCCGAGATGCGCGGCGACGGCTTCCGCGAACGGGCGCGGCGAACCGGTCGCCAACACAAGCCGGCGGCCATTCTTGCGCTCCTCGCGCAGCCGCGCGATGACCGCCTCGCGGTATGGCAGGCCGGCCGCATCAATGGAGACACGCTGGCCGATTTCGCGCTTCAGCCGGGCCTTGCCCCGCAGGAACCAGAGCGGCAGGAACAGCACCATCAGCGGATTGGCGCGGATCAGCGCAAAAATCCCTTCCCACAGCAGATCGCCGGCAATCAGCGTGCCGTCCAGATCCACCGCGAGCGGGACTGTCCTGTTTTCCGTGCGTGCATCCATGCCGCGACGAACCCCGTGCCGTTCTGCCTATGACGGACGGAGCTTAGGGGCGAAGCGGTAGGGAATCGTTTCCGGGCGGGTCTGGCCGGCCGGCTTTCGCCGTCGACGGTGAAGCAAGTGTTAAGCGAACAATGAAAAGGCCGGGCAATGCGCCCGGCCTGTCGGATCATGTCACTGCAGGATCAGCGGATCCGGGCCTTGCCACCGGAGATTTCGACCGTCTCCGATCCCGTCAGCGCCTCGCGGTCGCCATTGGGCAGCGTCACGAAACAGCCGGTCGGGCAGAAATCGAGCGTCTCGCCGCCCGATACCGTGAGTTCCGACTTGTTGGAGCCTTCGGTAACGACGAGCGTACGCGGCTCGGCATCCTTGTTGATCACCGTGGCCGCCTGCGCAACGCCGCCGAACGCCAGGGTGCCTGCAAGGGCGATCAGGAATTTCTTCATCGGTTTTCGGTGTTTCCACCGCCTCTTGTGAATGGCGGACCGCAAGTTCCGGCCCGTTTTCGCGTCCCTATATAGGATTGCCAACCTGAACGCCAACTGAACGGCGAAAGCCGTCAGGAATCGGGATCGCGCCGCTTGCGGCTGGCGCGCGGCCGGGTCGGCGTCCCGGCGGACGCGGTGCTGGCGCGGCCGGACCTGACGGACGGAGCCGCTGCTGGCTTGATATGCACGTCTGTCTGCGGGAACGGGATCTCGATGCCCTCGCGCCGGAACGCATCCAGGATATTGAAGCGGATGGCGTTGATCGCGGCGATCTGGTCGAGGATGTCGACCAGATGCGCCCGGAGCTCGAAATCGAGCGATGACGCGCCGAAGCCGAGGAAATACACCGCCGGTTCCGGCGAGCGCGCCACGCGCGGTTCGGCGCGTGCCACCTCCAGCAGGATCTCCTGCACCCGCCTTGCATCCGAACCGTAGGCGACGCCGACCGGAATCTCGACACGCCCGAGCTTGTTGCGATGCGTCCAGTTGCCGACTGCCTGGTTGATGAGATCGGAATTCGGCAGGATGATCGCCTGCTTCTGGAAGGTCTCGATTTCCGTGGCGCGCACCGAGATGCGCTTGACCGTGCCCTGGTAGCCGCCCGCCACGATCCAGTCGCCAACCTTGAACGGCCGTTCGGCCAAAAGGATCAGGCCGGAGACGAAGTTCGACACGATGTTCTGCAGCCCGAAACCGATGCCGAGCGACAGCGCGCCGGCCACCAGCGCCAGGTTCGAAAGGTCGATGCCGGCCGCCGAGATTCCGACCAGTCCGGCAATCGCCACGCCGGCATAGCCGACGGCGACCCGAATGGAATTGCGCACGCCGGCATCGACCTTGCCTCGCGCCAGCACCTGCCCGTCGAGCCAGCGCTGGAACCAGCGCGTCAGCATGTAGGCCAGCACGAACACCATGAGCCCGGTCAGGAGGCCGATCAGCGAGATCGTCACCGACCCGATCTGCACGCCGGTCAGGACCTTCCAGGCGAACGCGCGGATGTCGCCCCACTGGAATCCCCATTGCAGGAGGATCAGCGGCACACCGGCCAGCACCATGAACAGGTTGAGGCCGACGCCGGAGGCCAGCCCGAGCTGGTCGAGCGTCGTTTCCTCCATGTTGAAGCGTGCCTTTGCCCGCCGCCCCGGCAGCGTATGGGCAAACGCTCCCTCCTCCGAGATCGCGCTCGCGGTGAGGAATCCGATCGTCATGGTCGCCACCACGGCGCCGGTCACCACGATCTGGCGCGCCATGAAGCGGGCGAAACCGACATATCCGAGCAGCGCGGCAAACAGCGTGATGATGCCGACCGCCAGGAGCAGTCCCCGCGCCCAGCCGGGCCAGGACTTCGGATTGCCCTTGTCGTCGCGGAACGGCTTGAGCCAGGAAATCAAAAGCACCGTCGAGCCGATCAGCATCGTCAGCACGAAGCTCTTGGCGATGGTCAGCGTCAGCGGCGAACCGAGCACCGTGTTGACGCGCGACAGGATGAAGTCGAACCCGGCTGCAACCGCCGTCAGCATGGCCAGCCAGTAGAGGATGCGGGCGGAACGGTCATCGACCGGCAGCAGGCGCCACGCCGGCAGCCGCACCGACAGCGCCGCGCTGGCAAGCCGCTCCACGAACACCATCGTCGCGATCACGTTGAACACCGTGACCATGATCTCGGCGATGTCCTCGCGCAGCACCGCGAAATAATCGAAGAAGAAGTAGCTGGCGCCGAGGAAGGTCGCCACGGCCGCCGACGGCAGCAGCATCGAGGCAAACGCCACCGAGATGCGCGACAGATAGGTCGGATTGGTGTTGGCCGGGTCGGGATGGATGGCGCTGCCGACCACGCGTCGGCCGCCGACGAGCAGGATCACCGCCGCCGAAAGCGCGAAGAACGCCGCCAGCAGCACCGAACGCAGCTTGAAATTGATGACGAACCGCAGCCACGAACTGAAGATCCGGTAAAGTTCGCCGACCTCCGCCTTGAACTCCTGCACGCCCTCGCCGAGCACGGCGAAATTGATGTCGTAGCGCTTCGACAACAGGTTGGAGAACAGCTCCCGCCGCAACTCGGCCACCAGCTCGAGCAGCCGTCCGGCCTTCTGCACCGCATCCTCGGCCCGCCCGAGCAAGGCGTTGATTTCCGACTTCGCCAGCTTCAGCGCCGTGCGCTCGGAGGTGACGGATTCCGCCTCGGCCGGCTCCCCGTCCTTCGGCGGATCGCCGAGTTGTTCAAGGCGCCCGTTGATCTCGGAAAGCCGCGGCCGGAAGGCGACGGAGGCCGCGAGCAGATCCTTCCCGACCTGTTCGAGCTGGTTGCGCAAGTCCACCAGCGCGACATCGTCCTCGCGCTTCTGGTCGATCCTGCGTTCCAGCGCATCGACGTCGCGGATGAGCTTCTCGATCACCGGCGTCTGCTGTTCGACGATCGGATCGGCGGCGCGCGCCAGCGACCCGCCGAACGCGGCGAGCAGGGCAAGGGCGGCGAGAAGACGGACGAATCGGGTCAACGCGATGTTCCGTGGAGTTCCGGTCGCCGATTGATACGGGCGGGCGGGCAAAGGGGCAAGTAAGCGCCGGCATCGCCGGTCACCGGTCGCCTGCCCAAAACCGCGCGGCGCATTCCTTGCCTTGCCCGGTACCGTCGTCCGATAGTGTCGTCCGACAGCGAGGGATTCGTCTTCATGCGGGAATATTCGGCGTTCAGCCTGTTGAAGAACGCGCTCACCGGCAACACGGGCTGGAAGGAAGCCTGGCGCAAGCCGGAGCCGAAGCCGGCCTATGACGTCATCATCGTCGGTGGCGGCGGCCACGGCCTGGCGACCGCCTACTATCTGGCGAAGATGCACGGGATCCGCAACGTCGCGGTGGTGGAGAAGGGCTGGATCGGCTCCGGCAATGTCGGCCGCAACACCACCATGATCCGCTCGAACTATCTCCATCCGCAGAACCAGCATTTCTACGAGCATTCGCTGAAGCTGTGGGAGAACCTGTCGCAGGAACTCAACTTCAACGTCATGTTTTCGCAGCGCGGCGTGATGAACCTCGCCGTCTCGCCCGCGCAGCTCGACGATTTCGCCCGCCGCGGCAACGCCATGCGGCTGGCCGGCATCGATGCCGAATTGCTGTCGCGCGAACAGGTGGCGAAGGTCCTGCCGGGCATGGATGTGGCGGGCAGCGCCCGTTTCCCCATCCATGGCGGCCTGATGCAATGGCGTGGCGGCACTGCCCGCCATGACGCGGTCGCCTGGGGTTATGCGCGCGGCGCCGACCGGCTCGGCGTCGACATCATCGAGAATGCCGAGGTCATCGGCTTCCTGAAGGATGGCGATCGCGTCACCGGCGTCGTCACCACCCGCGGCGAGATCCGCGCCCGAAAGGTCGCCGTGGTCGTCGCCGGCTCTACCGGCCATGTCATGAAGCTTGCCGGCATCGATCGCCTGCCGATCGAAAGCCATGTGTTGCAGGCCTTCGTCACCGAGGCAGTGAAGCCCTACATCCACACCGTCGCCGCGTTCGGCGGCGGCCACCTCTATTTCACCCAGTCGGACAAGGGCTCGCTTGTCTTCGGCGGCGACATCGACGGCTACAATACCTGGGCGCAGCGCGGCAATCTGCCGGTGGTCGAAGACGTGATGAGCGAATTCGTTGCGCTCTTTCCAGGCCTTGCCCGGGTCCGCCTGCTGCGCTCATGGGGCGGCATCATGGACATGTCGATGGATGGCTCGCCGATCATCACGACGGGGCCGCTGCCGGGCATGTATCTCAACACCGGCTGGTGCTACGGCGGCTTCAAGGCCGTTCCGGCGTCTGGCTGGTGCTTTGCCTGGACGATCGCGAAGGATGAGCCGCACGACTACAACCGCCACTTCACGCTCGACCGCTTCCACCGCGGCCTCGTGATCGACGAGAAGGGCCAGGGCGCCACGCCCCGGCTGCACTGACATGAGAATCGCCTGTCCATTCTGCGGTCCGCGCGACGTGATCGAATTCACCTACCAGGGCGATGCCAACCGCACCCGCCCCGATCCCGCCTCGACCGATCAGCAGGCCTGGAACGCATACGTCTATGACCGGGTGAACACGCGCGGCGCCCACAGGGAGTTCTGGCAGCATTCCGGCGGCTGCCGCGCCCATCTGCTCGTCGAACGCGACACGCTCACCCACCGGATCCAGTCGGTCGCCTTTGCCCGCGAAACCGTGAAGGGAGGCCGCGCATGAGCCCGTGGCGCGCCGCCAAGGGCGGGCGGATCGACCGCGACCGCACGGTATCCTTCACCGTCGATGGTCGCATCCATCATGGCCATCCCGGCGACACCCTCGCCTCGGCGCTTCTGGCCGCCGGCATCACCCTCCATGGCCGCTCGTTCAAGTACCACCGTCCGCGCGGCGTCATCGGCATCGGCGACGAGGAGCCGAATGCGCTCTTCACCATCGTCGCCGGCGAAGTGCGCGAGCCGAACATCCCGGCAACCCGCATCGAGATCCATGACGGCCTCGCCGTGGAGAGCCAGAACCGGTTTCCCTCGCTTGCCCGCGATGTCGGCGCCATCAACCGGCTTGCCGGCAAGCTGTTTTCCGCCGGCTTCTACTACAAGACCTTCTTCGGTCCGCCGGCGATCAAGGGCACAGGCGTCTGGCACGTCTTCGAATGGTTCATCCGCCGCGCCGCCGGTCTTGGCCGCGCCTCGGCAGAGCCCGATCCGGCGCAATACGGACGCATGAACGCGTTCTGCGACGTGCTGGTCGTGGGCGCCGGCAAGGCCGGCCTCAATGCGGCGCGCGAGGCGGCCGAAGCCGGGCGCCGCGTGATCCTGGCCGACAGCGAGCCGCCGTCGTCGGCCACCACCGCCGAATTCGCCGCCTTCGCCAATGTCGAGTTCCTGCCGCGCACCACGGTCTGGGGCCATTATGACGACATGGTGTTCGCCGCCATCGAACGCGTCGGCGATCATCTGGCCAGGCCCCCCGCGCACGCGCCCCGGCAGCGCCACTGGGTGATCCGCACCCGCGAGATCGTGGTGGCCACCGGCGCCACCGAGCGACCGCTGGTCTTTCCCGGCAACGACATCCCCGGCACCATGCTGGCCGGAGCCGCCGCCCGCTACGCCACCGAATTTGCGGTCCTTCCCGGATCGGCGGCGGTGCTGTTTGCCAACAATGACAGCGCTTACGCAGCCGCGGCGGCCATCGGCGATGCCGGCGGCCGGTTTGTCGCCATCGTCGACCTGCGCGGAGACGTCGGCGAGCGGCCGCGCGCCATCGCCGCCAGCCTTGGTGCTGAACTCCTTACCGGCCATGGCGTCATCGCCACGCGCGGTGGCAATGCAATCACCGGCCTCGATGTGGCGCCGGTCGATGCCGATGGCCGTCCGAACGGGCCGAAGCGTGCGCTGTCCTGCGACGCGCTGCTGATGTCGGGCGGCTGGACGCCATCGATCCAGCTTGCCGTCCAGCAGGGCGCGCGGCCCGTGTTTGACGAACGCCTGCGCACCTTCCTCGCCCCGCCCTTGCCCCCGGGCTGGCGCATCGTTGGCAACGCGGCCGGCGAATTCGACTTCGGCGACGGTCTCGATTCCGCGCCGGCACCGCTGTTTGCCGTCAGGGCCAAGGGCAAGGCCTTCGTCGATTTCCAGCATGACGTGACCGCCGACGATGTCGCGCTTGCCCATCGCGAAGGCTACGTCAACGTCGAGCACTTCAAGCGCTACACGACGCTCGGCATGGCCACCGACCAGGGCCGCACCTCGAATGTCGCAGGCATGGAGCTCATGGCCGGGGCGCGCGGCGTCCCGGTCGGGGAAGTCGGCACCACGCGCTCGCGCCCGCCCATCGTCCCGGTGGCGCTCGGCGCCATCACCGCCGAACGCAATGGCGACCTGAAGCCCTGGCGCCTGACGCCGATGCACGACTGGCACCTCGCCCATGGTGCCACCATGTACAATGCCGGCCTCTGGTCGCGCCCGATGATCTACGGCGCACCGGGCGAGACGGTCGAGCAGGCCTATGTGCGCGAGGCGCGCGCCGTGCGTGCCGGCGTCGGCATCGTCGACGTCTCCACCCTCGGCAAGATCGCCGTGCAGGGGCCGGACGCCGCCCGGTTCCTCGACCACGTCTACACCAACCTGTTCTCCACGCTTCCCGTCGGCAAGGCGCGTTATGGGCTGATGCTGCGCGAGGACGGGTTTGCTTATGACGACGGCACCACCTGGCGGCTCGGCGAGACCGAGTTCCTCATGACCACCACCACGGCCAACGCCGGCAAGGTCATGCAGCAGCTCGAATATTACCTCGACTGCGTGTGGCCGGACCTCAAGGTGGCCCTCACCTCGGTGACCGACGAATGGGCCGGCGCCGCGGTCTCCGGGCCGAAGGCGCGCGACCTGCTCGCCGCCTGCGTCACCGGCGCCGCGCTCGACAACACGTCACTGCCCTTCATGGGCATCGTCAATGCCACCATCGCCGACGTTCCGGTGATGATCTGCCGCCTCTCCTTCTCCGGCGAACTGGCCTACGAGGTCTATTCGGGCGCCGGACACGGCATGCGTGTCTGGGAGGCGCTCGTTGCGGCAGGACAGGCCTTCGATGTCGTCCCCTACGGACTGGAGGCGCTCGGCACGCTGCGCATCGAGAAGGGCCATGTCACCGGCGCCGAGATCGACGGGCGCACCACGGCGCGTGATCTGCATCTCGACTGGATGCTGTCGAAGAAGAAGCCGTTTGCCGGCTCCGCCATGATGGATCGCGAAGGCCTGCGCCACGACGACCGGCTGACCCTCGTCGGCCTTGTCTCGCTCGACGACCGGCCGATCAATGGCGGAAGCCATGTGGTGGAGAGCCTCGACGGCGACAAGGCGACGCAAAGCCTCGGCCATGTCACCGCTGCGTGCTTCTCGCCCGAACTCGGCAAGTACATCGCACTGGCGCTGGTTCGCAACGGCGTGTCCCGGCGTGGCACGCGCGCCTTCATCACCGATCCGCTGCGTGGCCGCCACGGACCGGTGGAGATCGTCCATCACGTCTTTGTCGATCCCGACGGGAGCCGCATGCATGGTTGAGATCGCTTCCCCGCTCGGCCAGGACTTCCGCCCCGGCCGCCATGGCATGCCCGAGGGCGAGCCCGGCGTTCGCCTGTCGATGCGCCGCCCGGTGTCGATCGTCCAGGTCGCTGCCTGGCCGGGAAAGGGCAAGGCCGTGCTCGCCGCGACGCTGAAGGCGGCTGGCCTGGCACTCAACGGCAATGACGGCGTTGCCCGCGATGGACGCTGCTTGCTGGCCGTGGCTCCTGACCGATGGCTGGTCATCGACGAAGAGCGCGACCTCCTGCCGGCATTGCGCAAGGCGGTGGCGCCGGATGCCGGCGCGGTGCTTTCGCTGGCCCATGGCCGCACGATATTCCGCGTCGAGGGGCCGCGCGCCGGATTTGTGCTGGCCAAGCTGTTCGCCATCGATTTTTCCATCGAGGCGTTTCCGGTCTGTCATGCCGTCTCGACGGCCCACCACGACGTGTTCGCCGCCATCCAGCGGGTCAGGGCCGACGCCTTCGACCTCTGCGTCTTCACCTCGTTTGCACGTTCGTTCTGGCAGACGCTCGGCCATGCCGCCGGCGAAACCGGCTATGAGGTCGTCGCCCCCTGAACGGCGCGGTCGGAAAAAAACCGCGACAGGATGCCCCGGAGGCTTGAACCGGGGCGATGAATCCCCATCTCCCGAAATCGGTGCCGGGCCCCTCTGGCATGATGGCTGCGGCCACCATGCGATGTCGGAACCTTCAGGAAAAATCGACGGCACGGTGCCCGCATGGAATATGTTCAGGCTGTGGTTTTTGCGGAGTTCCTGGGAACCGCCGCCTATTTCTGGGCAGCGTTCATCGCCGTTGTCGTCGGCCTGCTCGTGTTCGATCTCGGCGTGCTGCACAAGGACGATCACGAGATTTCGGCGCGCGAGAGCTTCGTCCTCTATGCCGGTTACGTCACGGTCGCCGTGCTCTTTGGCGCCTGGGTCTGGTGGTCGAAGGGCACGGAAGCAGGGCTGGAATTCTACACCGGCTACGTCATCGAGCAGTCGCTGGCGATGGACAACATCTTCGTCATCGCCACGATCTTCGGCTATTTCGCCGTCCCGCGCATCTACCAGCACCGCGTCCTGTTCTGGGGCATCCTCGGCGCCATCGTGATGCGCGCGCTGATGATCGGCTTCGGCGCCGCGCTGGTGACCGAATTCAACTGGATCCTGTACCTGTTCGGCGCCTTCCTGGTGTTCACCGGGATCAAGATGTACTTCGGCACGGACGAGGTTTCGGACTTCGACAACAACCGGCTCCTCGCCTGGCTGCGCAAGCGGTTCTACATCACCGACCGCCTGCATGGCCATGATTTCACGGTGAAACTTCCCGATCCGAAGACGGGCCGGATCGTCACCTGGCTGACGCCGCTGGCCGTCGCGCTGATCCTGGTCGAGTTCGTCGACCTCATCTTCGCGGTGGACTCGGTTCCCGCGATCTTCGCCGTGACGCTCGATCCGTTCATCGTCTACACCTCCAACATCTTTGCCATTCTCGGCCTGCGCTCGCTCTACTTCGCGCTTGCCGCCGCCATGCACCGCTTCGCCTACCTCAAGGTGTCGCTCGCCGTCATTCTCACGCTGGTCGGCATCAAGATTTTCCTGGTGCCGCTCGGCATCAAGGTCGACACGCTGCTTTCGCTGGTCGTCACCCTTGCGATCCTGGCCGCCGGCATCGGCTATTCGCTGTGGCGTACCCGCAACGAGCCGGCGGAACTGATGAAGCCGAACTGAGCGGCCTGCTCGGGCTCGCACGCCGCAGGTGGCGACATTGACGCCCTGCCCGGATTGCTGTTCCCTGCCGGCATGACGCTTCTGGGCCAAGTCTCCGGGGCGATGCTTTTCGCCATGCTTGCATTCGGGCCGGCCGGGGCCGCCGGGCTCGCGCCGCCGCCCGCCGTGACGTTTCCGGAACTCGATCCGGCATTCTCGGCCGTGCGCGAACAGGCGTTCGAGCTGACGAAGTCGGGCACGGCCGCCGATGTCCGGCCCCTGCTCGCCGAGTACGAACGTCTTGTGCGGGACAAGCATGGCGACGAGAGCCGTGAATATCTCGACATGCTGATCGATTCCGCCGCCCTCGCCAGCCTCGCCGATGACGTCGACGAGGCGCTTTCGCGTTCGCGCCGCGCCGTGGCGATCGCCCGCCTCAACGCCGTGTCATTTCTGGCCTACAACTCCTTTCTCGATGTCCGCGTCCGGATCGAGGACCAGCAGTCGGCGTTTCGCCAGTTCGTCGGCCTGGCCTCCTTTTTCCGCGATCGGGTCCCCGACCCGGCGGCACTCGACGACGAGGCGTTCCGCGTCATGCAGATGGCCACCCTCGACCGCACCGCGCTCGTGTGGTGGAGCCGCCACGCCGCCCCGAGCCTCGGCGACGATGAACTCTCGCAGCGCGTCCGGTTCCTGTTCTGGATGGCCGACATGGCCGAACCCGTGCGCCGCATGGCCGAAAAGGCCGGACGCCTCTTGCCGGACTTCCAGGCTGCGGGCCTCGTCACGCCCGACGACATCGCCTACGCCAACAACCTGATCGATCTCGTCAACACGCTCCCCGCCACGATCGGCGTGCCGACGGTTGAACTGGCCGACCATGCCCTGCCGGCAATTTCCGGCCTTGCCGAGGTCAAGGCCCGCCTCGGTCCGCACGATGCCTATGTTGCCTTCTTCGGCGATGAGAACGGCTGGATGCACGTCTTTGCCGTCACCGAACGCGGCCACCTGTTCGTTCCGCTCGACATCATCGCCGCCAACCTGTTCGAGGCAGTGCCGCAGCTGCGCGCCCACATGGGGGTTCCCGCGGCGCGCAGCGCCGTCGCCATCGCCCCGGCGCGCGATGACGCCCGAATGCTCGCGGACGCGCACGCGCTTTATCGCGACCTGTTCGGGCCGATCGAGACAATCATCGCATCGCGCACGCGCCTGTTCATTTCCGCCGACGCCGATCTGGTGAAGTTCCCGTTCGAGGCGCTGGTCACCCGAGCGCCCGATGCCGGGACGACACCGGCCTCTGCGGAATGGCTGGTGCGTCGCCACGCCATCGCATTGCTGCCCGCACTTCCGGCCCTGATGTCGGAAACAGCCGCCGCCGGAGGCGATCCGCCATCGCTGTTGGCCTATGCCGATCCCGACTATGCCGCCCTGGCGGGTACCGACCTTGACCGGTATGCCACTGCGGACATCTCCAAGCTCGAGCCGCTGCCCGAATCGGCGTCGGAGGCGCAGCGGATTGCCGCGACATTCGGTGCCGGCCGGTCAGCGCTCCGGCTTGCCGGTGAAGCGACCGAACCGCACCTGCTTGAGGACAGCCTGTCCGGCTTGATGGAAAAGGCGGATGTGCTGCTGTTTGCCACCCACGGCCTTTTGCCCGGCGAGACGGAGGAAACGCTGCAACCGTCGCTGGCGCTGACCCCGCATCCCGGATTGCGCGCACCGAACCTTTTTGGTGACCTCCCGGGCTTCATCGAGTCCGACGGCATGCTGACGGCAACCGAGATTTCCGGCCTGAAGACCAGGGCCCGGCTGGTGATCCTGTCGGCCTGCAACACCGCGACCGGCAGCGACAGGGATCTCGAAGGCTATTCCGGCCTGGCGCGCGGCTTCCTCGCCGCCGGCGCGCGCGGCGTGCTGGTCACGCACTGGCCGGTCAATTCGGAAGCAGCCGTGAAGCTGACGACAGGACTGTTCGCGCAGCAATCCGGCCTGGTCTCCGAACGGTTGCGCGAAGCCGCGCTGGCGCTCATCGCCGCAGGCGGCGAGAGCGCACACCCGCGCTACTGGGCACCCTTCTCCTATTATGGCGACCCGTGGACGGAGCTCGGCGTCCGTCCGGCCGCTACTCCCTGAACGTCACCCAGTCTTCAAGCGGTGCCCGTTCGGTGCGCAGCGCGTTCTCCGGCTTCGTCTCGTCCTCGTGGCCGAGCGCCACGCCGCACACCAGCACCTCATCCTCGGCCATGCCGAGGATCGGCCGAAGCTGCCGGTGGTAGGGCGCGAACGCCGCCTGCGGGCAGGTGGAAAGCCCGTGGGCGCGCGCCGCGATCAAAACGTTCTCGATGAACATGCCGAGGTCGAGCCATGAGCCCACCTGGAGCCGCCGGTCGATGCACACGAGAATGCCGACCGGCGCATCGAAGAAGGTGAAGTTGCGGTCATGCTGCGCCCGCATCTTCTCGACATCGCGGCGACCGATGCCGAGCTTGTTGTAAAGCGCCCAGCCAACCGTGCGCCGCCGCGTCAGATACGGTTCGAAGAACTCCTCGGGATAGTATTTGTACTCGTCCCACTCGGCCTTTTCCGGCCGGATGCCGGAATTGACGATGGCGTCCGTCACCGCCTGCTTGGCCGCGCCGGTCACCACATAGGCCCGCCAGGGCTGCATGTTGGTGCCCGACGGCGCCCGCGCCGACACTTCGAGAATGCGGCGGACGATGGCCGGGTCCACGGGATCGGGGCGGAAGGCCCGGATCGAACGTCGCCCGGCAATCGCGTCCTCGACGATCCGGCGATAGCGCACCGGATCCGCAGTAAGGGTGTCGTCCGCCATGTCCGCTGCCTGTTGGTTGAATTTGGGTGGATCGCACGGATGCTAATTGTTTCGCAAGTCTTGCCCATGAAAATGCCCGTTGCGCATGTCTGGGCGGAGGAATGCGAATGGGGACGGTCGACAGCCTTTACGCGCTGATCCTGTTCCTGGTCTCGGCCGCCGTTGCCGCACCGGTCGTTCTTCTCGTCCTGGAAAAGCGCCTCGATGTCCGGATCAGGCCCGTCACCGGAATCGTCATCACCGTGATCGGCCTCTACATCGCCGTCTTCGCCCATGTGCTGATGTTCGGTCCCGGCGCCCTGTCCGATCTCGATTCTCCTGCCGTCTGGATGCAGTATCTCATCGTCTGGATTGCCGGCACCGCCGTTTCGGTCGGGCTCGTCAAGGGCTGGTTCTGGCTGGCGGAGTGATCGACCGCCGGCGCGACTTCGATGCCGAGCCGCGCAGTCCGGTCCATTGCCGAACGGAAACCTCAAGGCAGATGGAGTTGCCCCGGCCAAGGCGCTTGTGCGCCGATGAAAAGCACGACAGGCTTGCGCCGGACGAACACTGTTCGCCACGGGAGGGACAATCGATGAGCGTCGCCGCGGTCTACAATCCCGTGGCCGGAAGCGGCCGCGCCGGACGGGAGTGGCCGCAGGCCGAGCGACTGTTGCGATCGCACTTCCCCGACATCGAGGTGGCCGCCACGACCGGACCGGGAAGTGCGGCGCGCCTGGCGGAGGATTGGTCGCGCCGCGGCAAGAAACTCGTGGTGGCCTGCGGCGGCGATGGCACCCTGTCGGAAGCCGCCGACGGGCTGCTGCGGGCAAACACCGATGTCACCCTTGGCTGCATTCCGGCCGGCACCGGATCGGACCTGTCGAAGACGCTCGCCCTGCCGGTTGACCTTGCCGACAGCATCGGCCGCATCATCGGGGGATCGACGCGCAGGATCGACGCCGGACGCCTGTCGTTCGTGGATGATCGGGGCAATGCCGCGTCGCGCCACTTCATCAACATCGCCAGCCTTGGCGTATCCGGCCCGACCGATCGGGCCGTCAACGCCGCCAAGTCGAAAGGCTCCGTTGGCGGCAAGCTGGTCTACCTGTTCCATACGATCCGGGAGCTGGTCCGCTACCGGTTCCAGGATGTGCGCATCACCGTCGATGACCTGCCGCCGGTCGAGGCGCGCATCGCCGTCGTCGCCATTGCCAACGGCAAGTATTTCGGCGGCGGCATGATGATCGCGCCGGATGCCGACCCTGGCGACGGTTGGTTCGAGGTCGTGATCTTCCGGGCGGCCGGCAAGCTTTCGCTGATCCGCGACATGAACCTGCTCTATACCGGCGCCCATGTCGGCCATCCGCTCGTTTCCATGCTGCGGGGCCGGCGCATCACCGTCGAGCCGGCAGGCGGGCTCGCCACGAATGCGGCGCTGCTGGACATCGACGGCGAATCGCCCGGCCGCATCCCGGCGACCTTCGAAGTGCTGCCAAATGTCCTGAAAGTGACGCGCTGAACGGCGGCCGGCTCCCGGCGAGAACCGCCCGGCTTCGCCCTCCCCTGCATCCGGGGATTGCACCGTGTCATGGCGACGGGGGTGGGTGCGGCAATCGGCGCATGCGCCACTTTGCGGCCAACAGCGCGTCCAGGACAGGGGACAGCGCATTTTTGCAATGCATCAATGCCCGACTTGATATATATTGAAATGGAAATGACTGTCGGTTTTCTGGCAAGAGAGCCGATTTTACCCGTGATTTAGACGGATTCCAGTTGAAATCCGGCGCGGAAAACGGGAAGGGAATGCACGTGGCTTTGCATGGCGGAACGGCTCTGGCGGTTTGGCGGAACCCGGATTGCGCAATGATGCGAAGCGACGTGGGACCATCCGAACTGCGGAGATGCCAAGATGATTTTGCCGAATTTCGCCGCCGCTGCCCTGGGCAATCGCGAAACGATGGCTGAGCAGGCGCGAAAGGCCAGCGAGCTCCTGAAGGCGCTGGCCCACGAAAACCGGCTCCTGATCCTCTGCCTGCTGGCGGAAGGTGAGAAGACCGTGACGGAACTGGAGGAAATCCTCGCCCTGCCGCAGGCCGCCGTGTCGCAGCAGCTCGCGCGGCTCCGGTTCGACAGGCTGGTCAATACCCGCCGCGACGGTCGCAACATCTACTATTCGATTGCCAGCGGCGAAGTGTCGTCGGTGGTCGGCACGCTTTACGGCCTGTTCTGCAAGGTGCCGGAGCCGGCCTGACCGCCGGCCCCGGGCGCCGGTGCTCAGGCGGCACCGGCTTCCCTGATCGATTCCTCGAGCTTTCCCAACGCTTCCGCGAACACCCCGTCCTGGATCGTGATCGGCGACAGGAAGCGGATGACATTGCCGTGGACGCCGCACGTCAGGAGAATCAGGCCCTTTTCGAGCGCCCGGACGCGAACGGCGTTGGCGAAGTCGGCGCTCGGCAACCGGGTCCGCCGATCGTTGAACTCCACCGCGTTCATGAAACCCGGTCCGCGGATGTCGGCGATCTCCGGCACGTCCGCCCGCATGCTCTCCAGCGACTGCTTCAGCCGCGAGCCGAGCACGTTGGCCCGGTCGACCAGCCCCTCTTCGGCAATGACGTCGAGCACGGCGTGGGCCGCGGCAATGCCGAGCGGATTGCCGCCATAGGTGCCGCCGATGCCGCCGGGCGCCGGCGCATCCATGATTTCCTTGCGCCCGGTCACCGCCGAAAGCGGGAAACCGCCGGCAAGGCTCTTGGCCATGGTCGTCAGGTCCGGCGCCACGTCGTGATGATCCATCGCCATCATCTTGCCGGTCCGCGCGAACCCGGTCTGCACCTCGTCGGCAACGAGCAGGATCCCGTGCTGGTCGCAGACCGCGCGCAGCCTGCGCATGAATTCGCGCGGCGCCTCGTAGAACCCGCCCTCGCCCTGGACCGGCTCCACGATGATGGCCGCAACCCGCGCCGGGTCGACGTCGGCCTTGAACAGGCGGTCAAGCGCTGCCATCGAATCTTCCACTGTCACGCCATGCAGCGGCACCGGGAACGGGGCGTGATAGACGTCGCCCGGCATCGGACCGAAGCCGAGCTTGTAGGGCGCAACCTTGCCGGTCAGCGCCATGCCCATGAAGGTGCGGCCGTGGAACCCGCCCGAGAACGCGATCACCGCCGAACGACCGGTCGCCGCCCGCGCGATCTTGATGGCGTTCTCGACCGCCTCGGCGCCGGTGGTGACGAACACGGTCTTCTTGGCGAAGTTACCCGGCACCAGCGCGTTCAGCCGTTCGGCGAGCGTCACATAGTTCTCGTACGGAACAACCTGGTGGCAGGTGTGGGTGAACCGGTCGATCTGCGCCTTCACCGCCTCGATCACCTTCGGATGGCGATGCCCGGTGTTGAGCACCGCGATGCCGGAGGCGAAATCGATGTAGCGTCGCCCCTCCACATCCCAGATTTCGGCGTTCTCCGCGCGGTCGGCATAGATCTGGGTGGTGACGCCGACGCCCCTCGCGATGGCGGCTGTCCGACGGTCGGAAAGGTCAGAATTCATGATTGTCGCCTGGCTGTTGTTTGCAACGACGCGGCGCCTCACGCCCGCGCGCCGTTACGCTAGAGCGGTTCATCGCCAAACGGAAGCGGATTGATGGCCGGGTCCGCAAGGCCCGGCGGCGCGAAAGCCATGGCCGCGGTGCGCCGTATCGCGTGGCCGCTTGATCGCCGCCGCAAGGCCGGCGAAACTCCCGGGCAATGAAAGGAATCCGGCATGAGCGCCCACATCCTCGCCATCGACCAGGGCACCACCTCCACCCGCGCCATCCTGTTTTCTCCGGACATGCGCGTCGCCGGGGTCGGCCAGCAGGAATTCACCCAGCATTTCCCCGACAATGGCTGGGTCGAGCACGATCCCGAGGAGATCTGGCGGACGGTCGCCGCGACGGCGCGGACGGCCCTCGCCTCGGCCGGGGTTGCCGCGTCCGCGGTGGCCGCCATCGGCATCACCAACCAGCGCGAGACCGTGGTGGTCTGGGAGCGCGCCACCGGGCGGCCCGTTCACCGAGCCATCGTCTGGCAGGACCGGCGCACCGCTTCCGTCTGCGCCGAACTCCGGCGCCGTGGCCTGGAACCGCTGTTCACCGAACGCACCGGCCTGCTGCTTGATCCCTACTTCTCCGGCACCAAGCTGGCCTGGCTTCTCGATTCCGTCGACGGCCTGCGCGGCCGTGCCGAACGTGGCGAACTGTGCTTCGGCACCATCGATTCCTGGCTGGTCTTCCGCATGACCGGCGGCCGCGTCCACGCCACCGATGCCACGAATGCGTCGCGCACGCTGCTGTTCGACATCGCCGCCAATGCCTGGGACGATGAATTGCTTGCCGCGCTGCGCATCCCGCGCGCCATGCTTCCCGAAGTGCTCGACTGTGACGGCGACTTCGGCATCGCCGATGCCGCCCTGCTCGGCGCGCCGGTGCCGATCCGCGGCGTCGCCGGCGACCAGCACGCCGCCACCATCGGCAATGCCTGCTTCCGCCGCGGCATGATGAAGTCCACCTATGGCACCGGCTGCTTCGCCCTGCTCAACACCGGCGCCGATCGCGTTGCCTCGCGGTCGCGGCTGCTGACGACGATCGCCTACCGGCTCGGCGGCCGCACCACCTATGCGCTCGAAGGCTCCATCTTCATTGCCGGCGCGGCGGTGCAATGGCTGCGCGACGGTCTCGGGCTGATCCGCGAGGCCCGCGAAGCCGGGCCGCTTGCCGGACGGGCCGATCCGGCGCAGCGGGTCTATCTGGTGCCGGCTTTCACCGGGCTGGGCGCCCCGCACTGGGACGCCGAGGCACGCGGCGCCATCTTCGGCCTCACCCGCAACACCGGGCCGGCGGAGTTCGCGCGCGCCGCGCTGGAAAGCGTCGCCTTCCAGACGCTCGACCTGCTCGACGCGATGCGCGCGGATTGGCCCGCGCCGGGCGAAACCGTGCTGCGGGTGGATGGCGGCATGGTGGCATCGGACTGGACCATGCAACGGCTCGCCGACATCCTCGATGCGCCTGTCGATCGTCCGACGGTGCTGGAGACAACCGCGCTCGGCGCCGCCTGGCTTGCCGGCCAGGCTACCGGCGTCTGGCCGGACATGGAGGAATTTGCCGCCCGCTGGGCC
>WPCK01154811.1_pt1 | contig 36742 bp, 27 predicted proteins | sample 5399851 | NCBI WGS metagenome assembly WPCK01 (sample SAMN12869471, study PRJNA574797) | sludge metagenome | isolation source: wastewater treatment of pH11 | place: China:Beijing | collected 2019-05-20
GCACCGTCGGAGGACGCTCCGTGTGCAGCGTCACCGAAGACACCACACTGCGACCTTGCGTAAACCGCGGCATGATCCAGGCGTTGGGATCGAGCGGGACCTCGACGCTCACCGTGATCAGCGCGGTCTCCTCAGTCAACGGGTTGGGGGTGACCGAAATCACCGCCCCTTCAATCCGAGCGGCGTTCAAGATCCGCGTCGCGGTTTGGATCGCCTCGGACACCGTGCCTCCCGGCACCATGGCATTTCGCGCGCCTTCATACGCGGCATTGTCGACCGAGTGACGAATCGTGTTCAAACGACTGAATTCGATTGTGGCGACAATCATCAGGAACACCACGATGGATACCATGGCGAATTCCACACTGATGACGCCCGTTCGCTGCGCCCGACAGCTCGGTGGACCAGTCGGGCGGCGGCCCGATCGTCGTCGTGCCAGGCAGTTCCTGGGATCGTGTCGTTCCGCGGCGGTGATGGTCATTCTCCTGTTTCTCCCGACATGCCTCGTGGTCACTTCGCGATCAACGTGGGAAGGCTATGGGCGATGTCCTCGAAGGCAGTCGTCAGTTCCGATCCGAACTGCGCGTGATAGTGCTTGCCATTGGTAATCTGTGCCACACGCCGCATCCGCTGTTGATTGGCTTCTGCGGAAAAGGTAACCGCAAAGATGGTCACCCCGCGGCTGCGGGCCAGGTTGGCGGCCGTGGTGGGGCTCGTTCCCGCGTTGTGGATCCCGTCCGTCAGCAGAACGATGACCTTTGCCGCCCAGGGGCGCGCGGCCGAGTCGAAACAAAGGGTGTCGATACCGCGCTCGATACCCGTGCCAATGGCGGTCATCCCTTCTCGATAATTATTGGTATAGACGTCCATGCCATTTCGGATGTTGTCGTAGTTGGTGGAAAGCCAGGTGTCGACGATGCCGTTGTCGGCATAGGTGGCCAGCGACACCTGTTCCTGCAGCGGCGTTTGCTGCAAGATCATCAAGAATGCATCCACTGCCGCGACGGCGTCCCGCCAGCGACTGGGCGTGGGGGCGGGGTCACCGAACTGCCAGGCTGGGGGCGCCGCCGCGGGTGGATCATAAGTATTGGAGTTTTCGGAATCGGCGTAGGCCATGGAACCGGATCGATCGAGGACAACCGCGATGTCCAGCTCGACCTGCGTCGACATGGCAATCTGAGTCGGTTCAAAACGATTGGTGCCAAACACGTTGGGCAGCAACAGGCGGATCGGCCCGTCCTGAGATCCCGTTGTGCGGCGCCCCTCCACCTGCAGGGCGTTGAAGGGGCTGGCTTCCGGAGTGAACGTATAGCGGGATGCAGTGGCGGCTCGCGTGGCCAATCCGAAATGGAAATCGGAGTCCCCCAGCGAGAGTGGAAGTCCCGCCACATGATTGCGGGCGGCCGCATCGCGGGCAGCCATGCGGGCCTGTGCCATGTCGCCAGTCTGGGCATACGTCCTGCCCCCTGCCCTCACGGCGGCGTCCGTCGAGATCTGCAATTCGGTGCGGGAAAGCTCCATGTACGCCACGTTGACTCCAAACGCGGCGAACATCACCAGTACGGGCAACATCACGGCGATCAGGACCAGGATGGCACCGCGCGGTGCTTGCCCGGTATCGCGGCGGCGCGCCGCTTGGCGGATCACAGCCAATTCCGTCGTCATGGTGCGGTGATGGTGTCGCATGCAAGTTCCTGCGAACGAAGGGTGGACCGGGAGACCGAGCTGGCCACAGGGTCCATGGTTACAGTTCTTTCATCATTTCCACGTGTCCCACCAGGACTCGACCAGGAAAGAATGAGCCAGCGATCGGCGAGTTCTCGCGGCAGGGGGCCTGAACGGTCACGGCAATGAACGTCCCGGGGGCGGACCCGGCCACGCTGGGGGATATTGCCACGCTGGCGTCGTGGACGCGGCGAGCCTCCAGGATCCGCCGACACTGTTCGGCCACGTTCACATCCGCCGACCCCGGGATCAAGGCCACGCGGGCACCTTCGTAGGCGGCAATCGTCAGCGATTGCTTCAGGTAAATCATCGCGCAGGCCTCGATGGAGGCGACTGCCAACAGCACCAGGAGTGGCAGGCACACTGCCAGCTCGGCCACTGCCGCACCGCGGCGACGACTATTGCGCCTTCGATTCCAAGGGATGCTCATGATGTAACCAACTCGTGCTGTCGTTCGCTGGGTGGATTCCCCGTCCTATCCCGTTGAGCCTCCAGTGCATTGAGTCGCGCCAGCAGGGCGTTGAACTCGAGCGCAAAATCCTGCCAGAAGTCGCCAGGGCGCAAGGTTACCGGCTGTGCGCGTTCACCCCGAGCCGCATTCCGCAGCTGGCCGCGAATGCGGAAGAGCGGACCTGCGAATCGATGGCTGAGCTTCACCGTGTCCAGTACAAAGATGGGTATCAGGCAGACGGCCACGAGCAGAAACGGGCCCTGGTTTCTCCAGGCCTTCTGAAAGTGGTCCGACCACGGCAAGAATGGATCGGACAGTGCCTGGATCAACAGGGCACACGTCAGCCCCGTCAGCAAGAACGCGCACCAGTGCAGCACCAGTCGGCGGCACAACGCCCCCTGGACGGCCGAGTCGACAAATTGCTTCTTTCGTTGGTCATTGGCCATGACGTCTCGCGCCTTTCGTGTTCAAGCCCATTCGGTTGGCGAAACGGGACGAACGGTCCCGCATACTCTCCAACCGTGGGATCTGGAAAGCCGGCCGGAAGGACGCGGCCCCAAAAATACTGGACCAAACCGCCCCTTTCAAAGCACTCAGTCGATACAACTGGTGCCGCCCGGATCCGGGAGGCCGCCAGCGAACCTCCCTAAGCCCTGCGAATGAAATCCGCAGCGAAGCTGCGGACCGTGCGGCCATTCAGGACGTGCACGAGCTTCAACTGTGCGAGCGTCGACTGGCTGAAGCTGGTCGTCGGCAAGTGGATCCACCGCTTGCGATAGCGCCGAGCCAAGCGGCGCCAGCCAGCGCCCGGCGGACCGGGTGATACAAGCACGACGTGCGGCGAACGCGAATGCAGGCAGGCCGCCGCCAGGAGTCGCTCCTCCAGGGTCTCCGAGAAGTCCAGACGCCGATCCCGCCAGACATCCGGAATGGAAACGGGTGGAAACAGGAACAAGGCACCTCCATAGGTGGCCAGGCCAATCCCCGGCCCGACGAGCTCCTCGCGGTAGTCGGTGGCGAAAAAGGCCAATGTCGATTCCTGAGGATGTTCGGCAAACCAGGTGGTGCGCCAGGGATAGTCGCGGGGATCGGCTGGCGAGTCAAAGAGCATGACGACGGCATCCAGGGGCCCCCGCGCGGGCGGCAGGATCTTGACATACAACTCCCCCGTGTGCCAATTCCGCAGCGTTTCACGGATGTCCAAGCCGTCCTTGAGACTGCTGGAAAACTTCTCACTGCGGGCCAGGTCTTGACCCAGGATCGCACGGGCCCGATCCGTGACGTGCGTGCGAAAATTCTCGATCCGCTCGTCTTCCGGTGGCCAGCTGCACTGGGCAAAGGGATTCCATCGCATCTGCCACTGGCGATACTCACGGCGTGTCGGCCGCCGCGTCAGTTCCACCGAGCGCCATTCCCTGGGAAGGCCCGGGAGCCGACTGACCAAGGGGACCACCACCCCATGAGGTAGTCGTGCGCGATCGATCCCCAAGAGCACCTCGGGGTAGTCCGCACCTTCCGCGTGCGGATAGGTTCTGGCCTGCTCTACGAGCGACAGGGCGAAACTGTCCCCCAGTACCTGTTTGGCCGCCACGACGAGACTGTACAGGTCGGGAGTCAAACGTCGATGCAGCAGGGTCAGATTCCGGACGTACTTGAGACAGAGCGCCAGCGCGCTGGGGGTGATCGGTCGCGCGCGACGCCGGAATTCCCGACGATAGGCCGTTCTCGCCGCCAGCAACAGTTCCTTGACCCCGTCGAGTGACAAGTTTGTGTCATCTGTCCATTGCCGCCGGGCCCGCTCGTAAAGGTCCGTGATGAACGGCAGTTCGCCGAGGAGGAAGGTCAGCGTGGCTGGAGCCGGACGATACCGTACGACCTCACCTGGCGCGTCGACTTCCGGGCAGACCGGCGTGCACTCGTGGTACGCCTCGCGGATCCAGGGCCAGTCCACGATGGAGACGATTCCGAGGATTGCCTGGTGGCGCCGCTCCAGATCCTTCAGGCGGCCTGCCATGTGCCGCAGTCGGCCGAGAATGCGCGGGTCGGTAGGCCTGGCCAGGGCCGGCAGCACGGCGGCCGCGAATCGGCCCAGCGCAACGCGCTTCAAGGCATAGGGGTCGGGCAGCAGCGTCGCGTGGGGAATGTACTCTTCGCACTCCTTGTCGATGTACCACCGCGGCAGATGCTCTCCCACGGCGAACCGCAGCGCGGCAATGACCGGCTGACAGGGATCCAAGGGGACATAGGGCCACGCACTCGGATTCACCCCCTGGACACGGGACGCCTCCGCTTCGTACGTCTCGCCCCACGGTACTCCAGACGCCGGATGCTGCAAGGCCAGGGTGACGGCCGGCAGGGATTCGAGCCCGGACTCGACAGCCGCCTGGCTCGATGGCGGCAAGGGTACCGCCAGACAATCGAAGGGATAGTCCAGCATCAGCTGCCGCACCGCAACGGCAACGTCACCACTTCCATGCACCACCGGGACGAGCGTGATGCGATCACTGAGTCGAAGTGCGGCTGGAATCGGATTCATGGACGAGCGCCAGATTCATCAATACGCCGCTGGCGGCCTGCGACTTGTTCAGGACATAGAAGTGGACACCCGGGACACCTTCCGCCAGGAGCCCTTCCACCTGCTGCGTGGCGAATTCGATCCCCACCTGAGTCTGCCAGTCGGCGTCTTCTTGGGCGGACAGTTTCCGAAGAAACGCTGCTGGCAGGACGGCCTTGCAGAGCTGCGTGATCCGCTGGATCTGTGCCAGGTTCGTCACCGGCAAAATCCCGGGGACGATCGGAACTCCAATACCGCCCGCTTCGGCCCTGCGGCGGAAATCGAAGAAGTCTTCGTTGCGGTAAAACAGCTGCGTGATGACCACATCAGCCCCCGAGTCGACCTTCCGCTTCAGGTTCAACAGATCGACCTCCGCGGACGGTGCCTCCTGATGCACTTCCGGGTAGCCCGCCACGGCGATTCCGAATCCGGGGAACTCGCGGCGAATGAGGGTCACGAGCTCATTGGCGTGCCGTAGCCCGCCCGGTTCGGGGACAAAGGCGGCATTTCCCTGGGCCGGGTCTCCTCGCAAGGCCACAATATGGTCGATGCCGCGCTGCTGGGCCTCGGACAGGTAGGTCCGCAGGTCCTCGATGCTGGAACCCACGCAGGTTAAGTGAGAAGCAACGGGAATGCGGCATTGTGCCTTGACACGTGCGATGATCTCCAGCGTTCGGCCGCGTGTTGCCCCCCCCGCGCCGTAGGTGCATGTGATCAGCCCCGGCCGAAACCGCTGCAGCGCTTCGACATGCCGAGCCAGCGACTGGTCCCCCTCGGGGGTCTTCGGCGGGAACAATTCAAAGGACAAAATGGGCTTCGAGGAACAGTACAGGTCGGATAGCTTCATGGAAAGATTCGCCGTCCTCTTGTGGAGCGCACTCTGGCCATCGTACTTGGCACCTCTTCTGGCGACAAGCAAGGAAGGCGGCGTCTACGACGGGATCGCAACCGCCAGGTGCAGATCGGTCAGATAGCGTAGGGTGACCGTTCCGTCTGCGTCCGCGAACCGAGGGTGCATCTGGCGCAGTTCGCTGAGGATCGCTTCGCACTTGGGTCCGGACCTTTGGACAAAGGACGCGCTGAGCGCCCGGCCCAAAAGTCCTTCCAGCGTCAGTTGCTGCGAATTCGCACATTGATATCCCGGCAGCAGCTGAAATAAACCGCTGGCCCGCAGGGGGGCAGGATCGAACGGCGGATCGAGGGGCAGATACTCCGGCGTCGAATCGTCTGCGTAGCGCGTCAACAGGTCGGTAAATTCGGCCGTCGCGGCATCGCCGCCATCGCGGCGATTCCACAGGAGTGCGAGCTGGCTGCCAGGTTTGAGGATGCGGTGAAACTCGGGAAGTGCCGCGGCGGGATCAAACCAATGGTAGGACTGGGCGCACAGTACCAGGTCCACTCCGTGCGCATCCAAGCCGGTGGCCTCGGCGCGGCCTTCCCGCCACGTCACCCGAGGGTGTGGCGCGGCCGCCTGCCGCATGCTGGCATTGGGCTCGATCGCCAACACGGCGACCCCTCGGTCCGCCAGTTGTCTCGCGGAGATCCCGGTACCGGCACCGATATCGGCGGCCTGGAGTCCGGCAGGCGGCCCCAATCGCCGCAGCATTTCATCGAAGACCTGGGCGGGATAGCCGGGTCGATAGCGGGCGTAGTCCTCCCCGCGATCACTGAATCGACCGACGGGCCGCATCGCGTGACCAATGGAAGGCGGGTCGGCTGCATTCATGCGGCGCTCGGTCGGGGACTCTCTTGCCTTGAGCGGCGAATTCCGTTTCACCAACTTTCGCTGCCGCGCCACCCTACACTAAAGAACACGATTCGTATATCCGATACAACCGAGTGGTTTGCCAAAATCGATCTTCTTGACCCAGATTGACAGCGGTACTTCCGCGCAGATTCCCCTTGGCCGGACCTGCCTCGTTCGTCCCGCTGTTGTGATTCATTTCATTGAGGCCTACGATGCCATTCTGCCGACCTGCCAATCGCCGTGAGCACTCCACGGCACGTCGAATCATCGACATTACCGTGCGGTCGCCACGGACGAAGAGGGCTTCCGTCTTCGTTCTCTTGCTGCTGTGGGTCGTGACCCTGTCTGCATCAAGAGCCAAGGCGCAGTCGTATGGCATTGAGCTGCACAATTCGATGATGCCCATCGCGGGCGCGATGGCCGGAACGAGTTTGGCCATGCCACAGGAGAATCTGGCCGCGCTGAATCAAAATGTCGCCGGCCTGTCCAAGTTCCAAGGGACCCAATTTGTCTTTAGCGGTGGCTGGGCCGAAGGAACGTACAATATCACACAGTTGGCGCCCTTGCCCCTCGTTGGCGTCGAACCGTATTCCGCCAAGTCGAATACGCCGGGTTCGGCCATACCCAACGTCGGTGTCACACAAGACCTCAGGATGTTTGGGTTACCCGCCACGGTCGGCATGGGGGTCATCACCAATGCCGGAGCGGGTGCGAGTTTTGTGGGAGTCCCCGAAAGTAACGGCACCTCCCTCTATTACCTCGCCCTGGACTCGGTCGCCGGCATAGGAGTGGACGTGACCGATCGACTGAACATGGGTGCCTCTTTTGCTCTGGGAAACTCCTTTCTGGATGGTCCGTTCACCGATATCGGCGGCATGACCTCGGCCTATGGCGTCCGGGGGACCATCGGACTGGGGTACCAGCTGACCCAGTTCTCTCGTGCCGGATTCTATTGGCAGACGAAGAAACACTTCACTTTTGACGATGCCGTCTTGTTCCCCGGTGGAACCGCACAAGACGTCCAGTTTGACCATCCTGAAAACTATGGCCTGGGGCTGGCCAACAATCAACTGATGGGCGGAAGGTTACTCTTGGCCACCGATGTGATCTTCAAGGAATACAGCGAGGCCGATTTTCTGAAGGGGATCTACAAGAACCAGTGGCTGATGCAGACCGGCGTACAGTACACGATGGACAATGGTATGGCGTTTCGCCTGGGCTATGGCTTCAACGAGAACCCCATGCGGGATGGGCAGGCCATTGAAGTCGGCGGAATTGTCCTGCCGGACGGCATCCCGGCCCTTCGGTACATTCAAGGTCAGATGGCCGCCGTGTCCCAGCATCGCCTGACGGGTGGCTTTGGCATTCGGGACGTCCTGCCGGGGCTGGACATGAATATGTTTGCGGGCGGCATGTTTGAGGGGGACGACCGATTAGCGTCCACCATCGCGTCAGTGGAAAGCTATTGGGTGGGCTTTGGCATGGTCTGGCGTTTCGGTGGCAATGCCTGTTCGACTGCGGATTCCTGCTGTACGGAATCTGCTGACGACTTCAGCTCGATTCCTTGATTCGCGATCAGCGAACGGGCCGCTGGATGCTATCCCTGCCGGCGATATGCGTCCAGTTTCTTCCGGAGCGTTGTGCGGTGCAGTCCCAGGATGCGGGCGGCCGAGGCACAGTTGCCGTTCTGGGATTCGAGGGCCGCGTGGAACAGTGGGGGCTCGACCAGTCGCAGCATCTCGGCATGAATACTTCCAGCCGGCATCTCGCCGGCCAGTGAGGCCTCTGCCCACGCCACGGCCTGTCTCGCGAGGCGCTCCGATGCGCTCCCTTCGGATTCCGTGAGGCCTGCCAGGGAGGCGGGTGCCGCGGGAGGCAGGTGTTCCGGCAAGATGGCACCCGCGCGGACGACCGTGGTGGCATGGGCCACGGCATTCCGCAGTTCCCGCACGTTGCCGTACCAGGGCCGTTTGCGGATCTCGGCCAGCGTTTCCTCCGAAAATCTTCGACCCTCGCCACCCAACAGGGCCAAGAAGGACTGCGCCAGGGTCACGACATCGTCCTCACGATCCCGCAGGGGCGGCAAGTTGATCTGGAAACCGCATAGTCGAAAATAGAGATCGTGCCGAAACGCTCCGGACGCGACGCACTGTGGCAGATCGCGGTGCGTGGCGGAGATGACTCGAAAGTCCGTCCGTCGGGCCTGGGTGCCGCCGACCGGCACGAACTCATCGTGTTCGAGAACTCTCAGCAACTTGGCCTGGATCGCCGCCGGCACTTCGGCAATTTCATCGATGAAGAGGGTCCCCTGGCGGGCCTGTTCCAGGAGGCCTACGTGCTGCCGTTCTGCCCCTGTGAAGGCGCCTCGCACATGGCCAAAGAGCTCACTCTCAAACAGGGTGGGGCTGAGGGAGGCCATGTTGACCGCCACGAACGGGCCGTCGGCGCGATCGCTGTTACCATGGATCGCGCGGGCCGCCAGTTCCTTTCCAGTACCACTCTCTCCAAAGAGAACCACATTGACCGCCGAACGTGCCGCCAGGGCCACGTCCCGAAAAACACGCTGCATGGGGGGGGAGCTTCCGAGCATGGTCTCGGCCGACTCGGAATCGCTGCCAGGCGGCAGCCCGGCACCCGACTGATCCGTGGCCCTCAGAATGGCGGCACGTGCCTTTTCCAGGTCGAACGGTTTCACAATGTACTCGAAGGCCCCCTGGCGAATCGCGCGGACCGCCGTCGTCAAATCGCCATAGGCCGTCATGACCAGAATCGGCACGTCGCGGCAGCGGCGACGCAGATCGGCCATGGCGGTCAGCCCATCGACGCCGGGCAACCGAACATCCAGAAAAACCACGTCCGGCCGGCACTCACCCGTGTGCATCAGGGCCTCTTCCACGGAGGCAAATGCCCACGCCTGGTGTCCCAGCGACTCCGCCAGCCGTGTCAGGCCCCAACCAATGGATTGTTCGTCGTCAATGATCAGGATGTTCGCCACGATGTTGGCCTTCTGAGAGGAGGGGAATCTCGACGAGGAATTGGGTTCGGTCATCGGCGCGATCCCACGTAATAATACCCCCGTGCCGCTCGACGATCTGCTTCGCCAACGACAGACCCAGACCGACTCCATCTTTCTTCGATGTGGAGAACGGCTCAAACAGGCAATCTTGCATGCTGATGGGGGGGCCATTTCCCGAATCGCGCACTTGGATTCTGGCTCGGCGATCGAACACCGACAGCGACACGTCGACCTCGGCCGGTCGGGCCGACGTGGTTGCCGCCTCGGCTGCGGCTTCCACCGCGTTGAGCAGCAGATTGATCAGGAGCCGAGCGACCGATTCCCAGTCGGCAAGAATGGAAATCCCTGATACGGGGGAGGACCAGTGGAGCCGGACGCCCGCATGCCGGGCTGCCGGCCGGATCAGGTCGACCGTATCGGATATGATCTGACCGACGTCGCAGGGCTGCATGTCCGTACCGGCGTCCGGACCACCCAGCTGCAGAAAACGCTGGAGCTGTGCTTCGATCAGACTGAGCTGGCGACGAGCCACCGCCAGAGACTCACCTGCGGCTGGCGTTCGACATTCCTGGGCGTGCAGGTCCACCGCCATCCGGCAACCTGTGGTCGAATTGCGTATCTCGTGGGCGATTCCCGCCGCAATCTGTGCCAGCGTATGCATGCGCTCGCGGCGTCGCGACTGCTGTTCAAAATCCGCCAGCTTCCCCGCCATGGTGCCAATGTCGGCCGAGAGATCGGTCAGCTCGTCCGTGGGGCCACCTCCGGTCCGTGGCACCATGGCCGCGTCGTCAAGGATCAACTCACCGCCGGCAATCCGCGCGACCTTGGATCGCAGTTGACCCACCGCACGACCAATCTTCCGCGCAACCAGCCAGCCGAATCCCATGGCGATCGCCAGGCTCGTCAAACCAAAGATCAGTGGAACGGCAACGGCGCGCCACCAGGCACTATGGTATTGCTGCACCGGATAGAGGATATGGAGCAGATCACCCGGCTTGGTATCGTTGCGCCCCTGCAACCGAAGGGGAATGTGCAGGAAGCGATCGTTCCAGGTCGGAAACCCGTTGGCGATGTCAATGTCCCGCCAATCGACAATCCCCTCGGACTTCGGTAGGGGTGGACGTGCGGAATCGCCGAGTGTGCTGGTCTGCCACGTACCGTCCTCAAGGGTCACAACGAATTCAGCGCCGGATAGACCCTTCATCTGTTCCAGAACGGCAAGCGTCAAGGGAAAGTTGGACCTGCGGACCGTGCTGGCCACATCCCGCAGTTGCTGCTCCACACGATGACGGACCATGCGTCCTACTTGCCAGCTGCTCAGGATCGTCAACCCCACGACACACCCGCCGGTCACGGCGGCGAAGGGAACCAGGATTTGATAACGAATGGGCCAACGCATGGGGTGAGTGTCGATTCTAGTGACAACGGTGTCGAAACGAGCGACATGCCGGGGCAGGTCGCCTTTTCTCGGAAGTCGTCTTCCTGCAACCCGCGGTGGGATGGTGCTCAATCACTTGGTGGCACACCGTTTGCGTCACGGCTGCGTGCCGAGCGTCATTTTGCGCCGGGAAGTCCGCCCCTCCCGGGTCGGATCCCCTATCATGGAGCGCATTCCCAAGGAGCCATGCATGTCGTGCCAGAGAGATCGAACGTCGAGAAGTGGTCGCGCCCCAGCCTTCACGCTCGTGGAGCTGCTCGTCGTCATTGCCATCATCGGAGTCTTGATTGCGCTGTTGTTGCCGGCCGTGCAGGCGGCCCGAGAGGCGGCCCGGAGGACCCAGTGCGCCAATAACCTGCGGCAGCTGGGGCTGGCCACTCATAATTACGAGAATGCCAGAAAGTACCTGCCGGCAAGTGCCATTATCGACTTGAATGCCGCGCCCACGGCGGGCAACGGTTCCTGGGGCGTTCATGGCCGTATTCTGCCCTATTTGGAGGAGGCCAGTCTCTATTCCAAAGTGGATACCAACGTGGCCTGGGATTTTCAAATGGTCATCGACGCCCTGCGGATCAGCGTGTTTCAATGTCCCAGCGATCCGCGAACCGGGCAACTGCGGGATCCTGGCGGTGGCAAGGCCAAGCTGTATTCCAACAACTACGGTTTCAATTGCGGGACCTGGTTTGTGTACGATCCGGCGACGCGCCAGGGGGGAGACGGGGTCTTCTATCCGAACAGCAACCTGAAACTCTCGCGAGTCCGTGACGGGACGAGTAAGACGCTTATGGCGTCCGAAGTCAAGGCCTGGCAGAATTACGCGCGCAATGGTGGCCCTCCGACCACCGTGATTCCTGCAACCCCGGCCGACGCATTGTCCGTGGTCGCATCGGGATCGGAGGTCAAGGACACCGGACACACGGAATGGCCCGACGGAAGGGTCCATCACACGGGCTTCACGGCCACGTTCCCGCCCAACACGCTGCTGCTGCATACTGTCAACGGCCAGCCGGCCGACACCGACTACAATTCGTGGCAGGAAGGTAAGAACGGTTCGGCGGGGCGTCCGACGTATGCCATCGTCACCAGCCGCAGTTACCATTCAGGGACGGTGCAGTCCGCGTTTCTGGACGGATCGGTGAGGTCCCAGCCCGACAGTGTGGATGTGCTGGTCTGGCGGAGCGCGGCCACGCGAGCGGGGGGAGAGAGCCTCTCGCTGGATTAGTGCGAGTCGCACCCACGTGTCGCGCGTGCCACGCCGTGCCTTCCAGACGAAAACGGCGAAACACCGCTTCGGATATGCGAGACGCGTGCTAATACTCGTGGGACTCGGCCCGTTCCGAAAGGCCTGCATCGGTGGAAAATGACTGGCGAATCGTCCGATCGGCGACTTCCTGGCGGAGTCGGTCGATCAGTTCGGCCAGGGGCATGGCCCCCAGGTCACCCGCGATGCGGTCGCGTACCGAGACGGTCTGGTTTTCGGCATCGCGCGGACCGACCACCAGCATGTAGGGGATCAACTCCAGTTGTGCGTCACGGATCTTTGCCCCCAGTTTCTCGGCGCGGTAATCGCCGCTTACTCGGAATCCGTTCTGTCGCAGGTGCTGTTCGATCTGTCGGCCGTAGGCCTCGGTCTTCTCGCTGACGATCAGCACGCGTACCTGTTCGGGGGCCAGCCACAAGGGGAATGCGCCGGCGAAATGTTCGATCAGGACCCCGATGAATCGCTCCAGGGACCCCAAGGGGGCACGATGAATCATCACAGGGCGGGCCGGAGCATTGTCAGGCCCGATGTATTCGAGGTTGAATCGGTCGGGCCCCGGGATGTTGTAGTCCAGCTGCACCGTTCCCAGTTGCCATTCCCGGCCCAGGCAGTCGGTCACCACAAAATCGGCCTTGGGGCCGTAGAAGGCAGCCTCACCCGGTTCCGGCACGGCCGCCATACCCAGGTCCTGGCAGACCTTGAGCAGTGAGGCCTGGGCGCGGTCCCAGCTCTCGGCACTGCCAACGTACTTGGTACTCTCCTCGTCGCGAAACCCCAGGCGAACGCGGTATCGATCGAGCCCCAGCGTCTTGAGGACATACTGGGTCATCTCGATACAGCCACGGAACTCGTCCGCTACCTGGTCCTCCGTGCAGAAAATGTGGGCGTCATCCTGAGTGAAACCGCGAACACGGGTCATGCCCGAGAGCTCGCCCGATTTCTCATAGCGATGCACCGTGCCGAATTCCGCCAAGCGCAGCGGCAGCTCGCGATAGCTGCGAGGCTTCGACTTGTAGATCATGACATGGTGCGGGCAGTTCATCGGCCGCAGGATGTACTGCTCGTCATCCTCCATGGTGATCGGTTTGAACATCGTGTCCGCGTAATAAGGGTAGTGCCCGGAGGTCTGGTAGAGATGGATCTTGCCGATCATTGGGGTATAGACCGCCTGATATCCTCGCTGGATCAGCTGCTCCCGCACGAACTGTTCCAGGAGCAGCCGAATCGTGGCCCCCTTGGGGAGCCACAACACCAGTCCAGAGCCGACCAGGGGGCTGATACTGAACAGCTCGAGCTGTTTCCCCAGGACGCGGTGGTCGCGGCGTTTGGCTTCCTCGATGCGAGCCAGGTGGCTCTCGAGTTCCTCCGGGGTGAAGAAGGCCGTGGCATATAGCCGCTGCAATTGTTGCCGCGACGCATCTCCCTTCCAGTAGGCGCCGGCCACCGATAATAGGCGAAAGGCGCCGATCGCACGGGGGCTGGGTATGTGCGGCCCTCGGCAGAGGTCGAGGAACTCGCCCTGGCGATAGAACGAAAGGACCTGGTGTTCCGCCAGGCCCGTATTGATGTGCTCCACCTTCAGGGTCTGTTTCAGATCCCGACAGACCTGCAGGGCCTGATCCCTCGGCTGCTCGATTCGTTCGAACGGTTCATCTTGCGCGATGATTCGAGCCATCTCGGCCTCGATCGCTGGAAAGTCCTCCTCGGACAAAGGGTGATCGAGGGAAAAATCGTAATAGAAGCCACCCTCGATGGTGGGGCCGAAGGCCAGCTGCACACCGGGAAAGAGCCGCATGACGGCTCGGGCCATGATATGCGCACAGGAATGCCGCATGACCCCCAAGGAGGCCGCGTCCTGGCGGGTCAGTATCCGCATCTGCACGGTACGACCCGGCTCAATGGCATAGTCCATTCCCACCACGTGGCCATTGACCTCGGCGCACAGAGCGTCCCGCGCCAAGCGGGGGCCGATCCCCGCGGCAACGGCCGCCGGGGTGACCGACGTGGCGAATTTTTTCTCGGTGCCATCCGGCAATCGGACGAGCAGGGACGTCGGACGGTTCGCGGTTTCCATTTCGGTACGCTTCGAGATCCAGGTTCAGAAATCCGGGATGTAAAGTATACGGGGGGGGTGCGGACGGGCAACCGCACTCGGCAGGGAGGGGCGACTGGTACTCACGCTGCCGCGTTTCGGTTACAATCCCCAGAAGCCGTTCGAGCTGGAAATTCGGGCGTATAGCTCAGTTGGTTAGAGTGCTTGCTTGACATGCAAGAGGTCACTGGTTCGAGTCCAGTTACGCCCACTTAGGTCCAAGACTTTGCCGAATCGCAAGTTACGATTCCTGTCCGTAGTTGGCCATGCGGCCCGTTTCTTTGATCGAAAAACAGTACCTGCCGTCTGCAGTGGGAACGTAGACAGGACCCACAAGATGCGGGAAGTACCCGATGGCTTGGATTGAGCGCACCCCTGTGAATTCGACCTGACGTTCGGCCGTCGGATCGAAAGCCTGAAAACAGGGTCTGACCCGAATGGCACGAACTTGTCATCCCGCCACTCACCATGACTGGCAGGTCCTTCACTTCGCTTCGCTCCGTTCAGGATGACATGCTGCAGCAGCGTGTCCGCGGCCGATCTCCCCCTGTGTCATCCTGAGGGAGCCGCAGGCGACCGAAGGACCTGCCAGCGGCACATGACCTGCGAGGGCGCAGCCGACTCACCCTTGTCATCCCGCCACTCACCGTGACTGGCAGGTCCTTCACTTCGCTTCGCTCCGTTCAGGATGACATGCTGCAGCAGCGTGTCCGCGGCCGAACTCCCCCTGTGTCATCCTGAGGGAGCCGCAGGCAGGCCTGCAAGGATTATGGTTCTTTGCCTTGGATTGTCCAGGAATACATAATACGCTGGCGCAATTGGAGTTGTGTGTGACGAGATGCTTACGGTGTCATCGCGAGGCACCGCTGAACATCCCAGGTCCGCCGGCATGGCCAATGCGCCACGGCGGCCACGGGATCCCAATATTTCAGCGTCTTGGATCGAGGCGAAGAGCTTCATGGGGTGTACCAAGTTGAATAACTGTGCCGGCGGACCGCTTAAGGGATGGGCCATTGAGCAATTCCGTGTCTCGCCACCAGGTAATGGCGCAGTCCAGTAGGGGTGTGCATTATGACGGACGAATCACTACATGCTGCGACGCTGCTGGCCAGAGCGGCCATGGGCGATGCCGTTGCGTGGGGAAATCTGCTTTCCTTCCATCAGGAACGACTGACTCGAATCACTGAGTTCCGAATGGATCGGAGACTTCGCGGGCGTCTCGATGCGGCCGACGTGGTCCAGGACGCCTTGATTGCCGCGACAGTTCGCCAGTCAGAGTTCTTCCGGCAGTCTTCGCAACCGCTGTTTCTTTGGCTACGTTGGATGGTTGGAAACACGTTATTGGAATCGCACCGGCATCATCTGGGAGTGCAGATGCGTGACGTCACGCGTGAAGCGCATCCTGGCTGGGCTGCGGACGGGGCTGACCGCGAAGGCGGCACTCGAGCCGCACTGGTCGAGCAACTAACGGGCGGTGCCACCGGGCCCGTGACTGCTGCACGGCGTGCGGAGGTTCAGTCACGGCTTAACGATGCGCTCGGGAAACTGGATACAACTGACCAGGAAGTCCTGGCACTCCGACATTACGAACAACTCACCAGCACCGAGGCAGCGCAGGTGCTGGGGATCCAGGAACGGGCCGCGGCCAAGCGATACACACGGGCCTTGGAGCGACTTCGGGAAATACTGGCTGAAATGCCGGGCGGACTCTCGGAGCTGCGCATATGAGCGAACCTAGGCATGATCCATCAGCGCAACCGAACATCGATCCACCCACGACTACCACGGCGGACGACGACCTGCTCGCGGCACTGACGGATGAATTTTCGGCGCGACTTCGCCGCGGGGAGCAGCCGCAGGTGGAGGAATTTGCGAAGAGGCATCCCGCCCTTGCCGAGCGAATCAGGAATGTGTTCCAAGCCGTCGCGCTGATGGAACAATCCCGCACCATCGACTACTCGGCCGTCACGGAACGTGTCGGCACAATGGTAGGCCGCTACAAATTACTGGAGCGGATCGGCGAGGGCGGCTTCGGCGTCGTGTACATGGCCGAGCAACAGCAGCCGGTCCGCCGCAAAGTTGCGCTCAAGGTCGTGAAGCCCGGGATGGATAGCCGCCAGGTTTTGGCACGATTTGAAGCCGAACGGCAGGCCCTGGCGATCATGGACCACCCGAACATCGCCAAGGTGTTCGACGCCGGCGCCACTGACTCGGGCCGGCCGTACTTCGTCATGGAGTTGATCAAAGGCGAGCCGATCACGGAGTTTTGCGATCGCAATATGTTTACGCCGCAGCAGCGGCTAGAGCTGTTCGCCCAGGTTTGCCACGCCGTCCAGCACGCACACCAAAAGGGTATTATCCACCGCGATATCAAGCCAACGAATGTGCTGGTGGAGATGCACGACACGACGCCGGCGGTGAAGGTGATCGACTTCGGCGTGGCCAAGGCGCTCGGGCAAGAACTGACGGACAAGACCCTGTTTACGGGATTCGCGCAGTTCGTGGGCACGCCGCTGTATATGTCGCCCGAGCAGGCCGGCCAGAGTTCGCTTGATGTCGATACTCGCAGCGACATCTACTCGCTAGGCGTGCTGCTCTACGAACTCTTGGCCGGCACCACGCCGTTCGACAAGGAACGGTTCAAAAAGGCCGCCCAGGATGAGATCTTCCGCATCATCCGCGAAGAGGAACCGCCTAAGCCCAGTACGCGGCTGAGTGAGTCGAAGGATTCGCTGGCATCGATCTCGGCGCAGCGTCAAATGGAGCCGGCCAAGCTCACAAAACTGGTGCGCGGCGAGCTGGACTGGATTGTCATGAAAGCGGTCGAGAAGGATCGGACGCGCCGGTATGAAACAGCGACCGGACTGGCGCGCGACATCGAGCATTACCTGAACGATGAACCGGTCGATGCCTGCCCGCCGTCGGCGCCTTACCGAATCAAGAAGTTTGTGCGACGCAACAAGGGACCGGTCGTGGCGGCCGGGCTGGTGCTTGTGACGTTGATCGGCGGCGTGGTCGGCACCACATATGGCCTGATTCGGGCGGAACAGCAGCGCCTCGTCGTTGAACAGCAACGTAAAGAGCTAGCCGAACACAACCGGGCGCTTCAAGCAGCGAACGAACATCAGCGCCTGCTCAACGAGCGTGCCCTGCAGGCTATCGAGACGGTCACGTCGGAAACCGCCATCGATTTACTTACCCGCGAGCAGGTGCTTCGCCCGGAGCAAACGGACTTCCTGGACAAAATGATTCAGTATTACGCTGAATCTACGAAGGAACAGAGTGTCACCGAACAGGAACGTGCGCGACAGGCGCGGGCCTATTTTCGAATGGGCCGCTTGAACCGGATTCTGGGCCGTTTCGATGACAGTGAAAACGCTTATCGCCGAGCGGTGACCCTCGGCCAACAACTCGCCGCCGACTTCGACGGCCGCCCCGAGTACCGGCTGGAACTAGCGTTGAGCCACAGCGCCCTGGGCGGGCTGCTCGACGTCAAGGGTCGGCCGACGGAAGCGGAGGCAGCCTACATCGAGGCCCGGGACATTCTCAAAAAGCTGGCCGCTGAATTTCCCAGCCGGTCCGATTTTCGGCAAGGGCTGGCCGGGATCTACGGCAACCTGGGCAACCTGCTTCTCGGTGCAGGTCGGTTGCCGGAAGCGGAAGCCGCCCAAGCCGAGGCCACTTCGATTCGAAAGCAACTGGCGCTCGATTCTCCCGAGGGGCGCAATATCCGCCGGGCCCTGGCGATGAGCCACAACAATCTTGGCTGGTTATTGCAAACTACACATCGCTTAGAGAAAGCGGAGTCGGCCTATCGAGACGCCGTCATCCTCCAGAGGCAGGCTGTCGCCGACTCTCCGAACCGGCCCGAGTTTCGTCTGGAACTGGCCACGTACTTCTACAACCTCGGTAACGTGCTCCGCGACACCGCGCGGCCAAAGGAAGCGGAGGCGGCCCACGTCGAGGCCATAGCTATCTATAGACAACTCGTCGCCGACTACCCCAACCGGCCCGATTTCCGGAAGGAGTTGGAAGAGCGAGGAATTGAAGTAAATGGCGGCGAGGGTCCGGCCGAAAAGGAAAAAAACTAACTGCCAGAGCGCTCGGCACTACTGGTTTTCCAAAGAAGTAGGAGCTAATTCACTTCACATACGCTTTGCGAAGGGGGCAATATGTCAAGCCGCAAACGGCCGCCGGCTGCGGTGTTCATAAGCGTCTTGACTGTCGGACTGCTGGGATTGCATAGCGTAATGCAGCGCCCGCAGTTCGAGTCGTACCGCACGGTGGATGTAATTCAACTGGTTGCCTCCGGCGCTTGCTTTGGCGCCGCATTCGTGGGCTTGCTTGTGACGTTGCTGCGGCCGCGCGCATGATTCAACTGAAAGATAGTGTATGCGGTCTGTCGGCTTCTAGTCCGGAGAAGGCCGCAGAGCTTTTGGGTGTGAACGAGAAGGAGGAGAGCGAACCTTCTTCCGTCCCCACTCAGTAAAGTTCACTAATTCTTAAAAAAGTGATCCTCCCGCCTGTCTCGCCCCCGCCTCTGCGTGCAATTGATAGTGAGTGGCGACTCTGATCTGCGTGCTCGGACTCATCGTGTCAGCTGACTTCAGCAAAAGGGGAATCTCATGATTCGGCAAATGGTCGTATTACTGGTAGTCGGTGGGAGCCTCCTATTTGGCAACGATGGCCAGGCCGCGGTCACCATCACACAAGGATCAGCGCCCAGCTATGCCACCTCATTGAACTTCGATGAGCCAGGTGGACCAACAGGCAGCGACGTACCGTTCGACGCATGGGCTGGGGCACCTTACTTTATTGGCAGGCTGTCATCCGGTCCCGAACCGAGTATTGTCGGTGACAACTCGGCCTTTACCGGGGAAGGCACGAATTCATTTTTCGGCTCGTTTGGCGTCTCTATCCAGTTCGCGAACGACGTGACCGAACTGTCCCTTCTCGCTTGGAATAGTTCGGGCCCTCCCGACCCGGTGTTCGGAGGGGGCATGGTGATCGTGGTGATCAACGATGGAGACATTTCCAACCCGCTCGCCCTGGAGGTCGTCACACCGGCGTTCGGCGGTTCTGGCGAACCAAAGTTCAGTTTCACTACGACAGACGGTACCGTCTTCGACGAGGTATTTCTTCAGGGATTCTTGGCCACTCCTGGCGTGTATATCGACAATCTGTCGTGGAACGCGGTACCCGAACCGTCGATGGCGGTGTGGCTGGGCTTGTTAGGACTGGCGGCCCTGCGAATCCTTCGCTCGCAACGATCAGCGGCTTCTTTGTAATTCGGATATCAAGAACAGGACGTCCGCCGCATTCGATCTCGGCCTGGCATTGTCTCGCCTGCGCCCGAGCAGACGGTTACACGAGTAGTTACCTTCATTGCAGGGTTCCAAGGGAGGTCGGCCATGTCGCCAAGATCATTATTTCGTGGTTCTCAATTCGTGCAGAAGAAACGCCGACCAAATCACGGGCGCGCAACTCGTCGGCCGCGGTTTGAGACGTTCGAAGACCGCCGGATGCTGAGTTTCACCCCCGCTGTTAACTACGCCACAGTGGGGACGCCGTCCGCCATCGTGGCGGCCGACTTCAACAACGACGGGAACCTCGACCTGGCCACCTGCGCAAACGCCAGCATCGGCAGTTTCAGCGTGCTCCTGGGCGACGGCGCGGGCGGTTTTGGCGCGGCGCTACGGACCGTCATCGGGTCGCAACTCAGCTCGATAGCGGTTGCCGACTTCAACAACGACACCAGGCCCGACATGGTCGTGTCCGACTCTGGCGGCTTCAGGCTCCTGGTCGGCAACGGGGATGGCACCTTTCAAGCGGGCGTCCCAATGATGGGCGGGGACATGGCGGCCGTGGGGGATTTCAATAACGACGGCAACAGCGATGTCGTGGTTACCTGGCTTGATGGGGATTGGTGGTCCCATGTCCAAGTGTACCGTGGAAACGGCCAGGGCGGTTTCGCGGCCGGACCGGACGCTTATTATTGGGGCTATAGTGGATTGGCAGCCGTCGACCTCAATAACGATGGCAATCTCGATGTGGCCACCGGGGATGGTCCTGCATTCCTGGGTGATGGCACCGGCGGGCTGCACTTCGACTGGAATCAGCAAGCCCAGCACACCGGTGGGGCAATCGCGACGGGCGACTTCACCGGCGACGGCAACGCGGACGCGATTGTCGCCAGCTATACCGTCGCAGTGCTCCGCGGACGCGGCGATGGTAGGTTCGATGCACCCATCACCCATCCCGCTGCCGGGACCCCGCACACGGCGGTGGCGACGGCTGACTTCAACGCCGACGGCAAGCTCGACGCGATCGTGACCGAAAGTGATACCGGCACGGTCGGCCTGCTGCTCGGTAACGGCGATGGAACCTTGCGCTTTGGCGGCACATTCGCCACCGGGGCAGCGCCATCCGACGTCGTCGTCGGCGATTTCAACCGCGACGGCCGACCCGACGTGGCAGTGTCCAACGCCGCGGCTGACGCCAGGACCGTCTCGATCCTGCTCAACGATGGCAACTGGCAGACGACCCCGCCGCAGCCCCTGCCGCCGCCGGCTTTCTCCGTCAACGACGTAACGGTGACGGAAGGCAACACCGGCACGCGTAATGCCACCTTCACGCTGTCCCTTTCGAAGCCCGCGGCCGTCGCTGTGTCCGTGAACTACGGCACCGCCGACATCAGCGCAAGCTCCTGGATCGACTACGACGCCATCGGTGGGCGCGTCACCATCCCCGCTGGTCAAACCAGCGCGACGTTCACGATCCCGGTGCGAGGCGACTGGTATCCAGAGCCGACCGAGACCTTCGCCGTCAACCTCAACTCACCCGCGAACGCGATGATCTCCGACGCGCAGGGGATCGGCACCATCGTTGACGACGACCAGGCGCCGCGGATCAGCATCAACGACGTGAGCAAGCGGGAGGGCAACAGCGGGACGAGCGAAATCGCGTTCACGGTTAGCCTCACGGCCGCTTACGGCGAAGCCGTTATTGTGAACTACGCTACTGCCAACGGCACCGCCAGGGCCGGTCGTGACTATCAGTCCAGGTCTGGAAGCGTGACATTTGCCCCGGGGGAGGTAACAAAGTCGATCTCCGTGATGGTCCTTGGCGACAGGAAGTGGGAGGCGAACGAGACCTTCTTCGTGAACCTGTCGGGAGGAACGAATTCCGGAATCTCCGACAGTCAGGGTGTGGCAACGATCGTGAATGATGATGGCGGCAGACTGAGGGGTACAGGGGACGCATCTGCCTTGGCCGTCGACATGGCAATCAAGGAATGGATGCACGCCGGCCGCAAGCGGCGAGATCGGCAAGCCAGCTTCCATGGCAGGTCCTTCACTTCGCTTCGCTTCGTTCAGGATGACATGCTGCAGGAATGTGCCCGCAGCCGAACTCCCCCTGTGTCATCACGGTGACAGCCTTCCAACTTGTCGAGGTCGCCGCCGACGCGCGCCGGCCATACCTGGGTGCCTCGTTCCCTGCCCTGGATTACCCCCAGTAGGCAAATATCAGGTCCGCGTGGCGCGCCGCTTCGCTCCTTTCCTTGGGTTCACTTAGGGTGAGGCCGGTCGCCAACCTCTCGTGGTTGTTCCCCATAGGCCAGGTCGATCGGTCGACCGTCAGGGGAACGGATGCGTGCGATATCGGGCCCGACGGTTGGTAGAACTTGCCTGATGCTTCTTCCACGAGAGCCCGGGTCGGCGATGTCTGGGTACGGAACGTTCTCCACGCATCGGCGGCGTTGCCAGGGACGGCAATAGCATCGGACGACTGAAACTTGTTGGCGTTCCAAGTCCCGAAATCGGACCCGTCGGTGGCGCCATTGGCGTTGAAATCACCTCCGCACCAGCCCGCGCCGGTGGTGAACTTATTGGCGTTCCAGGCCCCAAAATCGGACCCGTCCACTGCACCGCTCAGGTTGGCATCCCCCAGCAGATACGATTTCCCGGATCCCAGGTTGAAGGCCCCGGCGGTGCTCAACCAGGAATCCCGGTCAAGCAGATTGACCAGCAGGTCTCCGGTCAAATCGTAAGTCGGATGGTTCGTGCCGGCGGCGATTGCGCCAACGAGCGCGTTGATATCATCGCAGGTATACGCGCCATCATTGTTGAAGTCGCCGGGCAAGGTCGTCAGGAAGTTGAACAGGAGGTCGTAGGTCCCGACGTGACTTGCTCCGAAACCTCGTACCTTGACGTCGTAGCGCCCCGAGGTCGGGACGGTGCATTCGATCCGCGAAGCCATTCCCGGACCGCCATCGTCGTCAAAGGCCAGCTCCGTAGTTCCATCCACGTCGTACAAGGTCAGCGTCGAATCGCCAAGACCGCCGTGCTCTCTCGGGACACAGAAGAAAACGCCGCCGTTGCCGCCTGTCGACACCTTCATGCGACCGCTTAACTCGAAATCGCCATACGCGCTTGGACTGATCAGATAGGCGTTGCTCCCCGCGCCGCGAATCGTGCCATCGGGCAGAAGCTCGAAAATTCCCGGAGCTCCCGTCTTCGTCCATTTCTCGAACAAGGATGAGTCGATTAATGGAGCCCAGTCACTCTCCGAGGATTGTATCTCGCCAGGACCTTTGTTCGGTGTGGGTTCCTGCGCTGCAGTCGAAGCTGCTGAAGGCGAACCCACAACACTCGTGCCCGCCGTGGCGGCCTCCTCGCTGACGGCTAATGTGGTCGGTTTACCGGCCATTATTTCGCGGACAAACTGCTGATCGCCAGCACTCAACTGCGAGATCCGGACCGTCAGCTTCTTGCCATTCTTGAGTAGGAGCCGTACATGGTTCTCGTCGCCGTGGATGTATTCGGCCTCGATCGTGCGCGTGCCGGTGTGGTCCGTCCAGGTGCGCATGTCACCACGTGCGGGTCCACGAAGAACCACAACCAGTAGACAGGACATCAACAGCAAGAATGTAGGTTTCATGTCATCTTCTCCAAGTCCGTCAATTCTGCCCGACATTGGTTCGATTCTCCAGCAGACAGCGGTGACAGGAGGGCGGAATGATTCGTAGTGGCTTTCGACGTCGCCTGATCAGCGCAACCGGACTTGTGCCTCGTCCCCTCATTCGATTTGGCGTGCGGTATCGTGATTCCGTAGAGCGGTGCAGCTGGTAATCCCTCCGAAACGGGATCTGAGTCCAGATGTTGTGGGCCGTTGTGTGGGTTTGCCTTGGAATCTGTTCCGACCAGCTCCAAACTCGTTGGTGTCCGATGCAAGATCATAGTATTCGAAGGAGATAACAGCGAGTTAATTACCAGCAAGGCGTCGAGCGGACTGATGAAATTGTCTCCGCTAACGTCAATAAAGGCATAGCTGGCGGTCGTCGGTAGTGGCAGCCGCCCAGTCGCCGGGTCACTAATTGAATGCTGATTCAATTCGTTGATCACTAAGAGTGCGTCCAGGGGTGACACAATTCCATCGTTGTTAACGTCCGCAGGAACGGTTGGGTGTCGCCACGGAGTGGCAGACGGCATAGGAATTACGAACGGGTCGTCCCCCGGTGTTCCGTGCAGCCTCGCCATTGCAAAGTCGCCATAATTGTCATTGCCGACAACGACGACACGTCGCTCGTGGTCGAGCGTGACGCCCCATGCTTCTGCGCCGCCGCCGAAAGGTACAATCGCCTGGCCAGAACCAGGATCGCTACCGTATGGCGAAAAGCTGCGATCAAGCTGCCCCTTGTCCGTCAGCCGCACGACACCAAAGCCGTTCGACCTGGCGCGTCCAACGACGTAGATGCCATTGTCGACTGGGTCGATCGCGACGCTGCGAGCACCGTCTGATCCGGCCCAGTCAATTTCGACCTTGCCGCCGGTTGGTTCGCCATTTCGCAGCGAGAAGCTTTCGTCCAGGTCGAAATGTGGCGACATACGAGCAATGCCAAATCCACGTCCGTTCCACAAGGTGCCCACCACGACGACCCGGCCCTCGCCGTCGATCGCCACATCGGTCGCCTCCGTGCCGTTGCCGAAGTTAATCGCGGAGGAATGGACGATTTTGCCGTCCGACGAGATCCGCATTACGCCGTAACCATTCGTGTGAGCCCGTCCCACGACGAAGATCCTATCGCTGGAGTCAATTGCAACAGCAGTCGCATATTGCCGGCCGCCTCCGCCACCGAAAGGACCCGTCCGCTGTCCGCCATAGCCAAAGCTGAGGTCGAGGTCGCCATTGGCCGTAAGCCGCGCAACGCCGGCTTTCAATGCGTCGGCGGAGCCGACAACAACGATGCGCTTCTGGCTGTCGATAGCCAGGTCGAAGGCCTGATCGGTCCCGCCGCCGAAATCGATGGTGCGGTATCCTTTTCTTCCGCCATTGACCTGCTCGCCGAAGCCGTGGTCCAGCTTGCCGTCTCTGGTCAGGCAGATCACGGCAGCCTCGTTCCCGCTGTTTATGGTGGCGGCAATGAAGATTCGGCCCGTCTCCTGATCGATAGCAACTCCAAATCCGCTTTCGTGGTAGCCGCTAAAGTTGAGCTTGGTGAAACCCATGTACTTCTGGCGCTGCACATCCCAGTCGCCAAACGTCATATCGAGGTCGCCGTCTGCATCGAACCGGGCAATGCCGACGTCATCGCCAATCTGCCCGACGACGATGAGTTTTGCATCGGGTCCATTCCCCTGAATAGCGACGGCTTTTGCATAGTCTTCGACGGTGAAAAAGTGCTTGGTAAGTTTGCCTCCTTCGCCAAATTCCGAATCCAAGGTGCCGGGCGTTGGCGGTGGCGCTATTAGTGCGCTCGTTGCGAGCACGTTGTCAATAGGCTTTTGGATCAAGTTCCCGGCCGTATCAACCTTCGCAACGTAGGCAATTGGAGAAGGTGCGTCCGTTTCTCGATCGGTCGTGATTTTGGCTGACCAGCCGGTCGCCGACAGCATTTGGCGACGGTCCAGCGATTCAATCTGGAAAGTGCGACTCCGGCGGTTCGTTTTGCGATTGCGGGACATTTTATATCTCCGGTTCATTGAGCGCAAAGCCCTCCGTTGGTCCTGCTTGGGCACTGCGCCACTTCTGAGTTCCTTGAGGCATCAATTACATAAGGGACTACCATTCAATCACGGTTCGGCTGCCATGCCCCTCACTGGCCACGAGTCATATTCCGTGGTCGTCTGGAATTTGCCGATCTCACATCTATTTTGTTCGGGTAAACTTAGGTGCGGACGTGCTATGAAGGACCCGCAAGTGCCTAATGAAATAGTCCGCGGCAGCGCCCCGTAGAGGACAATTGCTTGCGCGTTGGTCTGCAGCTAAGATCCGATCACGAATGCCATTCGCTCTTGTGTCCTGGGAGCCCCAGCCATGACCTCGGCCGACTCGGATCGCAATCTGTTGTTTGGAATCCTGGCCCTTCAGTTGGACTTTATCAGCCGTGATCAACTGATCGAGGCGATGCAAGCGTGGGTTCTGGAGAAGGCTCGTTTTCTGGGTCTGATCCTTCGTGACAGACAATTCATTACCGAAGAACAGCACCAACTATTGTCCGCCCTGGTCGCCGAACACTTGCGCAAACACGGAGGTGACCCCGAGGCAAGCCTTGCCTCTCTCAGTTCGCTGGGATCGGTGCTGCACGAACTATCGTGCATTGACGACGCGCCGCTTCAGAAGTCACTGGCAGTCGTATCCAGTCAACAAACGTTTTCGTTGCGGGAGGAGGATTCGGTAACGTCGACCGGAGTTGGAGCGTTCAATTTGTCGGGACCCAGGTTTCGCATCTTACGTCCGCACGATGAAGGGGGGCTGGGAAAGGTCTCCGTTGCCCTCGATCAGGAACTCAATCGCGAGGTAGCGCTCAAGGAGATCAAGCCAAAGTATGCTGCCGACGATGCCAGCCGGACACGATTTGTGCTGGAGGCCGAGATCACGGGCGGCCTGGAACACCCGGGTATTGTTCCTGTGTATGGTCTGGGCCATTATGCCGACGGCCGACCGTACTACGCCATGCGGTTCATCCGCGGCGACAGCCTGCGAAAGGCAATCAAGGATTATCACGAGACCGATTGGAGCAAGCGTGATCCGAGCGAGCGGACCATGCAGCTGCGGCGGCTCTTGGGCCGGTTCCTGGACGTCTGCCACGCGGTGCACTATGCGCACCGCCGGGGCGTACTGCATCGAGACCTGAAGCCTGGCAACATCATGCTGGGTGAGTACGGCGAGACGCTGGTGGTGGATTGGGGTCTCGCCAAGGCGGTCGGAAAGAGGGACGATCCAAAGGCGAGCAAACTCCCTGTGGAGACGGCGCTGCTGCCCCGCACGGCGAGCGGCAGCGAGCCGACGCGACAGGGGGCAGTGATCGGGTCACCGCCGTACATGAGCCCCGAGCAGGCGCAAGGTGACCACGACCTGTTGGGACCTGCAACCGACGTGTACAGCCTGGGCGCGACGCTCTACACCGTGTTGACAAACGCCGCGCCGGTGGAGGGCGACACGGGCGAGGACGTCCTGTCCAAGGTTCGTCTGGGCCAGTGGCGACGCCCCCGTGACGTAAACCGGGAAGTACCGCGCGCATTGGATGCGATCGGCGTGAAGGCGATGGCAATGAAGCCTGCGGACCGGTACCCGACGGCGCGGGCCTTGGCCGAGGATATCGAGCGGTATCTGGCGGACGAATCAGTCTCCGCGCATCGGGAACCATGGCCGGATCGGCTCTCTCGCCTGGCGCGGCGTTACCGAACGTTGGTCCGAGCTGCTGCCGCCGCACTTGCCCTAATAAGTCTGGTGTCCATTACGGCAGCCTTGGCCATTAACCATCAACGGAATATGGCAGTGGCGGCGAGAAAGGAGTCCGACAAGTCGATGGCACGTGCGGAACGCGTGCTGGAAGTCCTGGTCAATTCGTTGCGCCGTCCAGATCCTTCAGTCGATGGGCGGACCGTAACTGTGGCCAGCGTGCTGGATCAGGCAATGGACGAAATCGGCAACCTCACCAATGATCCTGAGGACCAGGCTACCTTGCTCGAAGCACTGGCGAACACGTATCGAGGTCTTGGATTGCACGACAAGCAACTCGTGGCATCGAAGAAACTCTTCAACCTCGCAAGGGGCGACGAATTTGATATCGCGGAGGCGGTGGTGTCGATGAACCATCTAGCCGTGGCGTATTTGGATGTCGGGAAATCGGACGAGGCCTTGCGACTATTGGTGAAAGCCGTCGACCTTGCGCGTGCCAAATTGGGTGACGATCATGCGCATACTCTCACCACCATGAACAACCTCGCGACCGCTTTTAAAGTCTCGGGTCAAATGGAGCAGGCTATACCACTCCTTGAAGACGCGCTCAAACACGGTCGTGCCACGCTGGGTGACGATCATCGCGACACCCTCACCTGGATGAACAACCTGGCAATGGCCTACCTGCAGGCGGGAAGGATAAACAAAGCACTTCCGCTCCTGGAAGAGACACGAAGAGTGATGCATGGCAGTTTGGGAGATGACCATCCCGACACTCTCAGATTAGTGGGCAACCTCGCGCTTATTTACCAGCACGCTGGTCAAATCGAAAAAGCGCTGCCACTGCTTGAGATGACGCTGGAGCATGCGCAGGCCACCTTTGGCCCGGAACATCCCGACACCCTTACGGCAATGGGCCACCTGGCAGGCGGCTATCGGGCGATTGGTCACGTTGAAAAGGCAATACCAATTCTCGAGTCTGAGCTAAAACAGTTGCGAGCAACATTGGGCGAGGATCACCCGAACACACTAACGTCCATGAACAACCTTGCGATCGCGTATCGAGAAATGGGTCACGTAGAGAATGCGCTGTCACTATTAGAGAGTTTGGCAAAGAAGAACGTGAAATTGGGTTCCAAGCCTCCCAACCGGCTTTCATCGAAGAGCAACCTGGCTTTCGCGTATCTGGATGCGGGTCAAACGGATATGGCCCTGCCGATTCTAGAAACGGTGCAGCAGCGCTTTCTCACCACCTTAGGGCAGAAACATCCATTAACAGTCACTTCCATGCACAACCTCGCTGCGGGATATCGGGCTGCCGGCCAAATTGACAAAGCACTGCCAATCCTAGAATCGACGCTTGCGCTGCAGAGCGCCATATTGGGTGACGACCATCCTGATACACTTAGAACATCGCGCGACCTTGCCTGTGTTCTAATCGCTTCCGGTCAGCCTGATCAGGGTCGGCTGGAAGACACTCTGAAACGCGAACGCACTCGATTGACCGACACAGATCCGCGCCTTGGCAGTATCTTGGCGGACGTTGGAAAGTGCTTGTTGGAGGCGGACCAGTTTGAAGCGGCGGAGAGCAGATTGAGAGAGGCGCTGGAAGTGTTCCGCAAAGGCAAGATAGACGATTGGCGTCGCGTGCATATCCAGAGCATGCTCGGCAGCGCCTTGGTAGGCCAAGAGCAATATCGCGAAGCGGAATCCCTGCTCGTCCAAGGCTACAAAGGGATGAAACAACGCAAGAACAATACACCGCGGCCGCTACCCAAACATCTCCAGGCCGGCGCACAGCGATTGGTCGACCTCTACACCGCACAAGGAAGACTCGAAGAAGCGGCGAAATGGCAAGTCGAGCTAGAAAGCGCCAATGCGCGTGTTGAGGAACTCCGCCAGTTCGCGAAGGATGTGCAGTCAACCGTTTCGACGCTGGAAGAACCGGCCGAACCTCCCAAGTAACCTGTCGTGCCGTCATCTTGCGGCTTGCCAACCAATGTTCCGTAGCATCGTTCAAACTCGACTTCGTCGTTTGGGCAGTGCCCCCCCGCAGGCGCTCGCCTCATATCCTGACTGCCCATTGCAGTTGTCAGGTATCGCGCTGGGGGAATTCGGCTTCGGGTTTGGGTAATCGATCGCCGAGTGGCGACTGGTGGAATTGTAACCGGAGACCGTGGGAGGCGAACTCGATCAGGGATGTGGTCGCTACGATCACAGACTCGCCTGGGGCTACCTCCTGCCGCGAATCAAGGATCAAGCGGACTCCTCGTTGCTCGTTCGTCAGTTGAACGCTGCCCGGAGCCACAAGGTCGATGCGGAATAGTTGTCGTGACAGCCGACGATCAGATCGCGCAGCGATAACCATCTTTTCATAATCGTCGTATCGAATACGGCAATAATGGCCTGGCTCACCCCGTCTCTGGCGACCGACGACCAATCGATCGCGCATTCGACGCGTCAGTAATTGACTTCCGGCACAGAACAAGGCCGCTTCGATCGGCGTCACCTCGGATGCAAGTTGATTCAAGTGCCTGCGCAATCGCATGTCGCCAGCTTCCACGGCGAGAACGAAGTCGTCGATCGTCATTTTTTGGTTCACACTCCAACGGACGACGTATTCGTGGCCGACCAGGTCATGAAAATCGTCCGTATTGAGCTCGACGAAGCACTTTCGTAGTGTCGGGGTGATGAGTTCGCCTGGCAGCGGGCGTTGCCGAATGTCGTGCTCGACTTTCAGTTTCAAGAGCTCAAGCAATAGGCCATCGTCGGCAGATTGACTCCGGCACTGTTCCAATAATTGATCAGCCACCGTCGCATTCGCGGCTGAGAGCGCCGCCTCAAATTCACTGCAGATCTCCTCGATTACCCGAACGTCGTGTGAGTCAGCCATTGGTACCTTGTGTCGTCAGATTTTATAGATGACGGCCGATATTGCATGACTATCCAAATGACTTTCGAAGTCAATTGATCAGCCGACAAGGCCTCCTCGGCGTGGCTTGCAATACCGCGATTATAATCGATAATCACGATACGGTTTTCACTACCCTCATCGTAGTCCATAACGACTCAAATGAATGCGGATCGTGGGTCTATTTCCAACCTGATCGATGCTCTGAAACAGGGTGAATCATTGGCCCTGGAGGATCTTTGGGACCGAATGATCATCGAAGCAATCCCCATGGCGAAAGGACAACTGGTCGGTCGGGGGGGAAAGCGGCGAGTTACCGATGAAGAAGATCTAGCTCACATGGCTCTGCAAAGCCTCTTGCTTGGGGCCAGGGGCGGTGAGTTTCCCGAACTGTCGGACCGGCAAGGCCTGTTTCGACTGCTGCGGGAGATCATTCGCTGTCGGGCGATCAATCTGGTACGCGATGAAAGGGCGGAAAAACGCGGTGGTGGTAAAGTACGCGGCGATTCGCTATTCGACGTCGGCACAGATGGATCACGTGCCCCAGGACTACAGAATCAGGCGGGGATCGCCCCTGGTCCTGTCGACTTTGACGATGTCGTGAGTTTAGTGAGGAATCAATTCGAATCGCTCAACGATGACTTATTGCAACTGGTCCTGCTGCGATTCGCGGGGTTTACCAATCCAGAAATTGCATCGATGTTAAACCTGTCGCTCGCGACCACGGAACGCCGAATGTCGGCTATTCGCATGGAATGGGAGCGGCAATCGCTGCAAGATCTGGCAGAATCTATCGCAGCTGGTGACGTGGCGACTCGGGATCTGTGTCCCAACCTTTCAGACTGTGAAAGCCTTTGTGAAACATCGGAAATGGTCGCAAAGACGCTGGTCCACGTAGAGGCCCATTTCAACCAATTGACCGGTCAAATCTCGGCACGACTTCGAGAGGACAAGGCAAGCGTTACGACATGTTCGCTAACCGTGTCGGACTTGCGCAAGGGCCGTACAAACGACATGCCCGCGTCGTATCAGCTTGCGAGTTCCCACATGCGGCCGGGAACGCGGATATGGGGCCTGTTAATCCAATCTGACGTCGCGGATGATCGGGCGTTGGTTCATTGCTTTGCACATACGCGTAGCCGATGGGTCCTGATTCCCGAATGGAACCGGATGTTCGAATCCCTTGCACAATGACAGCACCCTAATAGGCAATGGGGAGTCTCATTTCGCAATGGATCAACTCCGTAAGCTCCTTAGCGACCGAATTGCATTTGTGATCAATTGGTCAAAGCCGTCATCCAGTGTCATCCGGCGGCGCAATTCCGAGAGATTGCGTTCAATATCATGTACGTGTAATCGAGTGATTGCGATATGGTGTTTTGTGAGGGCAATGGCTGATCCCAGAAAATAGAGCAGCTTTGCAGCGCTCTTATCAAATCCGAGAGTAGCATCGGCCAAGACCGAAACGGTGAAATCCCGCACAAGCATCAGGCAGTCCAGGTTGATACCGTCATGACTCAGCATTCGGTCGTATGAGATGGTTGTCCGCCGATCCGGCGGTGCATGGGCACATACCTGGCGCCATCGACATGGATCGAAATCCTCCATGTCCGAAGCCATGTCCGAGTATAGGTACGCCAGCGGCGATTTTTCGTCTGGGGTTCTTGGAAGCCGAGTTGCTAACGTCGCCGTGAATTCATCAAGTTCTTGATCCAATTCCTCATCTGACATTGGCCGAAGTTCTCGCAACAATTCACTGGCGATCCGTCGCATCCATTTCCGGGCGGTGCGGGCACGCCCGGCCGCTGCATTTGCGGATTCCAGCCGGAGCGATTCGGCGAGTGTCTCCAATTCCATTGGTACGCTTCCTTCCAGGACAGGGTCAATCAGGCGTCGTTTGGCGACTTGCCATGTCAATTGGTACCCCGTGCGCATGCATTCCTCTTCCAATCTCCAACTCACTTCGCGAAACAGTTCTTCAGCCCAAACGATTTCGGAGTCGACGTCGCGTGTCGAGGAAAGTTCGTTCAGTTCGATTGTTTCGATTGTCGGGCGACTGCGCCTCAGAAAGTCGATCACGTGATGATCGATGCAAGAATTCAGAAAACCGCGGAACCGTCCTTTTTCACGAGAAACGGTCTGCCAAAAGTTGTCGTTGAGCATTTTGACAAGGAAGTCTTGGACGACGTCCTCCGTGCTCTGGGACAGTGCGCCGCCCCAACGTCGAGCAATTCGGGATATGACGCGGTTCCAATATCGCGTCACCACTTCATTGCGACGACATGGTGATTGCTTCGCATGGTTAATAACGCTCCAATTCGTCGCAAACGATTCCAGATTGGGATCGGTTGGTGGTACATCTGCAAACAACATGGCAATGAACTCCTTTCCGAGACCGTTCGGGTCATGGATGGAATACCACGGAATGATGCTCGCCCCCCCTCACCGCCCCCAAAAAAAGTGAATTGCCAGAATCCGGGCTCGATTCTTTGCCACTTCAGGCTCGTTTGCTGCGTTTTCTGGAACTGCGGCAAGAGTTGGGGCGACGGCAATCGCCCAAGACACATGCCAAGAAAAAAGCCCCGAATAACAGCGACCTGGCCTGGAGCATACCAAGGTGTGGTCGCCGTTGCCGGCTGGGCCTCGATCACGACAGCCCCATTTATTCTCTCCATTTGTCCGTCCGTGCTGTACTCCGGCGCACGTCAAAGGCGCTTGCTCGTAGGGATCCATGGGCGGTCGAATGTTACGGACGTCGACTCGATGGCCAATACATGCCTAGCCGTTTACGGCAAACGAACCGAGAGGACTACAGCGATGGTCGACTTCACATCACAAGGCAGGATGGCACATGAGTCTTGGAACCAACCGAGGCGGGTGCGTCTGCAACTGAGCGCTCTGAACAAGCTTGTAGACGATTGGCATGCGGGTGACGCCGCAGCCGGTGAAGAAATGTACCATCGGTTCTTACCGAGTGTACACTCTGTTGTTAATAACCACCTCAATCGTCGGTTCCAAGTACGGTTCGATGCCGATGATATGACACAGACCATCTTCCTGAAGCTGCTGCAGCAGCTTCGGGTCAAACGATACTACTTTTCCGGCGATGCAGGCCTGGCTGGATGGGTCCGACACTTTGCCCGGAATGTGGTTATCAAGCGAATCAAGTTTGAACTCGCTAAAAAGCGCTCACCCGACCGCGAGGAGCGATTGTCGGAGTCATCGTCGCAAGGCGACCGGCTCGCGGCGGGCAATCCGTTGAACGATTTGCGAGACATATTGCCAGTCGTAGAGCAACTTGACCCCGTCTGCTGCCGGATTGTTTCAATGCTCCTAGATGGCCGAATGCAAGCGGAGATTGCGCGGGATTTGGGTATATCGACTCGAAGCGTCCGCCGCAAGATTGCGCTCATTCGCAACGCGATCCAAGCAGCACGGAAAGCGGCGGCTTGAACGGCACGGTCGATCTTTGGAACAAGGCCCCAATCTGTCGCCGAAGAAGAGCCTTCAGGTTGGCGGCCTCAATGACCCCAAGAATGTCCCCGAGAATGTAAGCAGGCCCGCGTCAATTACCGTGAGCGCAATCATACCGCCACTAACCACTGCCAAGGACGGTTTGGCCAGCGATGATCGTCCAAGGGATGATGAGCCCGTCGGCGTTGCCATCGGCGGGGGATCAGGCGAGACCGAGGGGCGGATCCAGGACATGACATGTTGTCCATTCAGTTTGTCGAGGCTGGTGAACGCGCCCCAGACAGTGCAGGGGATCGATAAGGCGGAGAAGGTCTCCTGCCGGTCGTTCCCCGACCCTGGCGGTTACTTCAAGGCCCTACACGCGTATAACGCCGAGAAACATCCAGTCGTCACTGAATCTTCCAAGACTTCAGCCGCACTGAACCCTTGGCGAGTTCAGTTACGTCGGCGTGGATCGTTAGTCGCGCCTTTGCAGCTTGGCGAGCAGCCGCAGGATTTCGAGGTACAGCCAGACGAGCGTCATCAGCAGCCCGAAACCGGCATACCACTCCATGTACTTGGGCGCCGAGTTCTTCACGCCTTCTTCGATAAAGTCGAAGTCGAGCACCAGATTGAGCGCCGCCAGAACGACGACAAAGGCCGAGAAGCCGATACCAATCCAACCACTTCCGTGAATGAACGGGATCTGGATGTTGAAGAAGCCCAGCACAATGGAAGCCAGGTACACGATCAGCACACCGCCGGTGGCGGCGACGACTCCCAGCTTGAAGTTTTCCGTTGGCTTAATGAGCCCTGTGCTGTAAACCGCCAATAGCGAAGCCAGCGTGCCAAACGTAAGGCCGACGGCTTGCATCACGATGCCACCGAATTGATCTTCGAAGCTGGCCGAGATACCGCCCAAGGCAAGCCCCTGGCAAGCAGCATAGAGCGGAGATGTCCACGGGGCCACGGTGGGTTTGAAGATCGTAACAAGTGCCAGAATGGCGCCGCCAATCAGTCCGCCCAGCATATACGGCATCGCCGTCCTCGCGCCAGCGGCTCCGTTCGCAAAGTACTGCTGCCAGGTAAACATCGCCGTGGTCGACAGGATCACCAGCAGTAAACCGGTTTTCAGCACAACCCCATGGAGGGTCATGGCTTGCGTGTTGGTGCCGGTCCACGTTGCATTACGAAAAATATTCTCACTGAGAGCCGGGTTGCCGCTGCGCATTCGATAGCCCTTTGAAAGCTTGGGATGGATTGTTTGTCCGAGAAATTATAGCAAAGGATTTGCGGAGCGCGCGGACACGACAAATGGCGCACAGCGGGACCGGGCAACTCGGCAGGCAGCCGTGGTCATGGGCCGCCATGGCGGCCCACGCCCCAGGCGTTTCCCCAGGTTCCTACCAGAAATCAAATCTCCTATCATTATCATTGGATCGGAGGTTCCTGCCATGTCCGTCAGTCGACGCCGCTTCGGCGGGCAATTGTTCGGAGGCGCTGCCGCGATCTCAGTCGCCCAACTCGCCACTGCCAACAACGGCGACCCAGCTCCGGCCGACCATCGTCCCCATCGCATCGCCGTTTCCACGTATTCGTTTTGGCGATTTCTGGACGACTCCAAGCTGTCCATTGAGCAGTGCCTTGACGAAGCGGCTAAAATGGGCTTCGACGCCGTCGAGATCCTCCACATTCAGATGGAAAGCGAGGAGCCCGCTTATTTGCAGCGACTAAAGCGCCGAGCGTTTCTAAACGGGCTAGACCTGTGCGGCTTCTCCACGCATCAAACTTTCTTGTCACCGGACTCAGACGTCCGAAAAAAGAACATCGACCACACCATCCACACGATCGAGTTGGCCTACGCTCTAGGCATCCCTACCATTCGAGTCAACACGGGCCGCTGGGGCACTTCCAAGGACTTCGACGAGCTGATGGCGAATCGCGGCATCGAGCCGCGCCTCGATGGCTATACCGACGACGACGGATTCGATTGGGTCATCGACTCATTCGAAAAATGCCTGCCCGCCGCCGAACGCTGCGGCGTAACGATGGGGCTGGAAAACCACTGGGGCCTCGGCCGCACTCCGGAAGGAGTGTTGCGAATCGTGGATGCCGTCAAATCGCCCTGGCTCCAAGTTACGCTCGATACGGGAAATTTTCTGGAAGATCCGTACGACCGATTGGAACAACTCGCCCCGAGCGCAGTCTTCGTCCAAGCCAAAACCTACCACGGCGGCGGCATCTGGTATGCGCTCGATCTTGACTATCCTCGCATCGCCGAACTTCTGCGTCGCCACAACTATCACGGCTATGTGTCGCTGGAGTTCGAGGGCAAAGAAGACTGGCACACCGCGATCCCCAAGAGCCTGGCAACGCTACGCAGCGCGTTCTCGTAGTCACATCCCACGCTCACTTCGCACTCCGCCACCGCGCCGGCGCAATACCGTAGTCCTTTTGCTCTTTGAAGTCTCCCCGTCATCCACGCCGGTATCGGTTCGGGCGCAAGTTCCGCAATCGAAGCCGGGTCGCCCGCCGCGCGGATCGCCGCGATCTTCGCATGCAATCGAAGTTCCGTCCACCACACCATGACCCCATTCGCAATCAGCGCCAACGCGATCACGATCGCCAAGCCGATCGCTATTCGCCTCCATCACCGTTTCGTCGGCCAGACTCGCATCACCTTAATCCCTTGTTCCCGTTCGCCGCGGTTTGCGTGCCGGCCCCCTCGACCGATGGACCTGCTCGGCGAGGACATTTCCAGCGACCGATTACCGCCTCATGTGGCAGATCTTCCAACTCGCCGCGAGCAACTGGCTCAACTGCGTCAGACGCTTTCGACCAGTCGAGATGTTGGCCTTGGATACTGCGCACCCCTGGGAATAGGGCCTGAAGTTCCGCCGCCGAACCGAAAGCCTGAAAACAGGGTCTGACCCCTGCGTCTGACCCTGTCGTGACTTAGACCGGCCATCAGCTGGTCGATCGCCTGATGCCGCGCAAGGGTTGCCGCCGGAGCTCGATCACTTGCCATTGCCACACGGAGATCAACGTTATTGGGTGGCGGCAGAATCACCTGGCCGCCGGTTTGCTCCGTAACGACGACATTCTGCATGTTGGTTAGCATCACGGCATTGATCGTGCCATTATTCCGTGCGGTCAGTGTCGACGAGCCCGTGTTATTAAAGTTCGCGCTGTTGAGGTCGACGAAGTTTACAAGGGCGGAAATATCCACCAGGCTACCAGCACCCTCGGCCAGGACATGAAATGCTCGACCTCGAGTATCTCCCACCGCCGAGTCGACAAAATCGGTGACCTGGTGGAGGTCAATCTGTCCCCCATTCAGTGCCTCGATCCGGACCTGATCGTCCACACCGTCTCCCCCGGTGATTGTGAGCAGATTGGCAAGAATCAGT
>WPCK01213995.1_pt1 | contig 36724 bp, 29 predicted proteins | sample 5399851 | NCBI WGS metagenome assembly WPCK01 (sample SAMN12869471, study PRJNA574797) | sludge metagenome | isolation source: wastewater treatment of pH11 | place: China:Beijing | collected 2019-05-20
GCGAGAGATACTGGAATATATGCTGGGCTATTACAGCCAGCTCAGGCCGCATCACTATAATGGTGGTTTGGCACCAAACGAAAGCGAGCGCAGATATTGGCTTAGCTATAACGATGTGGCCAAAATTAGTTGACCACTACATTTACAGCTCCAATATCCGCTTTTAGCACAAAGCGGCCCTTCTTCGACAAAGCATTGCTTGCATACCAAACCAAAGCGGTCTCACCCACTATCGCAGGTGGCGACTCCGGTACGGCGAGCATACCGGAGTCGGGCAGCATCAAGATAGTTTGGTAGGTGCTTTAGGTTTGCTCAGGTTTGGGATGCTTGGCAGCTTGCGTGGGCTCAGTATTTGCTGCCAGCGGCGCGAATTGCTGCTCGACTTTTGTTAGTGCCTGCGCCACCACTTTGGCCGGTTTATGGCGCAGTGCCAGCATCAGTCCGGTTAGCATAATCAGTAGTACACCGGCGCCCTGTAACAGACTTAACTGCTCGGCAAACAGCAACCAACCGGCCAGAATAACGGTTACCGGCTCCAGATAAGCCAGGGTGGCGTACACCCGGGTCGGTAAATGCTGTAAGGCGACAATGGCGCAGTAGATCGCCAAAAAGCCGGGGAAGATACCGGCCAACGCAATCCAGAGCAGGCTGTCGCTGGTTGGCGGCGCCATACCGCCTAAAAATGGCAATACGCAGCAGGCGCCTATCAGCAGCTGATAAAAGGTACGTTGTAACTGCGAGTGGCCGGGCTGCGGCCGGCGGTTTAACAGCAAAAAGCCACTGTAGGCCAGCAGTGATAACAGGCCAAACAGTAAGCCGGGCAACTGTGCGGCATCCAGCACCAGTTGAAACTGGAACTGCTGTAGCATGGCAAAACCTAAAAAGGATAAGGCAATCAGGCCGGTATCGGGTAAATCCAGCTTTTCCTGCAGCAGCCAGTGCGCCACTACCGCCGATAGCGGCGGCGCCAGATACACCAGCATTATCGCATTAGCCAGGCTGATATACTGAATGGCACTAAGAAAGCACAGCATAAAGCTGGCCAATAGCACGCCGTTTAGCGCAATGCGCCAGTCGGGTTTGGTTTTTAGCAGCGCCAGCCGGCCGCTGGCCAGTAATAGCAGCAATAGGCAGAGTGCGCCCACCGCCAAACGATAAAATGTCAGCTCAGCAGCGGCCAGGCCACTTAGTCTGGCAATCACCCCGCTACTGGCCATCGCTACTGCCGACACCAGCGCCAGCAGCATATAAAACCCCATGGCTTACCTCAAATAACAAAACCGGCCTACTCGGTAAAAGTATGCCGGTTTTCACGATTTTTTACGAGCTGCGGTTTACAAGTTGCGCGCTAGGGCCTGCTGTGCAGGCGTTATTTGCTGGCTCTACTTAGCACGCTAACCCGAGTTCCGCATGCCGGCAGCGATACCGGCAATGGTGACCATCAGCGCGCGGTTGCTTTGTGCGGTTAAATCATCCGGTGCCTGGCGGGCGCGCTTTAACAGCTCCACCTGCAGGATATGCAGCGGATCGACATAGGTATTGCGCAGCATAATCGACTCACGGATCCAGCCTTCTTTTGCCATCAGCGTATCGCTGTGAATTAACTGCAGTAAGAGCTGGCGATCGGCTGCCAGTTGCTGCCGCAGTTGTTCGCCCAATGGTTGCAAGGCTGCCGGTACCAGCACCTTGTCATAGTAGGCCGCGATCTTAGCATCGGCTTTTAAGAATACCATTTCCAGCATCGACAGCCGGGTAGCAAAAAACGGCCACTGCTGCTGCATTTCATCCAACAGCGCGCTGTGGCCCGCGTCTACAGCTTTGGCCAGTGCACTGCCAGCACCGAGCCAGGCGGGTAGCATTAAACGGTTTTGCGACCAGGCGAAGATCCAGGGGATAGCCCTTAAACTCTCGACACCACCGGTCGGGTTACGCTTCGCCGGCCGGCTGCCCAGTGGCAATTTACCCAGTTCCTGCTCCGGCGTGGCGGCACGGAAATACGGCACAAATTCCGGATTATGCCGCACGACCGCACGATAGGCGTCGCAGGAGTCGCTGGCCAGTGTGCTCATCAGCTGGCGCCAGCTGGCTTTGGGTACCGGCGGCGGCAATAGCAGCCCTTCCAGTACCGCACTGGCATACAGCGCCAGGCTGCGCACCGCTAATTGTGGCAAGCCGAATTTAAAGCGGATCATCTCGCCCTGCTCGGTCACCCGCAAACCGCCGACTAACGAACCCGGCGGCTGCGATAAGATCGCCGCATGCGCCGGGCCACCACCACGGCCAATGGTACCGCCGCGGCCATGGAATAAGGTGAGCTTAACGCCATAGTCACGACTCAGCTGTACCAAGGCTTCCTGTGCACTATATTGCGCCCAGGCAGCAGCCAGCACGCCGGCATCTTTGGCTGAGTCAGAGTAACCAATCATCACTTCCTGGCGGCCATTAATATAGCCACGGTACCAGTCGATGCTAAGCAGTTGCCGCATACAGTCTGGTGCGTTTTGTAAATCACTCAGGGTTTCAAACAACGGCGCTACCGGCATCGGGAAGCTGATACCGGCTTCTTTTAACAATAATTGCACCGCCAGCACATCTGACGGCTTACCAGCCATCGAAATCACATAGGTACTTAAAGCTTCACTGCCATGGCGCGCCACGATATCGCAGGTATCCAGTACTTCCTGTACTTCAGCCGATGGCTGCCATTGCTTCGGGAACAGCGGTCTTTTGTTTGGCAGTTCGCGCAGTAAAAAGGCCTGACGGTCGGCTTCGCTCCAGGCGGCGTAATCGCCCAGCCCCAGATAACGGGTTAACTCTGAGAAGACCTGAGCATGGCGGCCGGCATCCTGGCGGATATCCAGTTTTAGCAGCGTTAAACCAAAGGCATAGCCGCGGCGCAGCGTGTCAGTGAGCCGGCCTTGGGCAATGCGGGTCATGCCGCTTTGCTGCAGTGACTGATAGCACAGTAGCAACGGCTCTAGCAGCTGCTGGTTGTCCCAAATTAAGTCGGCCGGGCGCTGCAGCCGGTCATGTTTTAATGCTTCGGTTAACCAGTCGCGGGTATAAATCAGTTGCTGACGTAACTTATTTACTACTGCGCGATATGGCTCAGATGCCTGTTCACTGGCGGCTTGCAGCTCTGCCGAAGCCTGATTCATCGATAGCTCGGTCGACAGCAGATCTAAATCCTGAATAAACAAATCTGCTGCTTTCCAGCGGCTTAGTAACAGCACCTGACGGGTTACCTTGGCAGTAACGAAGGGGTTACCGTCGCGGTCGCCGCCCATCCAGGACGAAAAGCGCACCGGTGCAGCGTCCAGCGGTAACCCCTCGCCCAGTGCGCGTTGTAAATCGGTATCCAGTTCGCGCAAAAAATCCGGCACCGCCTGCCAGAGTGAGCTTTCAATCACAGCAAAACCGGATTTTGCTTCATCTACCGGCGTTGGCCGCTGTTCGCGGATCTCATTAGTATGCCAGGCCTGGCTAATCAGCTCGGTGAGTCTGAGCTCGGTTTGCTGGCGCTGCCACGGCGTTTGCGGCTGCTCCAGCGCGGCCAGACAGCCGGCAATTTCGGTAAGCTTGTGGATCAGGGTGCGGCGCGCTACCTCGGTTGGGTGTGCGGTTAACACCAGCTCAATCGACAAATCATGCAGCGCCTGGCGGATATCGGCTTTAGCGATGGCCTGCTGTTGTAAGCGTTGAAACAGTTCGGTTAAGGGTTCCGGCTTTTCAATACTGCTGCGCCCGGCGGCGCTGATACTAAATTGCTGCTCGGCCAGATTGGCCAGATTCAGAAACTGTGCAAAGGCGCGGGCCACCGGCAGTAACTCGTCATCCGACAGTGCCGTCAGCACCTGCCGTAGCTGTTCCGCCTGCTGATTATCACCCTGCCGCGCTGCCTTAGACAGCTGACGAATTTGCTCCACCCGTTGTAACACCGCATCACCCAGATGCTGACGCAGTGTTTCACCCAGCTCGGTACCCAGTAACCCGACATTGGCTCTGAGAGCCGCATATTGATCCATAACCGTGCTCCACTGCTTAATAATACACCACACCCTAGCGCGTTCTGCTTTGGTACTCAACTATGATGTGTTTCAGGCGCAGCAACATTTAGCCCGCGTTTTTCAGGCATAAAAAAACCAACGCCCCCAGGGAGGAAGGCGCCGGTTTTGGCCAAAAAAGGGGCTTTGTTAACGCTTAGAAGTCGTACTTCAGACCCGCGGTAATACGGCGGCCAATAACTTCAAAGGCAGCACCATCGTCATAAACACCTGGTTGACGCGGTGGGTTGCGGTCAAACATATTCAACATACCGGTACGCAGCTGCAGCTTAGGGCTGACATTGTAACGGGCCGTTAAATCAAAGGTGGTGTACGAAGGTACATCGTTGTAGTTGTTGACGTTTGGCGACCAGGTATTCGACAGTACGGTAGCTGAACGGTGCGTCACGGTCAGCGCAGCCGAGAAATCAGCATAGGTATAGTCGGTGGTCCAGCGATGTTTCCATTTCGGTCTTAATACCTCACCGGTATTAATTACCTGATCATCCGGCCGGCCGGTAGAGTTGTACATCCGCTCCTGCAGATAGGTACTGATTAAACGGAAACCAAAATCACCGACGGCGGTAGCCAGACGGTAGTTCGCCTCGATATCAAAACCTGAAGTCCGGCTAACTGCAGAGTTAACTGGCTTTTCGAAGTAGTTAACGATCTCAAAGGTTTGCGGATCACGTTCAATCAACGGGCAATACGGGTTGTCCAGCGAGTCGGCCTGATAACACAGCGTCACCAGCGAGGTGCCGGTAAAGCTGTTGATCATATCGCTGATATCAAACTTCCAGTAATCAACGGTCAGGCTGAAGTTGTCGATAAAGGCCGGGGTATACACAAAGCCCACGGTAATATCTTTTGCCACTTCGTTTTTCAGCTCAGTGTTACCAACGATAAAGCCCGGACGGGTTGAGCTAAACCATTCTGCTGAAGGTTCAAAGGTAGTCGGAATGCCCTGGGCCGCACAGTTCGCCCGGATATTATCCGCGTACTTCTCTGGCAGCGCATTAGCGCGGCTGGATGCACACCAGTCGGTGATCGAGCGGAAGGTTTGACCAGGCGGGTTATACAGTTCACCGATATTAGGCGCCCGTACTGACTTAGAACGGTTCACCCGTACCCGCAGTTCATCGTTTACTGCCCAGTTGAGGCCGATTTTCCAGGCATTATCGGTACCGGACGTGGAGTAGTCCATCCAGCGGAAGGCGGTTTCTAACGTCAGCATATCAGCAAACGGCAGATCAGCCAGCAGCGGTACTGACAGCTCGGCGGCCATTTCTTTCACATCAAAATCACCGGCTAACGGCGCCGACTGGTTATTAAATAATAAGCCATCACGCATCGCCGGATCCGGCAGGGTATCGGCCTTTTCTTTACGGTATTCGGCTGTTAAGGCACCGGCCACACCACCGGCAGGCACTTCAAACAGCTCACCACTCACAGAGGCACCAACCACATGCTGCTGAATAGACGAGCGGCGCAGCGCATCTGTGCTCACCCAGTTGTAAGCATCCTGGTTATAAATGCCGCGACCAAAGATATCTAACGGCAGACAGCCATTAGCACGGGCCGCTGCACTGCGACAAACAATCTGACCGTCCAGTTCGATGGCATCTACCGCATCGTAGAAACGCTGCTCAAACATCTCACCATACCACTCGGTATCAGCCTGTACATGGCCTGAAGTGGCATAAACATCATAGGAATAGTCACCAACAAAGCCTTCCAGTCCCAGCGCAATCCGCGCCAGCGTTCTGTCCTGGCTATAGCGACGGTTGCCGAAGTCAGAGGCCAGGTAGCCCATCGATACCCGACCATCCGGGAAATCGCTATTGGCCGTGCTACGGATCAGATCGCGAGCCGCCTGCGGTAACAGCGCATTATCACCCAGTACGCCAAAGCTCAGGAACGCCGGTGAGCTTTCGCCGTAGGCATCAGTTTTCGAATAGGTAAATTCCGCAGTAAAGGCATGATTGTCGTTAATATCGTACTTCATGCTGCTGAACAGGTTGATCCGATCCAGCGGCGTACGTAAAAACTGGTTTTCGGCAAATACGTAACCTTCACCGCCGAGGTAGTCGACCCGGCCATTCGGGTTGGGTGGCAATGGCTGGCCCAGCGCCATTTCTTTTAGCTCGCCGCTATCGGTAAAGTTATAACGCTTACCGCCCACCACAAAGGTACCGGTTTTATCATAGGCGGCCAGTACCTGGCGGCCTAACAAGCCTTCGAACACCGCATTAGGTTCGTTGCGGGCATCAAAATCGACCGCCCCCACCCGCGGGTTACGGATCACGATTGGTGCATCGCGCAGATAATCCCGATCCATATAACTGATTTGCTTTTGCCGTGCCCAGCTCAGGTTGGTAATAAAAGACGCCCGACCCGACTCTGAACCAAAGGTAATAGAAGCGTATTCTTCCTCACCCCCGCTTTGCGTTGGCTGGGTGGTCGATACGTCCAGCGTAATGCCGTCATAGGATTTTTTGGTAATGATGTTCACTACCCCGGCAATCGCATCAGAACCATAGACCGCAGACGCACCACCGGTGGTGATTTCAACCCGCTCGACCACGGCCGTAGGAATATTGTTTAAATCTACCGCTGAGCTGCCCGGTGCGCCCGAAACAAAACGGCGACCATTTACCAGCACCAGGGTACGGCTGGAACCCAGGCCGCGCAGATCGGTATTGTTTAAACCGCTGGCAAAGACAGTATTGTTTGAGGTTTCCGGCGATAAACCAACCAGGGTATTCGGCATCTTGTGCAGTAAATCCCCCACGTTCACCACGCCGGCCGAAACCAGTGAGTCTCCGGTAATAACGGTAATTGGTGTCGGCGCCAGCTCACCAATACGTTTAATTCTTGAACCTGTAACTTCAATCCGCTCCACCCGGGCGGTTTCTTCCTGTGCCACGGCGACAGTACTAAAGCCGGCAATGGCCACTGGCGCAGCCAGCATCGCCAGACGCACTGCTGTATTTAATATGGATTTTTGCATAACGCTCCCTCTGGACCCCAGCCAGCTAGCTGACCAGGTTGTTATTAGATATTTTTAATGGTGTTACACCGCTTGTAGCCCGCGCGAAGCTACTGCCCACAGTGTTGAGGGTCCAGCGAAAAGACACCGGGATAGAGAGCGCCGGGATAAGCGGGACTAAAAGCGGGACAAGATCCCGCGCAAGCTGCGCCACGCCTTACATCAGCGCGGGCTTATACAAAAAAGTAACAATGCTACCAGCTAACATATTTTCGGGACAAAACTGATACATTCAAGAATGTATCTTTATTACACTTAGCGCACTGTTAATACGGTCAGCACCGGCAAGCTGCCGGCCATGCCGACCCTAAAGCGAACCAAGTATGAAATTAAGCTGTTTAATCGTGGATGATGAACCTCTGGCCCGGGCCGGGATCCGTCATTTACTGGAGCAACAAGCGCAATTTGTGATTAGCGCCGAAGCGGATAATGGTGCCGATGCCCTGAAACTGGCACAGTTACATCAGCCGGATATCATTATTCTGGATGTGGAGCTGCCGCTGCTGGACGGCCTGACGGTATTGCAGCAATTGCGGCATCAGTCGGCGGTGATCCTGTGTAGCGCCTCTGCCGATTACGCAGTACAGGCCTTTGAGCTGAGCGCTGTTGATTTTTTGCTGAAACCCTTTAACGCCGGGCGCTTCCAGCAGGCGCTGCTAAAAGCCTGCCATAGAATAATTGGTAGCCTTTCACAAAGTGGCAACGAGGCAACGCCACGCTATGCTGAGCGCCTGACTATCCGCGATCCGGGCCGGCTACGTTTGGTGGAAGTCACAGATATTCGCTGGATCCAAAGTGCCGGTAACTATGTTGAAATTGCCGTGTACTCCCAGCCTAAAATGTATTTACTGCGCGAGAGTATGGCTTCGCTACAACAGAAACTGGATCCGGCGTTATTTGCCCGGGTACATCGCCGTTATCTGGTGCGCAAGCAGGAAATAACCGAACTCAGACCCGGTGAAAAAGGCGACGCCAGCCTGGTACTAAAGTGTGGTAGCGTCCTGCCGCTGTCTCGCCGTTACCGGGAGCAACTGGCCGCGATCTTTAGTTAGCGGCCTTGCCGTCTGGCCCTGACCTTGCTGCATCGGTGCAGCTTTTGAGGTTATACTGGCGGCAGTGATCTGTTTCGGAGTTGTTGTGATGCAAAATTCCTCTGCGGCCAAGCCCGCGAAAAAAGGCGGCGGCCTGCTACCCAATCTGCTGATTAACGTGGCCATTCCGGCCATTATCTTAAGTAAATTCTCCGGCGAGCAGCATCTGGGGCCGGTATGGGGTTTAGTGGTCGCGTTGGCGTTTCCGGTGCTGTATGGCCTCTGGGATCTGAAGCAAGCCGGCAAGGTGAATTTTTTCTCGGTGCTGGGGGTGATCAGTGTGCTGCTGACCGGCGGTATCGCGCTGTTGCAACTGGACGCCAGCTATATTGCGATTAAAGAGGCGGCCATTCCCGGCGCCATTGGTCTGGCGGTGTTAATCAGCCAGTATACGCCCTATCCGCTGGTGCAAAAGTTTATCTTGAACGGCGAGATCCTCGACACCGACAAGCTGTATCAGGCACTGGCAGAGCGGCAAAACACGGTATTATTTGAGCGCAAACTGGCGCAGGCCGGCTATCTGGTCGCCGCTTCGTTTTTCCTGTCATCGGCGCTGAATTATATTCTGGCCAAGGTGATCCTGGTCAGTCCGCCAGGCACCACCGCCTTTAATGAAGAGCTGGGCAGAATGACCTGGCTAAGTTACCCGGTGATTGTCCTGCCCAGTATGTTGGTACTGTTTTTTGCTATCTGGTTTATTTTCAGCAGTATCAGCAAGCTAACCGGCCGCGAGCTTGATAGCTTTTTAAACCAGCCTTAATCAACCTTGTTCTTTGGCGGCAGCTGCGCCCGCAGCGCTGCCAGCTCAGCCTGCAGCTGTTGCATCTGGCTGACTAAGTCATGCTGCAGCTGCTGTTTGGCATCAATTTCTTCTTTATGCTCTTCGTCATGCATGCTTTGCACCGCATTCACGATCACCGCAATAAACAGGTTTAACATGGTAAAGGTGGCAATCAGGATAAAGGGCACAAAAAACGCCCAGGCATAGGGGAATTGCTCCATTACCGGCCGTGAAATGCCCATCGACCAGCTCTCCAGCGTCATGATCTGGAACAGCGTGTACAGGGTGCGGCCAATATTACCAAACCATTCCGGGAAGGCTTCGCCAAACAGCTTGGTTGCCATTACCGCGGCCACGTAATACACCAGGCCCAGTACCATGGCAATGGACAGCATACCGTTTAATGACTGCACCAGTGCGCCAACGATTTTTTTCATCGAGGGTACAAAGGTCAGTACCCGCAATACCCGCAGCACCCTTAGCGCACGCAGTACCGCAAAAGGCCCACTGGCCGGTACCAGCGCTATCGCCACCACGGTGAAGTCGAACAGGCTCCAGGCATCTTTAAAAAAGGCGCCGCGATAGGCAAAGATACGCAGTGCAATCTCCAGCACAAATACCGCCAAGATCCATTTATCCAACAGCATCAAAGGCCCGCCGGCCTGCGCCATCACAGTCGGTACTGTCTCTAACCCCAGAATAACGGCGTTCAGCAGAATTAAACTTAATAAGGTGCGCTGCACCCAGTTTTTTTCCAGCCAGCTTGCTACCTGTTGCTGTAAGCTCAAACTCACTGTGCCCGTCATCTCTGTCATAATTCCTCCCGGCTTTGTTGGGCGCTATTGTAGAAGAACGCGCTAAGAGATCAATCGCTATTGGCGTGAGTATTGAGTGAGGTGCTATCGGATAGTACAAACGGTATTTTGCTGCTAAATTGCTAGCACTGAGAAAAGGAATTTCATATGACTTATAGCAAGGCTCTGCTTTTGATTGTCTTTGTGCTACTTGGTTTTGCCGGATATCTCGTGCTCACACCCAAGCCAGCGCCACAGCGTGTGCTGCCGCCAGAGCAACAGCTCGTTGCAGCAAGCAGTAGTGACGCGCCTTTGTCCCGCATGCAAACGGTTGCGTCCGCAGAACAATATAGTGTCGATGAACTACCACTAGTGAGTCCGGTAGAAGGTGATTTACTGGATAACCTGCATCAATTACTTTTTGGGTTACTTAGCACAGCTGAGTTACAGCAGTCATCCATCCTCAGTGAGCAAGGCTACCCGGGTGTTGAGGAGCTCAGATTCGCCGCCAATTACAATGCTTTAGACTTTGCGCGCTGGCTGTTTAATCAACATAATCAGCAAATTATCGCGCCTCATTCAGGAACAGAATTAAATGCGTCAGCCCTAAGAGTATTGAGTTTTGTTAAAGCCGTGACTGATGCAGAGCAGGTTATACGCTACCAGCAGCCAGATTTTAGTTTCAACGCAGCGAATCCTTACTCTCAAGCCTTATTAATTGAAGATCAACAAGTCAGGGATGCGCTGACAGCCCTGGTGTTTGCCTCAGCGATACTAGGCGAGGAGCTGGGGCTTGAAGCGCTGGCCCGGGCCCGCTTTCATATTGTAATTGCTAATTGGAATAACGAAGACTTAGCTCAAGACACAAAGTTTCTGCGCTACTTTGCAACAGCCGCAAAACAACTACCGCAGTTGGCTATCGATAGCTATGTCGAAACGCACTACCCTGAGCGATATGCCGAGTACTTAGAATATAAAAACAGCGCTAAATAATTAGGCAACAAAAAACCCGGCACTAAGGCCGGGTTGGATGCGTTAACTGCTTCGCTTAGAAAGCGTAAGAGAAGCTGGTGTAGAAGAAACGGCCGATATTATTGTACAGACCGGTTTCTGCGGTAGTGCCTAAAGCCACACCCGGCAGATCGCGGTTAAACAGGTTATCAACGCCGAATGCCAGTTTAACTCCGCTGGCGAAGTCGTAACCCAGGCGGATATCGGTTACGAAGTAACTACCGTAGCTCATAATATCGCTTGGATCCGGGTTCAGCGCCAGTGACTGGCTGGTGAACAGCGATACCGCATCGATATAGCGGGTTTTAAAGCCAGCTGTCCAGGCATCGTAACGGTAGTTCACGCTCAGGTTGGCTTGCCAGGTCGCGTCACCGGCAACACCGGCGTTTTCAATATATTCGTTCGGGAAGTTCTGGAACGAATAGGTTTTACGCGATTCCAGCCAGGTACCAATTAATTTGGTATTAAAGCGACCACCCAGGGCGTCAAAGTCATAACCAAATTCAAAATCGATACCGCTGGCCGTTTGTGCCGCCACGTTCTGCACTACTGAGGTAATTAAGCGCAGCGTCTGGGTTTGCGGGTTACGCTGTACCAGATTACAGAACTGCATATTCGGGCCACTGGCTGAATCGACACAGCGGTTCAGAATATTTTGGGCAGAAATAGAGGCGATAGCGTCATTGATTTCAATCGACCAGTAGTCAACGGTCATGCTAAAGCCGCGGATAAAATCTGGCTGGTAAACAAAACCAACAGTGTAACTATCTGATTTTTCAGCACGCAGCTCCGGGTTGCCGCCGTTTAAACCTTCAACTGTCGCTGCAGGGTTGTTCAGCTGGAAGTCCGGGGCAATACCAATGGCCGCACAGTTGTTTACCCGCGTCTGGCTCTGGCGCTCGGTGGTAGCGCACGGATCTGTTACCCGGAAGAAGGTTTGGTTTTGCGGGCCAAACAGTTCGCTGATATTCGGTGCCCGCAGCGCTTCAGAGTAAGTGGCACGGATCCGGAACTCGCCGTTCAGGCTCCAGTCCAGACCGGTTTTCCAGCTGGTTGCATCGCCGATGGTGCTGTAGTTGGCGTAACGCACCGCAGCATCAAATACCAGATCCTGGATCAGTGGTAGATCAGAGAGCAATGGTACTGACACTTCGGTAAAGGCTTCTTTCACATCGAACTCACCGCGCATATATTGCAGTGAATTCAGGAAAGTAGCGCCGGTAGCGGCAAAGCGGTCCGGTACAGATTCACTTTCTTCTTTACGGTATTCAACACCGGCTGAGAAGCCGACCATACCGGCAGGTAATTCGAACAGACCGCTGTTGTTAACGCTGGCATTCGCCACTTGCTGGCGGATGGTGCTGTGGCTGTAAGAGGTGGTATTAAACCAGTTACGGGCCGCTTCATTAATGGCGTTGTCACCAAACAGGCTGGTTGGTGCACAGCCGTTGGCGCGGGCAGTGGCGTCACGACACACAATACGGCCATTTGCATCAACTACGGCATCAACTGACTGGGCGAAGTTAGTGCGGATCAGGTTGTTATAGTTAACCTGCTCCAGCTTGGTTTCGCCGTGGGTAACATAGGCTTCAAAACCCCAGTCTGCCGACAGCTCACCCTGCGCACCGGCAACAAAGCGTGATGTAGTACGGGTATTTTGTTCAAAGCGACGGCCAGCATCTTTCTGGAAGCGGTGAATACGGATTGAATCCAGGTTATTGGCGTCCATCAGCGCTGCCATGCTGTCATCCAGGTAGGCGTTGTCACGCATAATGCGGATCGCTGAGCCATATTCAAAGAATGATGGCTGACCTTCGTTACTGCCTTTGCTGCGCACATACTTACCTTCGGCGAACAGGTTGATGCTGTCGGTCAGGTCAAAGTTAGCTTTCATATTCAGGTTCTGGCGGTTAAAGCTTGGCTGCAGATCCTGATACTGCCGCAGATCTAAAAATTCACAGTTGCTACAGTGCTCAATATTGCCATAGGTGGTACCCAGCTCCTGCAGACGCACGCTGCCGTCCTGGTTAAAGATGTACCAGTCACCATTTAACTTAAAATTACCGGCCGTTGAGCTGTCATACCAACCGGCATTAGCAACGGTGATCCGATCCGGAATACCATCGTGAATAAAGACGCCGTTGCTATCACGACCATCACGGTCAGCCGGGTTAGCGACAGCCATATAAGAGGTGCGGGTTTGCCGGCGATCAGTGGCGTTCATCCCTTCCTGACCAGAAAACTCAGCGGCTACTGCAAAGTTACCACGGCCGGCAGCGAAGTCGGTACCAAAGGATAATAAGGCTTTATGGTTATCGTACGGGTTATCCTGAGCAAAACCGCGGCTTAGCACCAGATCGAAACCCTGAATGTCTTTTTTCAGTTTAAAGTTTACTACGCCGGTTACCGCGTCGGCACCATATACGGCTGAGGCACCACCGGTAATAATTTCCACCGAGTCTAACCAGGCAGTAGGAATGCTGTTGGTATCGACCGCAGCACTGCCGGCACTGCTGGCGACATGGCGACGGCCATCAACCAGCACCAGCGTACGGGAAGCGCCCATACCGCGTAAATCCAGTAAGCTTAAGCCGGCAGTACCGATAAAACGGCCTGCGTTAGCCAGTGAATAAGTGGCAGCCAGTGACGGTAATTCTTTTAACACTTCACCAATATTCATGGCGCCGGTTTCCACCAGATCACGACCGGAAATCACCGTTACCGGTGACGGGGCTATAGCGCCTTCACGCAGAATGCGCGAACCGGTAACCTGAATGCGCTCGGTTGCCGCCTGCGGGCTTTCTTCTGCCACAACCCACTGTGGACTGGCTGCAGCAACGGCAGCGGCCACCACACTTAAACGCAAAGAATTCACTTTGGATAACGATACAGACATGCTTGCTCCTGAATAAAACAGCCAGTGGCTGATACAACTCAGCAGTACCTGTGCTGGCACTGCTGCAGAGGGCAGCGCATTGTAGGGAATTGTGGTGAAATCGCCAGCAAAAACTGCCTGAAAAATACCGATTGGTGAGTATTTATGCAGTTCCTGAATAAGAAAAAACCAAGCTGCTGGCTTTTAGAGCATATTTAGACTGCGCTAATGCAGGCCAGCCTCAGCCAGCGCCAGCCGCAGAATCGCATAGTTATGCAATGCTATATGGCCGCATGAAAGCGCTGAAAAGCCGCCTGCAAATCGTCGATTAAATCCTCCGGATCTTCCAGGCCGATATGCAGCCGGATCAAGGGCCCGCTGTAGGGCCAGTGGCTGGCCTGACGCAAAGCCTGTACATTGAGGGTTGCCGTAATCAGGCTTTCATAGCCGCCCCAGGAAAAACCCATTTTGAAATGCTGCATTCCCTCAATAAAGGCTTCCACTTGTTTTAATGAGCCTTGGCTCAACACGAACGAAAACAAGCCATTGCTACCGCTAAAATCACGTTTAAATTGCTGATGACCTGGGTGATCGGCAAAGGCCGGATGCCGCACCGTCGCCACCTCGGGTCGCTGTGCCAACCACTGTGCTACCTGCAACGCATTTTGTTCATGCTGCTTTAACCGCACCCCTAAGGTGCGCAAGCCACGACTGGCAGCATAGACATCGTCGGCTGAAGCACAGTAGCCCATTAAATAGCTATGCTCGCGCAGTTGTGGCCAATATTGCTCAGTGGCACTGGCGGTGCCAAGCATCACATCAGAGTGACCGATAATATACTTGGTCGCCGCCTGAATTGAGATATCCACGCCCAGTTCAAAGGGCTTACACAAAATCGGCGAGGCCCAGGTATTATCCAGTACCGTAATGATCTGCTGCGCCCGCGCCACCGCGCAAATGGCAGGTATATCCTGCACTTCCATCGTCAGCGAACCAGGCGATTCCAGAAAGATCATCCGGGTATTGGGTTTGATCAGCGCCGCGATACCGGCACCGATTAGCGGATCATAATAGGTGGTTTCAATCCCTAAACCTGCCAGCAGCTTATCGCACAGCGCCCGGGTCGGTTCATAGACACTGTCGACCATCAACAAGTGATCGCCTTGCTTTAAAAAGGCCAACAAGGCACCGCTAACCGCCGCCGCACCACAGGGATAGAGCGCGCAGCCGGCACCGCCTTCCAGTTCACACATCGCTTCCTGAAACGCAAAATGGGTTTGGGTGCCGCGACGGCCATAATAGGGTACCCGGTTACCGCGCTGTTTGGTGGCCTCACGCAGCTCTTGCATCGTATCAAATACGATGGTCGACGCCCGCACCAGCGGTGGGTTAACCGCACTGCCTGTCCATTGCTTACTGCGGCCAGCATGAATTAACCGGGTATTTTTTTTCATCTTAGTGCTCCAATTCGACCAAAGTGGCGTAGTAAAGACATCTGGAAGTCTGTATCCTTTAAGTTACCGACATCCTAAGTCATAATTTTGTCAACGTCACGCTATCTTTAATTGTGGTACTGGTTTGACACCAGGTTATTGAGGTTCTAGCTTTAATAAATATAACAAGGAGATAACACCTATGCACAGCTTCAAGCCCCATCCTCTTGCGTTAGCCGTGACGCTGGTGCTTTCCAGCCCACTCGTTCTGGCGCAGCAAAGCCCAGCCACCGAAACTGAAGAGAAAGCCGAACGGATAGAACAGATCGTCGTCACAGGTACCCGGGTTGCCGGTCGCTCGGTGTCAGATACGGCAGTGCCTATCGATGTCGTCAGTGCCGAAAGCCTGACCCGCGCCGGCTCCACTGAACTAAACCAGGTGCTGTCTACCGCCTTACCTTCTTTTAACTTCCCGCGTCCCGGTCTGGCTGACGGTACTGATACCGTACGTCCGGCAACCTTACGTGGTTTAGGGCCAGACCAGTCGCTGGTGTTAGTTAACTCTAAGCGCCGGCATGCCGCAGCCCTGGTTAACGTTAATGGTACCGTGGGCCGTGGTTCATCAGCAGTGGATTTAAATACCATTCCAACCGCTGCTATCAACTCAGTTGAAGTATTACGTGATGGTGCTTCAGCCCAATACGGCTCAGATGCGATCGCCGGGGTACTCAACGTGCGGCTGCGCGAAGCCAGCGAAGGCGGTAACTTTACCAGCTCTTACGCCTGGCGCGATACCAGCTACAGCGTACCTACTACTCCGGTAGTTGCCGGTGCCACCTGGAGCGCGCCCAGCACCATTCGCCGCAGCCGGGTTGATGGTGAAACCCTGACGCTAAGCGGCTGGCGCGGCTTTGAACTGGGTAATAACGGCTATCTGACGGTATCGGCAGAGTATAAAGAGGCAGAGCGTACTGAGCGTGGCGGCTGGGATCACCGCCAGCAATACAACAGAGTCAATGGCGAGTTTGATCCACGTGAAGCATTGGTCAATCGCTTTAACGCCTGGTATGGCGAGCCGGAACTGGACCAGTTCACCTTTTTTGCCAATGCCGGTAAAACCCTGGAAAATGGTAAGGTGTATGGCTGGCTAAGCTATCAGGATCGCGAAGCACGCTCCGCCGGTTTCTTCCGTACACCGAATGACGTGCGTAACGTACCGGAAATTCATCCGGATGGCTTCCTGCCAATTATTGCCCCTGATGTCACAGACGCCAGTGCGGCGGTCGGTTATGAGTTTGATGTCGGTGAATGGACAGTAGACAGCTCGCTGGTTTGGGGGCAAAACCGGATGGCCTTTACCATCGAGAATACGCTGAACCGCTCAATTGGCCCGTTAAGCAAAACCGAGTTTGATGCCGGTGGCTATCGTTATGGCCAGGCAGTATTTAACCTGTCAGGTGTACGCTCCTTTAATGTTGATGGTTTAGCCTCGCCGCTTAACCTGGCAACCGGTGTAGAAATGCGCCGTGAGCGTTACGGCATTTTCGCCGGTGAGCCCGATTCCTGGCGTAATGGTGGCGTGCTGTTAAACGGTGCACCAACTGCTTCGGGTGCTCAGGTATTCCCGGGCTTCCGCCCCTCTAACGAAGTACGGGCGACCCGTCGCGCCATTGGCGTTTATGTCGATCTGGAAGCTAATCTGACCGACAATATGCTGGGCTCAGTAGCGGTAAGAGCCGAAGACTACTCCGACTTTGGCAGTAACGTGACCGGCAAGGCAGCACTGCGTTATGACTTTACCGATACCTTTGCCGTGCGGGGTTCAGTACAGAATGGTTTCCGTGCGCCTTCTCTGCAGCAACAGAACTTTACGGCTACCTCTACCAACTTTATCAACGGTATTCCGTTTGATATTACCACCTTCCCGGTGAATGATCCGGTAGCTCAGGCGCTGGGCGCTAAAGCCCTGGATGCAGAAGAGTCGGTAAACTACTCACTGGGTACCGTATTCCGTGTTGGACCAGTTTCAATCACTATCGATGGTTATCGTATCGATATTGATGATCGGATCGTGCTATCCGAAAACCTGACTCAGAATAATGTGCGTGAGTATCTGACTTCTCAGGGCTTTATCGGTATTGGTGGCGGCCGCTTCTTTATTAACGGCGTCGACACCGAGACCAAGGGTGTGGATGTGGTTATTAACTGGACCTTACCCACCGATAAGCTCGGCTTATTCGACTTCACTTTGGTAGGTAACTACAATGAAACCAAGGTGAAATCGGTGCCGGCGACCTCACAGCTTTCCGCACTGAATCCGGCGCCAACCCTGTTTGGTCGGGTGAATGTGCTGACCTTTGAGAAAGGTACACCGAAAGATAAAATTGGTGCCACGGTAAACTGGAGCTTTGATAGTTTAAGCGCGACCTTAAAGGCTACCCGCTATGGTGAGGTGTTAGCGCCGGGCACCACTGCAGCCACCGACTTTGTGTTAACACCTAAAACACTGGTTGATCTGGAAGCTCGCTACGAGTTTAACGATAACTGGACGGTAGCCTTTGGCGCCGACAATATCTTTGACCAGTATCCGGATGCATTCCCAATCAATCTGAATACCACAGGCGCCACCTCGTTTTCGAACTACTCACCGTTTGGACGTTCTGGCCGCTTGTTCTATGGCCGAGTGGCGTATAATTTCTAATTTAAAGCTGTAAATGCTAAAGGCGCCGCAAGGCGCCTTTGTTTTTGCTGTTGGTGTAATGAGCTGCGGCAGTTATAGCTAAACTCAGTGCTTAAGCCAGACCGCTAATCTCAGCCAAAGTCGCAAGCTTTTCCAGCTCCGGTCGGGCAAAATAATAGCCCTGCAAATAACGAATACCGACAGAGGTCAGATAGTCCAACTCAGCACGGCTTTCAATGCCCTCAGCCAACACCTTGGTACCCTGCAGCTCGCACTGCTCTAGCGTACGCTCGACAATAAACTGCTTGGCCGGATTCTGCTCAATATTGCGGATCAGCTGCATATCCAATTTCAGAATATGCGGTTTTAACTCTATTAACCAATCCAGCGTGGCATAACCCGAGCCATAGTCGTCAATCGCGGTTTGAAAGCCGCGTTTGGCATAGCTTTGGAAAATCCGGTTTAAATGCGCCTTATCTGGAATTTGCTCGCCTTCGGTAACTTCAAAAATCAGTTTAGTGAGATCAAAGCCATAGGTGTCGGCGGCTTCAATGGTTGCCTTAATACAGGTTTCCGGGTTGTAAACCGCATTGGGCAAGAAATTGATATTCAAAAAGGTTTTGCAGCCCAATTTGGCCGCAGTTTCGATCGCTTTTACCCGGCACGCCTGGTCAAAATAGTATTTATTATCGTCGTTAATATGCTGAAATACCCAGCCGGCACCTTCGCCATTTGGCCCACGAACCAGCGCCTCATAAGCAATAATGGTTTTCTCATGCCAATCTATGATTGGCTGAAACGCCATGCGGATCTGAAAGCCCAGATCCTGGCCACTCAGGCAGTCACTGCAGGTTTGTTGTTTAATATTTGCCGGAAACTGCATCTTATCAGGGTCTCTGCTGTCCGTTTTGATTAGTTTTACCAGAAAAAACTAACCGGCGCTTGTTTTTCAGGCAGTTTTTCGGCTGGCCGCTTAAATATTCGGCTCAGCACCCAAACGTAACGCCAGGGCATAATACTCGGCCAGCACCTGAAAGGCGGCGGCCGCCGTACTACCAAAGGTGACCACACCATCTTCATGGCCGGCCATAGTAAAAATACGCTGCTGCACGACCGCGGTTTCCACAAATAGCCGGCCAACCTCTGTCGCCATGGCCACGGTACCATAAGGGATGTCGGCCCGGGTTTGCGGTAAATTCAGGCGATCAGCATAGTGCCAGATCGCCGGGCAATGTGCATGGATCACAAAATGAATATTTTGCTCCAGTAAGTACAGTTGGCCATGGGTCATAGCCTCGGAGGAAGGCTTACAGGGCCCGAGTGCCTCAATACGATTAAGTTCAGGCTGACACTGGCTAACTAACGCATAGTCTGCCGCTGTTAACACCTTTTTACCACCGGTTTGGGTGCCACTGATAATAAACTGTGCCGACTGCCCCAGCCGTTGGCTGATATTACCAAAACCATAGTTGTCATAACGTGCCGGATGCTGACCCAGCATGCCCAGCTGCACGCAAAGGGTACGCCAGGCATTGATTTCAGCAATGTTAACCGCCGGCGGCAGTGCCATCGGCTGATAACTTAACTGAAATTTTATAACCCCTTCCTGCTCCGCCATCGTATAACTCGCGTCACCTTATTTTCGACATTATAAAAGGCCGTGCTGGCTTACCCCAGCCGCATAGCAGGCCAAAACTGGCAGGAAATGACTGGCAATGTATAATACGGTCAGCTTTTGTCAGGCTGCGGCTGACAACATTAAGGGCAAAGATGAAATATAAAGATTTACGCGACTTTATTGCACAGCTGGAGCAACGCGGTGAACTGGTGCGGATCAGTCAACCGGTGGATCCGGTATTAGAGATGACCGAAATTGCCGATCGCACCCTGCGTGGAGAGGGTCCTGCACTGCTGTTTGAAAAGCCGAAAGGCTTTAACACCCCGGTACTGGTTAATCTTTTCGGTACCCCAAAGCGGGTAGCGCTGGGTATGGGCCAGGAAGAGGTATCGGCGCTGCGCGAAGTAGGAAAACTCCTGGCATTTCTCAAAGAACCTGAGCCGCCAAAAGGCTTGAAAGATGCCTTTAGTAAGCTGCCGATCTTTAAGCAAGTGCTGAATATGTCACCCAAACAGGTGAAAAAAGCCGCTTGTCAGCAAGTGGTTCTGAGCGGTGACCAAGTGGATCTTACAAAGTTGCCGGTAATGACCTGTTGGCCCGGTGATGCCGCGCCGCTGATCACCTGGGGTTTAACGGTCACTAAAGGTCCGCATAAAGAGCGGCAGAACCTTGGCATATACCGGCAGCAGGTACTGGGTAAAAACAAAGTGATTATGCGCTGGCTATCGCATCGCGGCGGCGCACTGGACTTTTTTGAATGGCAAAAAGCGCATCCGGGGCAGCGTTTTCCGGTAGCGGTGGCTTTAGGCGCTGATCCGGCAACCATTTTAGGTGCCGTGACACCGGTACCGGATACCTTATCGGAGTATGGCTTTGCCGGCTTACTGCGTGGCGATAATACCGAAGTGGTGAAATGCGTCAGTAACGATCTGCAGGTACCTGCCAGTGCCGAATTTGTGCTGGAGGGCTATATCGAGCCGGGTGAACTGGCGCCTGAGGGGCCTTATGGCGATCATACCGGCTACTACAATGAGGTTGATAACTTCCCGGTGTTTACCGTGACCCATATTACCCACCGTGAAGATCCGATCTACCACAGTACCTATACTGGCCGGCCACCAGACGAACCTGCCGTGCTGGGTGTGGCGCTGAACGAAGTCTTTGTGCCGATTTTACAAAAGCAATTTCCGGAAATTACCGATTTCTACCTGCCACCTGAAGGCTGCTCGTACCGGCTGGCGGTGGTGACGATGAAAAAGCAATATCCGGGGCATGCGAAACGGGTGATGATGGGTGTTTGGTCCTTTCTACGCCAGTTTATGTATACCAAGTTTGTGATTGTTTGTGATGATGATATCAATGCCCGCGACTGGAAGGATGTAATCTGGGCGATGACCACCCGGATGGATCCGGCGCGGGATACCACGCTGGTGGAAAATACCCCTATTGATTATCTCGACTTTGCGTCACCGGTATCCGGTTTAGGTTCAAAAATGGGGATGGATGCCACCAATAAATGGCCAGGCGAAACTAACCGTGAGTGGGGCGAGCCTATCGTCATGGATCCGGCGATTAAACAGCGCATTGATGCCTTATGGCCGTCGTTGGGTATCACTTTACCAGAGCAAAAAACATGAGCTATCAGGTACGGATCCTACCGGCAAAACTAACCTTTGAGGTCGCACAAGGTGAGAGTATCCTCGCCGCTGCCTTGCGGCAGGGTATCGATTTCCCGCACCGCTGCCGCCAGGGTGTCTGTACCAGTTGCGTGTGTAAACTGCGCAGTGGTAGTGTCAGTTACGCCGACCCTAACCCATTAACCGAAACCGATCGCCAGCAGCAATTTGTGTATTGCTGTCTGGCGACTGCAGACTCTGATTTAGAGCTGCACCACCCTTTTATCCGCGGCTAGCTGCCGCCTGAACCTTGAGAGCCCTATGAACGCTATTTCCTGTCAGGTTATTGCCATCGAAGCCCTAACACCGGTTATCAGCAAAGTGCTGCTAAAACCGGCGCAGACGACGGGCTTCGTTGCCGGCCAATATTTGCAGCTCTGCCTGACTGCCGATGATAAACGCCCGTTTTCTATTGCCAGTATCCCGGGACAAGACTACCTGGAGTTACATATCGGCGCGCCAGCGGGCGATAATTGGTCAAGTGCCGCCCTGCTGCATTTGCAACAGGCCTTTAATCAGGGGGCGACAGTTCAGGTTGAAGTCGGTTTAGGCCATGCCGGCTGGCGTGAGCAGAGTGAAAGGCCAGTGATCCTGCTGGCAGGTGGTACCGGTTTCTCTTATGTGCATAGCATTGCAATGGCTTTAGCAGCCGCTAAGCAGGATAAACCGGTATTCTTATACTGGGGCGTGCGGCAGGAAGAAGCGCTGTATTATCAAACCGAGCTGCAGCAGTGGGCCGCCAGCAACGCCAAATACAGCTTTATTCCGGTCGTGCAGGAACCCAATGCTGCCTGGCAGGGCCGCAGCGGTCTGGTGCACGAGGCGATACTGCAGGATTTTGTCTCGCTGGAGGCCTACGATATTTACATCGCTGGCCCCTTTGCGATGGCAGGTGTGGCGCGGGAAGCTTTCACAGAGCAAGGCGCTCACCGAGAGCAAATGTTTGCCGACGCCTTTGCTTATATTTAAAGCAAGGCGTACACCCTGTTAGCTTTACCTCGGCATCTGTTATAACGCCATAGCTTTTAACAGCTCGGCCGCCGGTTTGTAACCTGCGGCCTGCGACTGCTGTAGCAAGGCTTTACCTTCTTTGGTTTCGCCATCCAGCACTAAGCGGGCGCCATGCCAGGCACTGGCCATCGGATCTTGTTGTTGCAGCAAATAAAATTGCCAATCCTGACGCTGAGCTCCCATGATCCGCTGCGCCCGCAAATTGCCGTTACTGGCGGCCTTTTGCCACCAGTACCAGGCGGTTTGCATTGGATGTACCGGAAAGTATTGTTGTACCAGCACCAAATCATTTTGATTTAACCGGCTAAAGGAGCGGCTCAGAGCCTGCCGGCCACTTAAACTAAATACCCCTTCTCCCGCCCCCTTGATCTTTAAACCCAGCAAGGTTTCAGCTTCAGGCTGTTTCAGATCTTCAACGTCCAGCAAGCGGCTAATTTGACCCTGTGAATTAGTTTGGACTATGGCATCGCCCTGGAAACCCGGAATCGCGATCTCCAGTTTCTTTTTTTCAAACCATGCCGATAAATCCGGAGCCTGCTCTAATTCCGGTGAAGCGGGATCCAGGTAAGTGACTACACCCGAAACTAAACGGATTAGATTCAGGGCGCTGCCCAGCACCTCCTGGTGACGCTGTGAGCCGGCCTGTGCATACTGCCATAGTTGCTGATGGCTAAGCAGCTGGTTGGCGCCGCGCGCATTCATGGCACCGGGCACCCAGAAATTAATTTGGCGTGATACCAGGTGCTGTTTGCCAGTCGCTTCAAACTGCCAGCGCTGTAAGATACGAAAAGTATAGGGCTCAAAAATCCCTTCCGGAAAGCTGTCAATCGCATCCACGACCACAACCCGCCCCTGCTCATTAACCAATAACTGCAGTACGATATAGCCAATTGGATGCCGTCGAAAAACATCGTCCGGTACATCAGGCATCGGCGCATTGAGCGCCACAGGTTCGCGTTCGCTACTTAGCTGATAGCGGGCGGCATTTTTTTTGATAAAAACACCTGCCAACATTTTGGCTGCGGCTTGCTCCGCCTGCGCCCGCTGCTCGGTTGAGGCTTCCTGATAGATCCGCTTTACAATAGCGGCCGCTTGCTGATGTTCCAACTGCTCGGCCAACAGAAAGTAACTTAGGGCTTCACCGAGATCGACAGCTTGCCCTTCGCCATAGTAGGCCATCACACCCAAATTAAAGGCGGCATCGGCATTACCCAGGGGCACCAGCCCCTGAAAACCGGCTTTGGCAACAGCATACTGTTTATTTTCATACGCCTGAACTGAACCCAGCCAATCTGCTTGCGCAGTTAAGCTGAGCAGCATCAGCAATAACAAAGCTAGAACACGCATTATTAATCCCTTTTGTTTATTTTATTTCCACAAAAATTGATCGCCTTGGCGAATTTTTATCATAGCGATTTAACCAGTCTTTTCAATTGAATTAGCTGCTCCTGTCGGTAAACGCTGTAGATTATTTCCGCAACTTGACAAGCTGTAATTTCAGGTCAATAGTTGAGATAACACCAACTAACCGATCTTGATATGCAGCCAAAGCCCCTTCATCATACTGATGCGACTTGTCTGGCGTTCCGCTGGCAGGGGCTACATGCCTGCTCCACTGACTACCACTTATCCGAGTGGTTCGACGAATAAATCACCGCTAAAACTCTCCCGGTTTAACCCTATACCGACACGGTAGATGCCTTTTCGGCATTCTGCTGTGTGGTTATCGCCCGCTCTGGGCTTTTTCATAACAACAAGAAACAGGAAGCAACAATGAAGAGATATATGCATCTAGGTGCATTGGTACTGTTATTCAGTAGCCATGCGCACGCCTGCCTGACACAGGAAGCTGAAAATAATAATACCGAAAGCGCGGCTAACGGCCCCTTATGCTCCGGTGTCACGGTACAAGCCAGTATCAGTAGCCGTAATGACGTTGATTGGTATTACTTTGATACCAGCAGTAGCGGTGATATTACCGTGAGTCTAAGCCATGGCAGCAATGCAGATTTTGATTGGTTTTTATACCGGGATAGTGGCAGCTATATTTTATCCGGACAAAGCGCCAGCAATCCGGAGACCGGTACCTATAAGGCCGCCGCCGCCGGCCGCCACTATATCAAGGTAACCCGCTATGCCGGGACAGGTAACTATCAGTTGCAGGTACAATTTAACGGAGACGGCGGTGGCTCGCCGGCGCCTGCCTGTAACTACGGGCCGCGACCCAGCAAACCTGGTAGCTTAACGGTATACCGGGTAGGCAGCCTGACAGACACCTGCGTTAGCCTGAGCGAACCGGCGGCACTACTGATGGGTGGCGGTACCGAAGTGGATGACGCGTTCAGTCTGCGTGTTGCGCCCCATATTCAGGGCGGCAATATCGTTGTGTTACGTACCACTGGCACCGGTGCCTATAATACTTATCTGCAAGGCTTAACCAACGCTGCCTCTGTCGAGACACTGATTGTCGATAACCGCACAAAAGCAAACAGCGACTATGTTGACTGGGTGATCCGTACCGCGGAATTTGTCTGGATTGCCGGTGGTGACCAAAGCAGTTATATCAGTAACTGGCAAGGTACTAAGGTCGACGCAGCGATTCAATATGTCTATAACAAAGGTGGTGTGGTTGGTGGTACCTCTGCCGGCAATCATGTCTTAAGTCAGACTGTCTACAATCCGGACGGCGTGCAAGGCGCGGTCAGTGCGGAAGTGGTCACCGACTTCTGCCATAACACCATTAAATTCAGTAACAACTTCCTACAAATCCCAATGCTGGCCAATACGTTAAATGATACTCATTTTGCCCAACGTGACCGGATGGGACGCTCAGCAGTATTTCAGGCGCATTTAGGTAGCAGTGGCCGGGTGATCGGAGTGTCAGAGCGCACCTCGCTGTTTGTGCAGGCGAATGGCCAGACAACGGTCGACGGCCAGCATGAAGTTTATGTGCTGCGCGCTGATAGCCAAACTCAGTATCAGCAGCGGCAATGTGGTCAGCCGGTGATCCTGCATGATTTGCTGCGCTACCGGCTGCAACCGGGTGACAGTTACAATCTGCTGAACAATAGCAGCTCTGTCACCCCGACCCGTCTTGGCATTAACGGTAACTTCAGTAGCTTCTATACCCCGACGAATCCCTACTAGGGTTAGCGGCGATCATCCCAGAGGGTAGTACAGCCCTCTGGGATTAATCTCCCGGCGCGCATTTCATACCGACTGTATCAAACACCCTCAATGATTCGGCTCAGGCAACAACCCCGTCGCCTGCCAGGCCATTACCACTGGATCCTGCTGGCTCAGAAGATAGGTTTGCCAGTTCGGATCTGTTGTGGCCAGAAGACGCTGCGCCTCACGCTGGCCATGCCTGGCCGCTTGCTCGACCCAGTACTCCGCAGACCAGGCACGGGACACCGTATGGGCGGGCTGTACCAGTATTTCCGTCTTTTTATTGACTATAAGAGGCTGCAACAGAAAATGGCCCGCTTTGCGCACCCCGGTTAACTGCTTGCCCAGCAACTCGGCATTACTCTCGGCTTTAATAATCACTCCAGCAGCATCCACCTCAACCAGGGCCTGTTGCGGCAAAGTATCAAAGGCTGCGGCGAGCTGTAATTTCGATTCAAGCAACCCAAGGTCTGGCGTAGTAATTGGCAATTCAGTATCGATAATAAAGTGCTGCGCACCCTGTGACGCAATAAATCGCATCACGCGACTGAGCATTAACTGATGCTCTGGCGATCCTGCTTGTGCCAGATCCCACAACCTGCTTTGAAACAGCAGCTGTTTCAGGTTTGCGATATTCAGCCGGTCTACGCCGGAGATTTCCAGTGTAAAACTCAGCTCGGCCGTTGTCAGCATTGGCTGACCTGCAGCATAACGCCAGTCCTCTAACGCCTTAACCGCTGCTTTAACAAATAGCTGTTCCGGGTAGGCATCCAGTACCCTGATATCATTCACCTTACCTTGCTCATCAATACGATAATGCAATCTCACATAGCCCGCCTGCCCGCGTTTTGCGGCCTCTACCGGATAGCGTGGTTCAATCCGTTTCAGAGGTTGCAGTCCTTGGGCCGCAGAAGGGCTACGATGCTCGGTGGGCCCGGCCGGAATGACCAACTGTTGCTGCCATTGCTGTAATTGCTGTTGATAGGCGAGCTCGGCATCTGGCTCAAAGTTAGCCCGCAGCTGCTCTGACAAAGTTGCAGCATCAGCATGGCCATAAGCTGCTGCCAATGTAAATAACGCAGCGGCCTGTGATGGATTGGCCTCAGTGCCCTCGCCGTTGAAGTGCATTGCAGCCAGGCTAAACATCGCATGGGGATTACCCACTTTAACTAACTCAGTGAAATGTTGTTTGGCGCTGTGATAATCCTGCTGCTCGTAAGCGAAAAGTGCCTGATTCCAGTCTGCACTCAGTGAGCCGCTGCTAAACAGCAGCAAAAAGGTTAATTTCTTTAGCATATTAGCTTCCCTGTTAATTTTTGCGCACTTCTGATAATAACAAGCTGATTTTTCGAGTCAATCTTTAATTCTGGCAGCATAAAGTCAGCTGTGGCAGAATCAGAGTAATTGCACTAAAGGACAACGACTATGCAACATAAAACCCTGATAAAAGTTCGCGGCTATCATTTAGATATCTATCAGCATGTCAATAACGCCCGCTATCTGGAATTTCTGGAAGAAGCGCGCTGGGGCTATCTGGAAGATAGCGGCGATATCGAATGGTTTGCCAAGCACGGCCTGGCCTGGGTCATTGTAAATATCAATATTAACTACCGGGTCGCGGCAACCATGGGCCAGACGCTGGAAGTCTTTACCCGCTTTAGCAAAATTGGCAGTAAAAGTGCAGTCGTGTCGCAGGAAGTGCGGATCGCGGGCACTGAGGCCGTTGCCGCTGATGCCCAGGTTACCTTTGTTTGTCTGGATCAGAAAACCGGCAAAGCAGTGCCGATTGAAGGTGAGTTACGCGAGCGCTTAAGCCAGCATCTAAGCGAATAGCAACTGGCTAAAGCACAAAAGCGGCAGTTGCCGCTTTTTAACCGTGCGTTACAACAACTGTTTCTTTAACTCCGCCGCTAACAGGTAGTTTTTCGCAATGGCGGCATCCAGTAGGGCCAACCCCTGCTGGCGCTGACCTTCCAGCATCAACCGGCTGCCAACCCAAGCCATTACCTCAGCATCTTGCTGCGCCAACAGATACTGCTCCCATCTCGGGTCGTAGGCAGCCATAATACGTTGTGCACCAGGGTGACCGTTTTGCGCAGCCTGATCCCACCAGAAATGGGCGGAATAACTGGCGGGCACCTTAAAGGACGCTTTCACTACAGGGAAAGCATTGCGCTCAGACTCTGTCTTAATGATCCGATAGACATCCGTCTCGAATTTACCTTTTAACTTCAATCCGAGTAAAGATTTCACCTTACTACTGGCGGCAAAATCTGCGCGAAACTCTTCTACGATGGTGCCATCATCGGCTACCCGCACCACCGCATGACCAACAAAGCCGTCAAAATCGACTTTTACCGTGCTAAGACGCCGGAACACTGATAAATCTAATTCCGGTGCAATCGGCAAAGAGTCATCAATTGACAATGTATTCATACTTTGCAAATCGACTAACCGCAGCAAACTGCCCAGCCAGAATTGATGCTGCGGAGACCCCAGCAACGCGCCTTGCCACAGCTGATTCTGGTTGATGATTTCATCTACCCGCGCAATCCGGACACCACCATCTAAGGCAAAATCCAGCTGAATGGTTAACAGATGTTTACTGCCGGTTGCTTCATATTGCCAACGACGAACGGCCCGAATCGACTCGCGATCAAAAACCTTTTCCGGATACGCATCCACCACATCAACCGACTGCACCTTACCTTGTTCATCGACCAGAAAACGCATGGCAACATAGCCAAACTGACCAGCCTGCGCGGCAGCAGGTGGATATTTTGGTAATACCCGCTTAATCGGCGCTGGCAGCTCAACCTGGGGTTGCTCACCCTGCCAATGCTTAGGCCAGATCTGTACCTGCTGCTTTAACTGCTGCAGCTGCTGCTCAGCCTGAGCCAGGGATAGGGCATCAATATTCTGCTGCTGTTGAACTACCAGCTTGGCGGCGTCAACACGTCCCAATTCTGCCGCCAACATAAAATGGGCCAAGGCTTTAGCCGCGTCCTGCTGAACCCCTTCACCATTAAAGTACATTGCCCCTAAGTTAAAAGCGGCATCCTTATTGCCCAGCGGCAGCAGCTTCTCAAATTCCTGTTGTGCCAGGCGATAATCTTGCTGTCCATAGGCGGTTATAGCCTGCCACCAATCGGCAGCTACCGGTTGGGCAAACATAAGGCCGGCCGCGACTATCCATGCTGCTTTCATTTGAGTTCCCTCTAAGGTTATTCGTGATCTTTATCTGGTTGCAGTCGATAGTATCGAGTACTTACATTTTAATTACAAGTGAGGCTTGTTACCGAAGTCGCCACAGCGATGCCGTTACCCTGCACAATACTCGCACAACTGTTGCCAGACGCGCAGCTTATCAGCCTGGTTTAAGGCGGCATGCGCCGGACTGGTCGATGGCAGGTTAAGCAGGATTGGGAGTGGCTGCAGTGTTTGCAGGCCGGGTAATACCAGTTTGCGGAAACTCTGCGCTGCCTTAGCGCCGTTAAAGGCCAGTGCCCGGATGCCGGGTTGCTGTTGTAGCAGGCTGGCGAAATCATTCGGCTGCTCCGCCCGGATCGCACTGTCGAGGCTGCCCTGACGCTCACAGCTCTGCAGTACATCCCACAGACCAATACCTCGCGCTCTTAATTGCGTCAGACGCTCTGCATAAGGTAAATCGGCGGCAAAACCAAACAACTGCCCCATAATAGGCCAAAACGCATTGCGTGGATGAGCGTAGTACTGCTGAGCTGCCAGCGAGGCGGCACCCGGCATACTGCCGAGCACCACCAAACGGCTGTCAGGCGCGATAACCGCCGCTAAGCTGGTCAGGCGTGCTGCCATAACTCGGGTTGATATTGCCGCACCTTTTGCCAGGCCAGCGTGGCTTGCTCTTTATCGCCTTCCTGCTCCGCCAGATAGGCCAAAACCGCATACAGATAGCCATTCGTTGGGTGATCCCGAAGCCAGTGTTGTACCGCCTTGCGTAACTTCAGCACCGAGCGACCAAGCGGAATTTGCCGCAGATAAGGCCAGGCTGCGGGTAAATCCTGCAGTGTCAGTGCCTGTACCAGCTTCTGCTCGGCTTGTTCGTTCAGACCTTGCTGCGCCAGCGCCCAGGCCTGTCCCAAAATAGCCGCCGCCGATTTACGCTCTTTCGCCGGTAAATTCTGCCAGTAGTCCGCCTGCTCGGAAAACCCTTGTAAACTAAGCTGGCTGATCGCCGCCGGATAAATCGCAAAACGGCGTTGCTGCCAGCTATCTTTACTAAACCAGCGCTCACTGATCGCCTGCGGTACTGTTTCTAACAAGCGCTGCCATTGCCCGGCTTGTTGCAGCGCCTGCAGGTACAGCTGCCCCAGGGCCGGATCCTGCTTAGCCTGCAACAAATGCTGTGCCAGTATCCGGCACGCCTCACCGGCCTGCCCTTGCTGTAACAGTAAATCGGCCTGCACAAAGGCGCTATTCGACTCACTGCTCTCCAGCGTATGTGCTAAGGTACCGGCTTGTTCTGTTTTACCGGCATAAAAACTGGCGTAGCTGGCCAACATCCGTTTTTCGGTGCTAAAACTGGGGTCCTGCAATGCTAATTGCAGCTGCTCGCTGGCTTGTTGCCATTGCTGACGGGCATAGGCCTGTAAGCCGAGTGCAAAGGCCGCGCGGGCTCTACGTTGCCGGCGTAGCCGGAAAAAACTAAATGACCATTTTTGCCAGCGCGCCAGATGGCGCAATATCGCAAACAGTAAGGCGCCAGCCAGTAACAGCAAGCCAAGCGCAATCACTAATCCGAGTAGCGTCATTTCAACACTATAGCCAGCGACAATCAGTTTGATATAGCCAGGGTTGTTAATCAGCAGCGGCCCCAGCAACATCGCCAGCACCAGCAGCAGCGTTAACAGTAACAGCTTGCTCATAACGCCTCCTCAGAGAGCAAGGCTAACTGCCGTTCCAACTGCGCCGGACTTTGCAATACCGGTAGCTCGACCTTAGTCAGTGCCAGTTGGCTTAGCTGTACCAATGCTGTCGCGGCTTGCTGCACCGACGCGGCATCGGCCGCAAAATAGCGTTGTAACAGATCAGCGGCCTGTTGCACTGCCCGGCTGAATACCTCAGCTTCGCGTTGTAACAATGCCTGCTCTGCCAGCAATAGTTGTTGCTGCAAGGTCAGCCGCAGCTGTAACTGCTGCTCGGCCGTCAGGTTTATAAAATCCTCGGCCACGGCCGGGCGCACCTGAAATAACTTGCTCCAGCTTTGCTGCCAGTACGCCGCCAGATTCCGCCGCCAGTTTGCCAGCTCAGCGTCAACCACCGGCTCGGTGACTAACGCCTGCTCCTGTTGTTTTAGCGGTAAGCGCAGGCTCTGCTGCCGTAACTGGGCCAGTTGCAGATGGACCTGACTATAATCGGGCAAACTCAGCTGCTTAAGCGCAGCCAGGTCATCGCGAATACTTTGCCGGACGTTTAACAGCGCCGGGTTATCCAGCCGTGCCAGCTGGGCATCGGCCTGTTGTAACAGCATGCGGGCACTGGGCAGATCCTGCTGCAATACCAGATTATAACTGGCGCGCTTTAACAGGTAGGCCACTTCGGCCAGTAGCCAGTGCTGTGGTGGGGCACCGTCTTTTTCCTGCAGCTGCTGACGCAGTAGCGCAAGCTGATGCTGTAACTGATTATTCAGTTCGGCCTGACTGGTCTGCTGTCGCTGCTGCCAGCTTTGCCATTGTTGTTCGACAGTACCGAGTTGCTGGCTTTGCTGTTCCGCAACTTGAGCCAGCGTTTGCGCCAGCTGTTGTTCCAGTTGTTGCACGCTACGCTGGCTTTGGCTAAGTTGTTGCTGCAGGCCCTGCCATTGTGGCCATAGCCACCAGCCTGCCGCTGCCATGCCCCCACCGATCAGTAACACCAGTAGCAAAGCCAGAGCTGCCACACCACTGCCGGTTGAGCCAGCGGGCTCATTTTCAGTCTCGGCCAGCTGGGCTTTTAACTCCGCCAGAGGTGCATCACTGTCAGTACTGCTTGGCTTCTGCTCACTCATAACAAGTCCTTCTTAAACTGCTGTATCGCCTCTAATAAGGCGTCGTCATTGGCACTTTGCGCCAGCTGAATGCGCTCTGCGGCAATCCCAAGCGACAGAGCACTATCGCGTGCCCTTGGGCTAACCAGGATCCAACCCAGCTGACAAAGCCAGCTCTGCTGAGTCGCCGGCACTAAATCAAAAATGCGTTGTAAAATTTCGTTACTGGTTGCTACCACACAGCGGATACCTTGCTGCTGCCATTGCTGGCACAGCGTCGCACCATCTAACGGCAGCGGGATCCGGCTATAGCTTTGTACATAACGCACCAGGGCGCCGCGCTGACTTAAACTTTGTTTTATCAGCTCCCGCCCGGCATTACCGCGCACCACCACGACCTGCAAGCCGGCGACATCCTGTAATTCGGGCAAACCGAGCAAGCCTTCGCTACGCTGATCTTGTGGCACCAGCACACTGCGGCCGGTCCATCGGATTAAAGCAGCGGCGGTGGTTTCACCTACCGCCAGTAAAGGCGCGGTCAGTTCGCTTGGATCGAGTTGCTGCTCCAATGCATGTACCGCACTTAAACTGACAAACACCAGCAAGTCGGCTTGTTTTAGTAAGCGCAGATCTTTGGCTTTTAACTGTACCATCTGGGTAGTAATCACCGGCTGGTACAGATAGGGCACGCCGCTGTCATCCAGTGCTTCCAGCAGATGATCCGCTTTGCCGGCCGGCCGGGTGATTAAAAACATGGTGGTTAGCTGCCCTGATACACAGCAGTTAAAATCTTACCGGCGCCCGCGGCGAGCAGCCGCTCAGCCAGTTGCTGCCCCAGCGCTTCAGCGCTGCTGGCCGGTCCCTGCACTTGATCGCGGATAATTTCGCTGCCATCGAGGGAACCCACCAGACCGCGCAGCGTGATTTGCTCACCGTGCTGGGTGGCAAAGGCACCAATCGGCACCTGACAGCCGCCCTGCAGGCGGCGGTTCATTGCCCGCTCGGCCAGCACACAATTGCGGGTGATACCATGCTCCAGCGGCGCCAATAACGCCTGCACCCGCTGGTCGCTGGTGCGGCATTCAATACCAACGGCACCCTGACCATTAGCCGGTAAGCTCTGCTCTACCGGCAGATAACCCGCGATGCGCTCTGCAAAACCCAGCCGCAGCAAGCCGGCCGCCGCCAGAATAATGGCCGCGAACTCACCGTTATCCAGCTTGGCCAGACGGGTATTCACATTGCCGCGCAAGTCCCGCACCTGTAAGTCGGGACGTAGCGCTTTTAACTGACATTGCCGGCGCAAACTGGAAGTACCGACAACCGCACCTGGCGGTAACTCGGCGATAGCACGGAATTGATTGGAGACAAAGGCATCGCGCGGATCTTCACGCTCGCAAATGGTGCTCAGCATCAACCCATCCGGGAACTCCACCGGTACGTCTTTCATACTGTGCACGGCGATATCGGCACGGTCTTCCAGCATCGCGGTTTCCAGCTCTTTCACAAACAAGCCTTTACCGCCAATTTTGGCCAGTGGCGTATCGAGAATCTTATCGCCCTGGGTCGACATCGGCACCAGCTCTACTGATAACTCCGGGTGGTGCTTTAATAATTCGGCTTTTACAAACTCAGCCTGCCACAGCGCCAGCGCGCTTTTCCGGGTGGCAATACGGATCCTCTGCATCAGAGCTCCTCAGCATGTTGCAGCAGCCGGCTTTGTAAGAAGCGGCTGATTTCATCAATTTCCTGCGCGCAAACACTGTGCGGCATCCGGTAATCCTGCCAACTGACTTTAAAGCCAGCCGCTTTAAAGGTTTGATACGCCTGCTGACCCGCGGCCAGCGGTACCACCGGATCCTGAGTACCATGCCCGATAAATACCGGAGTCGCTTTGTTATGGCTCAACATTTCAGCACTCAGCTTGTCCGGGCAGGCCATATAGGTGGATAAGGCAATAAAACCGGCTAGCTTATAGGGTAAGCGCGGTAATAAATGTAGCGTAATGACGCCACCCTGGCTAAAACCGGCCAGTACAATGCGCTCACTCGGTATGCCATCGGCAATCAGTTTGTCCAATAAGGCGGTCACGGCTGCAGCCGATTGCCGCACCCCTTCTTCGTCGGCGCGGTTAGTTAAGTCCATGGTTTTAATATCGTACCAGGCGCGCATCCGCATGCCGCCATTGACGGTAACCGGCATTTCCGGCGCATGCGGGAAAATAAAGCGGATACCGGCCGCTGCCGGTAACCGTAGCTCCGGCACTATGGGCGCAAAACCATGGCCGGAATCCCCCAGGCCATGCAACCAGACAACTGCGGCTTTTACTTCGCCCTGTGGTTTCACATCAACAAAAGGAAGTAACGCCATTATGCTGTACCCAACGCAATCGGATAACCGGCTTGCTTACTGGCCGCATCATTAATCAGTTGCCAGAATTCGCTACCGCTGCGGTTATCAATCCACTGGCCATTACGCAATTCAAAATGGTGGCCGTTAAACTTGGTCGCAACCCAAACCTGCTGCAGTGGTGGCTGCTTGTTGATAATGATTTTACTGCGGTCGGCAAAGGTGATCGCTAACAAGCCACCGTTCGACTCGTAATCCAGATCAAGCTCCTGCCGCTCTATGCTCTCTTCGACGGCCAGTAGTAACTGATCCGTTAATTCCTCATATTCTAGGTCATTCATCTGCTTCACCTGTTTGCTTTTACTGCTAAGGATGCGATTATAGAGCGTCGATTAATTAATGAAATAAAAACCATGCACGCTCAGCGAATTTCGCGCTTACTGCGCCTGTTAACCGGCGCGTTGCTGGCCACAGTATTGCTTAGTGCTTGTGGTCAGAAAGGTCCGCTTACCTTACCACAGGCCGAGCCGGAAGTGGCAGCGCCGCCACCGCAAAAGATTACCGAAGACACTGAATCACAGGGGTAAGCAGATTGGATTACTTTAGTTATCAGGGCAATAGCTTATTTGCCGAACAGGTGGCCCTGGCCGATATCGCCAGCCAATATGGCACACCGACCTATGTTTATTCCCGCGCCACCATAGAGCGCCATTACCGTGCCTTTGCCGATGCCGCGGCGGCGCATCCGCACAGCCTGGTCTGTTATGCGGTGAAAGCCAATAGCAACCTGGCGGTATTGAACCTGCTGGCCCGTCTGGGCAGTGGCTTTGACTTGGTATCCGGCGGCGAACTGCGCCGGGTGATTGCCGCGGGTGGCGATCCGGCGAAGGTGGTGTTCTCTGGTGTCGGTAAAACTGCCGAAGAAATGCACTTTGCGCTGCAATTGGGAATTAAGTGTTTTAACGTCGAATCGGTCAGCGAGCTGCACCGCTTACAGGACGTTGCCAAAGCGCTGGGCAAAAAAGCACCGGTGTCACTGCGGGTTAACCCGGATATCGATGCCAAAACGCATCCTTATATCTCTACCGGGCTAAAAGCCAATAAATTTGGCATTGATATCCTGCTGGCAACGGATATTTACCGCGCGGCACGCGAATTGAGCCATATCGAACTGGTCGGTGTCGACTGCCATATCGGTTCACAACTGACCGAAACCCAACCCTTCCTCGATGCACTGGAAAAACTGCTGGCCCTGATTGAAGCCCTGAAAGCAGATGGTATTGAGCTGAAGCATATCGATATCGGTGGCGGCCTGGGCGTGACCTATGATCAGGAGGTGCCACCATCACCGGCTGACTATATCAGCAAGGTGGTGGAACGTTTAAAAGCCTATCCACAGCTGGAGCTGATAATGGAACCGGGCCGGGCCATTATGGCCAACGCCGGTATCCTGCTGACTAAGGTCGAGTTTTTAAAGCCTGGTCAGGAAAAGCACTTTGCCATTGTTGATGCGGCGATGAATGATTTAATCCGGCCGGCTTTGTATAGCGCCTGGATGAATATCGTGCCGGTGGTACTAAATAACAGCTTGCCACGACAAAACTATGATGTGGTGGGCCCGGTATGCGAAACCGGCGACTTTCTCGGTAAAGATCGGGAATTGGCGATTGCCGAAGGTGATTTACTGGCAGTTCGCTCTGCTGGCGCCTATGGTTTTACCATGAGTTCTAACTACAACAGCCGGCCACGCGCCGCTGAAGTGATGGTAGACGGCCAGCACTGTCATCTGATCCGCCAGCGTGAACAATGGCAGGATCTGTGGCGTGGTGAGCAGGTGATCAGCAGTTAATCTTAAGGGCGCTATGTTACTTAACTTCAGCAAGATGCACGGTCTGGGCAATGATTTTATGATGGTAGATGCCGTCAGCCAGAACATTTTCCTGACCAAGGAGCAGATCAAGCAGCTGGCCGATCGCAATTTCGGTATTGGTTTTGATCAGCTGTTAATGGTCGAGCCGCCTTATGATCCGGACCTGGACTTTCACTACCGCATTTTTAACGCCGACGGCTCCGAGGTTGAGCAATGCGGCAATGGTGCCCGTTGTTTTGCGAAATTTGTGCGCTATCGTGGCCTGACCAATAAAACCAAGATCAATGTCAGCACCAAGTCTGGCAAGATCACGCTTTATGTCGAGCAGGATGGTCAGGTGACCGTCAATATGGGCGTGCCGCAATTGGAACCGGCGCGGGTGCCTTTTAAAGCACAAAAGCAGGAAGCGACCTATATTTTACTGAGCGAACAGCAAACCGTATTCTGCGGTGTGGTGTCGATGGGTAATCCGCATGCGGTGCTGGACGTGCCAGATCTCGATACGGCGCCTGTACGCACTCTGGGACCGGAGCTGGAATTGCACGAGCGGTTTCCGGAAAAAGCCAATATCGGCTTTATGCAGGTGCTCAATCCGCAGCATATTAAACTGCGGGTATGGGAGCGCGGAGCCGGCGAAACGCTGGCCTGTGGCACCGGTGCCTGCGCGGCAGTGGTGGTTGGCCAGTTACAAAAGAAACTCGCGCAACAAGTACGGGTGGATTTACCGGGCGGTAGCCTGCAGATCCGCTGGAATGGACCTGGCCAACCGGTAAAAATGACCGGCCCGGCTGAACATGTTTTTGATGGACAACTGACGTTATGACCGACACCCTGATAAAAAGCCAGGAACTGGTTGCTGCTTCGGTAGTGGCTGATTATCTGCAACAACACCCGGACTTCTTCCAGCATTATCCGGAGCTGCTGCCCTTGTTGCGCCTGCCGCATCAGCAGCGCGGCACGGTATCGCTGGTCGAGCGCCAGCTGGAGCTGCAACGCGAAAAAATCCACCTGTTACAGGAAGATATTACCCGTTTAATGTCGGTAGCCCGCCAGAACGAACATATTTTTCTGGCGTTAAATGCCTTGCATATCGCGGTGCATCAGGCCAAGAGTCTCACTGATGTGCAACAGGCATTACAGGCCTTTGCCGATGCTATGCCACAGGTGAAATATTGCCGTTTGCTCGGGCTGGAGCAGCCAGGCGCTGATCTGAGCCCTTATCAGCTGCTGCTAAGCCGTCGTCTGCAACAACAGCCGGTATATCTGGGCCG
>WPCK01430022.1_pt1 | contig 36622 bp, 22 predicted proteins | sample 5399851 | NCBI WGS metagenome assembly WPCK01 (sample SAMN12869471, study PRJNA574797) | sludge metagenome | isolation source: wastewater treatment of pH11 | place: China:Beijing | collected 2019-05-20
TCGAGAAACTGTTCAAACTCCAGTTCCCACTCGCGAACCGGGATTCGCCGGATATCCTTGAGCGGGGTTCCGCTGCGAGTCTCACCTTCACACCATGGTCCGCAGATCGCCACGACTGCCGATTCCGGATAAATGCCAAGCAAGTGCTTCACATCATCCGGCGAATACTCGCCGCGGCGATTCATTGCGAGCACGATCAAATCCGGCTTCACGGCGGCTTCCGAATCGCCAGAATCGCGGGGAATCGTGGAAATATCCAGCGGCCGGGAACAGGCTCGCAACTTCACCGTGGGACCGAGGAATTCTCCCCCCGTCAGGTCGCCCATTGTGAAGATCACTGGTTTGCCGACTGTTGTCATTTCATTGATCGTGAAAATTCCCGGCATGCGGTTTGACCTACCCGTCCAGTTCGGCGTCGTTGTCGCGTATCCACTGGCAGGTATCATCACACCCTTGCATGGTCCGTAGCCCGTCGAGGAAACCCTCCTTGCTGATCAAGCGACTCAGTCGAGCAAGAGTTTTCAAATGTTGTCTCTCGTCGACGGATCCTATCAGGAAAAAAATATCCGTCAAAACGCCACGGGGTCCGCCAAAGGGAATCCCGGATCGCGTAATGCCTGCCGCAAGAAACGGATCGGCAAGGCAGTTTGTCATGGGTTTTCGCGGGTGCAACAGGGCCACGCCGTTTTCCAGTGCGGTTGGATGCAGGCTCTCCCGGGCACGCACCGCGTCGGAAAATTTTTCAGGCTCCCACAAGGTCCCGGTATCCGCGAGGAAGCGACACATTCTTTCGATAACCGAATTTCGCGTGCGGGCTTCAAGCGGGTTGGCGATCAGTTCGGGCCGGATCAACTCAGATACGGTCATCTCGTCCGTCAACGTCCGGGCATCCAGCATCAACTCCATTTGTACCAGTTCACCGGGACTGGAAGCGCCAATCCGCTCCTCCAGCCATTCGTTGATGTCCCGCTCCCGGAATCGCCACTGACCGTCAACCCTCCGGCCGGGAATTTTCCCGCGGCTGGCGAGCTTTTCAAGCTGCGCCGGCGTCAGTTGCAACCAGGTTGCTAGCGTGTTGATCCCAACTTCTTCCTGGGACATCGTCATTATTCCTGTTGGCCCGCCGCGAAATGCCAGGTGGCAAAAACCAAAACGATTTGCTGAATGGAAAGATTTTTCTCCCCCCTATGTTACCAAGTATCGCCGTCCGCATGTTTACTCGCCCGTGAGAATCCGGCGCTGGCGATTCGGGTTGACAGTTTCAGGGCCGTACCAACAATCAGCGTCCACAAGTGGCATGGACCATGGATACGGTCACCGCCACTGACGGGAGGCAAGGATTGCATCCCGCAAACCGGAACAACGGCAAGGAGGCCATTGGCATGTTCGATGCACCCGAACGCTCGAGTCCCTCAGCAGGGTTGCCGGAACGCAAACGCGGGCTTCGCGATATCTTTCCCAACGCCACTTTCCAGCGGTGTGGCGACATTCCCCTTGGGCCCTGCAGCGTACACTGGAGTGACTGCCGCCGCGGAGACCTGTTTCTCGCCATCGAGACGGAGGACAACGACGGCCACGACGACGTCAACCGGGCGATCGCCCGCGGTGCCCGGGCCATTGTTACCGAGCGGCTTTTGCCGGTAACGGTTCCGCAATGTGTCGTGGCCGATTCGCGAATCGCCTGGGGAGAGATCTGCCATGCGCTGGCCGGTGACCCCTCCCGTTCTCTCGATACGATTCTGCTCGCGGGAAGCGACGGAAAATCGACCACGGCGCATTTATTGAATTCGATACTTGGCGAAGGCCAGGCCCATACATCGCCCAACGAACCACGATGTGCAAATCGCGACGATATCTCGGGGCGTTCCAATAAGGCGTGCTGGACCCCTGCCCGGCTATCCTTATGGCTCGCCGATCGGGCATCGTCCGGTTGCCGGACAGCCGTTGTTGAAGCGCAGGAATCGGACTTGACGAACCGCGCACTCGAAGGTTGCCGGTTCAACACGGCTATCCTGACCAATATCCGCACACGCATAAAGCAACGCCAGCGCGGCTTCATGAAAGCAGTTGATCACCTGGCGCCTGGCGGAACGCTTGTTCTCAACGCCGACGATCCTGTTACGGGATCGATTCTTGATTCGATCGATGTTCCGGTAGTGACGACAGGTATACGGGAAGACGCCAATGTTGTTGGCAAACTTCTTGAGTCCAGCTCTATCGGACAGATCCTCTCGATTACCGCGGGCGATGAATCGGTGATCATCGAATCGGTGGTCCCGGGTGCGGGCTATGCCTACAACCTGCTTTTGGCGGTCGCCGCCGGTTGGGTTCATGGCATTCCGCTGGCGACGATCGCGAAGAGAATTCGCGGGAGCAAAAATCTTGCCGGCCGGATGCAAGTTATCGAAGGAAGCCAGCCCTTCACCGTCCTTGTCGATCAGGCCGACACACCGTGGCGTCTGGCCGCGACCCTCAACATGCTCAAGCACCATGTTCGGGGCCGGATCATTGCTGTTTTCAGTGCTCCGGAAAATGCCAATGCCACGGTGGCTGCCGAATTTGGTCGAGTGGCGGAAAAGGGGTCGAATCTCCCGGTGATTACCAGAGCCCAGGTCGGACTTTCCGTCGACTTCGAGCGTTGTCACCAGGTTCTCGATGGATTCCGGAGAACAGTCCGCGCGCAAAGCATTCCCGACAGGATCGCCGCCATCGAGTGGGCGCTATCGCAAGCCCGGGAAGGTGACGCGGTACTCATTGCCGGGTCGGGTGACCGGTCGATCTGTGGTTTGGCGGATAACCGCTGGCAGCTTTGCGACGCCGAAGTCTGTCAGGCCTGGTTGTGGGAAAACGCCCGGCAACCAGACCCGGTCGCTAAACCGTCCTTCGTTTCGCCGCGCATCTATCACATCGAAGATTACCGCGATGAAGGACATTTCTGAATCCTGCTGCGTCGGCATAATTTCGGGCGAACCTGTTTAGCCGCACGCCGGAGCGGGTTGCCGCGGTCTGTCGCCACGGTTCAGTGGGCGGCGTGAGTTGACTCGCCAACCGAACACGCCCGGTTACGCCGCTCCACTGCAACCGTTTGTGCTGGCCTGAATCGCGAGTGGATGCGGCCATCACTGGTGCTCCGCAAGGCGGTGCTCGTGCTCGTGCTCGTAATCGATGACCGGGCGGTCATGTGATGTGCGCTTACACCGCAAACGCCTCGCCGACGCAATCGATGGACAAACCGTAAACACCGAGTTTCTCATAATCGAAGATTGGATCCGCCATGACGGTCTCTCCCATTCGATTACGAGCACGAGCACCGCTGCGCTGAGCACGAGCACGAGTCTCGTTTGACGTCGAATCCAGTTTCGATGAACTCAGGGCCAGAACGCTCCAATTCCCGAGCGCCAACCGGCAACTCGCGCAGGCACGCGCGAATCTCCCCTGGTCGCATTTTGAAATCCCGAAGGCTCAGAAACGTCCGTCAAAATCTCATCGCTCTCTGCGGCTCTGCGTTTCAATGCCACCCGGTTAGCCTCTCCGCCCGGGTGCAGAAGATCGCCGGGAATTTGCCGAAATCGCGACCATCCTCGTCAAATTCCCAAAAAAGGTGGATGAATTCCGGTGACTTTATCGCGTCAATGGATGGAAACGCGAAGACCCGACCGAGGTCAAAGACAAGATCACCCTATTCAAACAGGCCAGTTACCCCATGCAAGCCATCCGAGAAAGCGCGATACAGAAACGAAAACGGCGCAAACCCTCTTTTTGGAATTTCGCCACAACTGCACGGTGGTTGTTCAATTCGTGCATGGCGGTCGGGATCCCCTGCAGCTTTTTCCCCGCGCATGCCGCCGGTCAGGATACTCTCTGGAACAACATCAACGGCGGCAGCTTTTATACGGCGAGTAACTGGACAAACGGCATTCCACTGCCCAATTACCACGCCCAATTCGGGGCTTTCACGAGCAGCGACAGTTACAACATCCTGTTTTCGTCGAGCGCCAACAATCTTCGAACGGACATACGCGTTGGTGGTATCAATTTCCTGTTGAATGGATCAACGTATTCACTTTTCGAGCTGAATCTGGACGCCTCGGGGAGGCTGATTGTCCGGGATGGAACCCTGGTTTCCGAAAATGTCAACGTCAATAGTGGTGGCGGTGCCCTGGTGATCGAGCATGGCGGGCGAATGGAGGCCCGTGACATCCGACTGCACGATGCGTTCCTCGGCGTGCAAAACGGAGGGCAACTCGTTACTGATTCACTGGACGTTGGAGTGGGAACCGGTGTCGCGGTTATCCTGGATGACTTGGGTTCATCGATTTCCGTAAACAACAATCTTGTCATTGGCGCTTCGGCTCCTTTCGCCACCTCGAGCTTTTTACAATCCACCAACGGAACGACTTTGACGACACGAGGCACCGTAACGGTCACCGGGAATTCCAATAATTCCGGCCAATTGAACATTGGAGGTATCTGGAACCATCAAGGCGGGGCGGTTTCGTTGGCTCCCTCGGGTGGGTCCGGCCAAATCTTCATATCCGGGGGTCAGTCCATTTGGGACGGCCCCGATTCGATCGCCACGCTTTTCGGAAACAGCAATTTATCCTTATCCGACAATGGGAGTCTGGAAATTCGCGGCGCAGGACTGGGGAATGGAATCCGGCTCAATGGCACTTCTTTGATGAATGTCAATGGCGGCACAGTGAACATTTCCAGCACAGGCCTTCGCGCGGGCATCGAAATCGGGAACACCGCTACGTTGCGAATCGATAACGGCGGGCAGGTAATTACATCTCGATTGTTCAATGCTCTCGGAACCATAGATATCCGTTCCGGCAGCCTTGCGATTGACGGTGGTATTTTTGAGCCTGGACTTGCGACTCTCAATCTCGGGGGAACACAGGATGTGGCTGTCGAGCTTCGCAACGGAGCGACTTCCGATCTGATTCCTGGTCTGGTCATCGGCTCGACCGCAACCAGTTTTCGCAACCGGCAGATGAACGTGTTGTCCGGTTCGACACTCAATACCCTGGGAACTGGTGTCATCGGACAATTGGGGGATGGAAGTTTGCTTCGAGTCAGCGGAGCGGATTCCCTTTGGTCTCACCAGGGTGCGATTACCCTTGGTACTGCCGAAGGGTCCCTTGTCGTCGAAAACGGCGGACGGGTCGACTCCCACGGCAACAATCTTTCCAGTGGCATCGCCGGAACGGGTGGCGATGCGACTTTGATCGTCCGGAACGGGGGACGGATCGACACGGGCGTTATCGAATTGTCGCGAGCCGGTGGATCCGCGACCGTAGCGACGATTTCGGGAGCGGGCACGATCGTCAACAGCACCGGGCTGTTCGTCGGCGGGTCAGCAACTGCCGAAGGGGGGACGGCTTCGCTGAATGTCAGCGACGGAGCGGTAGTCAACGTGGCCGGCACGCTACGCGCCAGGAACCTCGGCACCATCAACATCGATGGGGGAAGTGTCACCACGCAGAACCTGACTCGCAGCACGACCGGCACATTGAATTTTACCGACGGCGAGCTCAATGTTCTGGGTTTCTTCAGCAATAACGGCGGTAACATAACGCTTGCCGGCAATGCAATCGACGACAATCCCAGGCTGACGTTAACGGGCGCGGCGTCGACAGCGGGGACTACCAATCTGAATGTCGGCACGACCAACCGTCAGGGAGAACTGACCGTCGAGTCCGGCGCACAGCTTCTCACGGGTGCCCTGGCTATTGGAAATGCCGGAAAGGCCGTTTTGAATGGCGGCCGGTTGCTGATCAGCTCGTTCTCCAATACAGGCACCTTCCAATGGAATGGTGGATCCGTCGATTTCCAGTCAAGCGTGGTCCTGGACAATACGACGTTGAATGGCCTTGTCGGAAGCAGCCACAGCCTCGGCGCAAACCAGTCGTTGGGTTCGATCGGCGGCACGATGACCGTGGACAGTTTTCTCAATGTCGATGGCGGGACGCTTGCTCCTGCCAATCTGACGAATAACTCGACTCTTTCCGTGAACCAGGGGCAAGTAGTCACCGGAACGCTGATCAACAACGCCGGCAGGACGTTGCTTGTCAACGGCAACTCAGTCGTTACGGGCAATAACGCTTTCCAAAACAGCGGCACCATCCGGATGAACAGCCCGACTGCGACGATCTCGGGCCGCCCGCTGAACAATCTGGCAGGGGGAATCATTGGCGGCACGGGTCAGGTCCATAACGACCTCATCAACGAGGGAACCGTCCGCGTGACGGGAGGCGAACACCTGGTGTTTTCCGGCTCTGATAATACGAATGCAATGAATGTCAATCTTGCCGGTGGCACACTGGAATTCACACGTTCGTTGACAAATCGTGAAGGGGGAGCAATCACCGGACGCGGTACCCTGATCACTTCATCGGGATCGCCGGGTGGAACCGGTCTGGTGAATGACGGCCTGATCAGCTTTAGCGCGGGGATGTCGGATGTCTATGGCGACGTCGAGCAATTGAGCAGTGGTCGGATCGTCACCAGTGGAAATGCGATTACGACATTCTTTGATGATGTCGTCCACAACGGCCAGGAAATTCGGACGTTTCTCGGCAGCACAACCGTCTTCCTTGGCGAACAGACGGGCTCCGGAAACTTTACCGGAACAGGCGTTGTGGAATACGCCGGCGACCTGAGGCCTGGCAACAGCCCCGCCAGTATCAGCTATGAAGGAGATGTGTTGTTCAACAGTTCCGTACGGTCGTTCTTCGAGCTGGGCGGCCTGGCAACAGGCGAATTCGACCAGCTGTTGATCGATGGCGACTTCCACGTCGACGGATCGCTGCTTGTCGACATGATCAACGGCCACACGCTTGGCGCTGGCGATTTTTATCTGATTGGTGAAGTCGGCGGATTCCTGACCGGCGGTTTCAACAACCTCGGTGAAGGCGAGCTGGTTGGCAATTTCGGTGGCCGCGACCTGTTCATTACCTACGCCGGTGGTAACGGCAACGATATCGGCCTGTTCACCGCCGTGCCGGAACCTTCGGTCGTCCTGGTAATCATCGTTTTGGCAGGTTGCTGCTTCGTCAATCGCCGGGTGCGGAATCACCCGACGAGTGCCTGAGCATCGCCGGCAGGTTGCCGCCGTCCTCGATGGCGGCAGCAGCCGGGTAAACCGGGTGCGAATCTTGCCCAACCTCGATGAACCCGTCGAAATGACACGGTTGTATGCGAGCCTTGCCGATCATTTCTCCAAGTTTCAATAAATCGCCAAAGGCGGTTACGTCGTCGATGGCGACAACCCCCCGGCGGAGACGTGGAGGGCATTCAGCTAACGCGAGGCCGGCCGGTGAAAACTCGATGTTGTAACGACAATAGGAAAACTGCTTTGGCCGGCTAGTACGCGAGTTGATCAGGTCCCCCACTTCCCGGTCAATGGGATCGCCCGTGCGGCATTCCCCAAACAAGCGGCAGAGCAAGTCCTGCTCTACCGAAGCTCCCGCCAAAAGGCAGTGAATCTGCGCTATGGCATTGGAAAGCATATTTGCACGGGCAGTATCCTTAGTCGGCTTGAGCCCGGTACCAATGGACACCAGCAACAACTTGTCCGTGCCCGTAGGCCAGGCCAGACCGTATTCCGGCAGTGTCGCTTGCAGGAACAGCTGAAACGAAGGGTTGTTTGCAATCGTTCCGGCACCGTCCACAAAATGAAATTCTCGCTCGTTCAGCCGGATAGTCTCGCAGGGAAAAAACGTTGGCGCTGCAGCGGAGCCTCGCAATAGTTGCCACAACGGGATTCGCAAATTGCAGTCGCCGCGGACCGGATCGTTGTACCTTGCACAAGGGTTATTGGTCACGATCCAGGGGGAATCGGTGACTGCGTTTCGCAGCACGATCATCAACAGCGTCCGAATCTCTGGCGCACCCAGCTCAATGTCGCCAAACACCTTGCGAAGGCACGCCGCCATGCCGTGACCGGAATATTTATGCCAAAAACGCCTCCAGGCCAGGATTGGCCGGAAAAACTCGTGAATGTTCTCCGTGGCAAATTCCTGCAATTCCTGGACGCTCATGCCAATCGAAAGCGCCGAACCTATCACCGATCCAATGCTCGTTCCGCCGATGAAATCGAAATAGTCGGCGAGTACAAGATCCGGCTTGCCTGTTCGTTCGCGCAATACCCTTTCGAGCTGCCCAAGGACTCCAATGGAGAAGCCGCCATAAACTCCGCCTCCATCCATTGCGAGCAACCGTTTCGGTGGCGACGTCAGCGCAGGATTCCGCCCGGGCGATCCGGCCGTCGCCCAATCGGGATTTGATTCACCCGACATGGATAACCACCATCAATTCCTCTCCGCAGGTTCGACTGGTGAAGCCTGGAGAATTTCGCGAACGCGAGGTTGCAACAGTATATCCGGATCGGCCAACTCCCCGGCCGGGGAACCCTTGATTGACTCGCGCCATTGCTTGTGGGCATTAACCAGGGCCAACGGCGCATCGGCAAATCGCCGTCCGTCAATTGGGTCAACTTCGCCAAGGCTCCTGATGACCCAGGCCCGATGAAACAAGGCCGCGTATGCGTTTTTCGTTTTGCCTTCCGCCACCAGCGCCTTTTCCAGGTGCCATTCCGGACTAGTGCGGGTATGGAGCTTCCGGCGGGCAAGTTCGCGTGGTGAAAGTTCGAATTCGCGGTCCACCAGCCGGATATCACTTCCGAGGGCTGTGGCAAACCAGCGTCGATCCAAAGACATTCGTTGTGGTGCTTCCGAGACCGGGGGAGCCGGCGAACTGACCTCCTGTCCCGTGGCAACATCCCATGCCAAATGCCCTCCCCAATGTTCGACCGCAATGATGTGGCGGCCGTCATCGCTGAAATCCGCATTTTTCACACCGGCGGCTGATTCAAACACGCGCAATTTGTTTCCAGTCAGGGAATCTCCCAGTTCAACGTGCCCGTCAGGAAAAACCTTTATGAACTTCGCTCCGTCCCGGCTGAATCTGGTCATCGTGGGTGCCTGCGATATCCGCCCCTCGTGGGTGGCCTCCAGATAGTCCGTTTTTATTGCCGCACCGGAGTTCGCGTCCCAAAGGGTCCAGGTTGAAAACGAACTTGTCGCCAGACGCGAACCGTCCGGGCTTAATGCGAAATCACTGACCTCTTCGTCTCCCGACAGTGTCTGGGCACCAGAAGTAGAAACATCCCACAATTTTATGGCCCGGTCGTCATCGGCGGTTGCGATACATGATCCATCAAGGCTGAATACGATATCCTCGACCTTGGAATCATGCCGCCCCAGAAGACAAAGTTCTTGTCCATCATGCGCGTCCCACAGGCGGATTGTGCCATCGATTCCGCCCGACGCAATTCGCGAGCCATCCGGGCTGAAGGCGACAACAAGAGTCTCGTTTATGGCTCCACTAACAGTCGCAATTTCCCGAAGGGACAAGGCGTCCCACAATTTAATATTTCCTTCGGCATTTCCGGAAACAATCCTATTTCCATCCGGGCTGATGGCGATAGCCCCGGCAATCGGTATATGAGCATCGCCGAGTTTCCTTGACTTAAGGTCGGCTACGTCCAGCAATTCAACTTCTCCATCCTCATTTCCGGTTACAATCCTGGTTCCCTCCGGGCTGTATGCAAGGCAACTGAATCTTTCCGCTCCCGAATACTTTTCAACAAGCCTGACTCCCGAATCTATCTCCCATATCTCGATATTTCCCAATTCAGTCAAAACGGCAATCCGGTCATTATGCGGACCAAAGGCCGAGAGCTGGATACTATCCCGGTCATTGCTGCGACTGAATCGTTCAATTGCGCTTGCACTGGCAATTTCAAAAACCCACATCGCGTCAATATCTGAAACTGAAACTTGAGTTGCCGACCGATTGAAGGACGCGGGCCCGATTGGCTTCGGCCCGTCGGGTCGGAGCTGGATAGTGACCACGCGACCAGTCGTGGAGTTCCAGCGCTTGACCAAACCATCTTCGACAGCCCAAACGACTTCGCTTGCATCCTCGCTCAATCCAAGGCCCATGACATGTCCGTCCGTCATGTCATCCAGGAGAAAATTTTCGTTTTCAGCGCGGACAGGCAACTCGAACATCTCTTCATTGCATTTCAGGTCCCAGATTTTGATCGTCTCGTCGTCGCTCCCCGAAACCACGTGCGTTCCATCCGGACTAAAGGCAACACAGTTAACGCAGGAAGTATGCCCTGCCAGGGTGCGGAGTTCCTTTCCGCTGGTTGCATCCCACAGCTTGAGAGTATTGTCATCGCTTCCCGTCACAACCTGCTCTCCATCCGGACTAAAGGCCATGCAGGAAATACGATTGGAATGCCCCGCCAGCGTGCGGATTTCCTCGCCGATCGCAGCGTCCCACAGCCTGATGGTGCCGTCGGAACTTACAGACGCGATCCGTGTTCCATCCGGACTAAAGGCCACCTGGTAGACGTCGTTCGAATGGCCGACCAGCGTTTTGAGTTTCTCGCCGCCAGCCGCATCCCACAGTTTGACGCCACCGTATTCGCCTGCCGACGCGAGCCATTTTCCATCTGGACTAAAGGCAACGGATTTTACATTGCCTGAGTGACCTTCAAGCGTTTTGAGCAGCTCGCCACCAGCCGAATCCCATATCTGAATGCAGGTATCCTCGCGTGCCAGCGCGAGACACTTTCCATCCGGACTAAAGGCTGCGCAAGTAACAAGGCCGGTATGTCCCACCAGTGTGTGAAGTTCCTCGCCGTTGTGAGCGTCGCAAAGAATGATAGTGCCGTCGGAAGACATTAGTGCGATCCGAGTTCCATCCGGACTAAAGACCACCGGGTTTACATTGACGAAGCGGTCTTCCAGCGCACGCAGATCCACGCCGCTGGCCACATCCCACAGCTTGATGCAGCTGTCGTCACTCGCCGACACGATCCTCGCACCATCCGGACTAAAGACCACCTGGTATACGCTGTCCGAGTGCCCTTCCAAAGAATGCAGTTCCTCGCCACTGGCCGCGTCCCATATTTTGATTGAATTGTCCCCACTTGCCGAAGCGATTCTCGTTCCGTCCGGGCTGATTTCAACATCGTTTATCGATCCCAGATGCCCATAAAGAGTAATGTCGCCTCCATCAAAGAGCCGGTTGTGGAAATGCCACTCGACATTTCGGTATTCCGGCGGAATGCGGCAAAGCAGCTGACGGGCCTCGCGCACCCGTCCTTCTTCCCAACGCTTGACTGCCAGCAGATAATTCGATCGCGCCAGAGATTTCTCCAGTTCTCTTGCCGCCGATTCGGCCTTTTGCTTCGCCTGGTTGGCGGCTTCCTTTGCCAGAGTTTCACGTTCCCTCGCTTCGTTGGCCTGATTGCGTTCGGCCATGATGATATTCTGTTGCTGTTCGACCTGCTTCAGCGCCGTCCGCGCTTCGTCGGCCTGTTGCCATGCATAAATGCCGAGCATGGCAATAACGGCGGTCGTGATCGAGAGAATGGAAATGGTCGCCCGGCGGCGCTTTCGTGCCCGGTTGGCGCGAAGTTCTTCTGCCTGGACAGACTGGTCAACAAATTGTCGGAGTTCGTCGTCCAGTCGCTGTCCGCCGAGGATTACAAGGCGTCGACCCTCTTCGAGCGGAAGGCCGGAGGGCAGGAGAAGTGAAGAGTCTTGTTGGCGCAATTGCCACCTTGCGCAGGCGTGTTCGATGGCCGTTCGCAGGCGAAGAAACTCGCGATTGTTGTTGATCCACTCGGCGGCTCGCGGCCAGACACGAAGGAGTGCTTCGTGCGAAACGCTTACCACGCCAGTCGCCTCGCCGTCCACAGCGCTGCCGATACGTCCCTTCGAACCGCCTGTTGATGTGAACAATCTGGCCGCGACCATTGCCCTGACCAGTTCCGCCCGCGACGGGTCGGCACACAGGCGATCGGACGGAACAGTGCGGCGCACGCAGTTTTCCCGGATGTTGCCACTCAGCGCGACGAGTTCCGAAAGGACCGAATCCAGACTCGACCGGGCAGCAGGCGACAATGCCGCAAAGGTATCTTCACAACGTTTTCGAAGTGCTCCCTCTACGCCTCCCAGACGATGAAATTGGGCAAAAGTCAACATGCCGTCGGCGGATCGATGCAAACACAACTCCAGCAAGAGGTGTTCGACAAGTGGCAACAGCTCGCGATGTTCGGCGGCCTCGCGCATGATCACATCGGCCAGCGATTGTTCGCCTTGCCGCTCGAATCGCAAGCCCGCCATGGCTGCCGGGCCCGAGATGATTCGCAACATGGCGTCGGCGGCCGGAGGCATCAAATCGTATTGCCCCGAACCATCTTTCATTCGAACCAGGGCGGAGCTGGTCTGACAATGCTGGAGAAAATCGCTGCGGACGGTGGCGAGCACCCAGACATACCCGGAGCGGGCAAGCGTTTCCAGCAATTCGAGGAATTGTTCGCGCGATTCCGCGGAAATCGATGTATCGGAATACAATTCCTCCAGCTGATCGACCAGCAGCAAGAGCCGTGATGCGCCCACGCGATGGCCAGTCGCTTTCAGTGCATCGCCGATACGCAGGACAACGCGAACTAGCCACTTCGGCCAGAGTGATGGGTCATTCTGGCAAGGAAGCAGTTCATTTGACCATTCCGACAATTCCGGAAGGACTTTTTTTTCCGAAAGCGCCACAATCAGGCCGGTCACCAGGTCGCTACTTAATTGACTTGGCTTCACCGCCAGCGATCGCCACGAGCGAAGGTCTTTGTCCGTTTCGAAATTGCAGATATCCGGCAAAACGCCGGCGCGAGCCAGCGACGACTTGCCGCTCCCGCTGGCGCCACTGATCAGGACAAACGCGCAGCCCCGGCAGGCCTGTTCGCGAAGCCGCGTTCGAATCGTGACGATCTCATCCTCGCGTCCGAAAAACACCGGAGCATGTTCGACCTCAAAGACATCCAGGCCACGAAACGGTGGCCCGTTCGCGGCGATATCCCAGACAGGCTCATCCAGGTCGTCACCTGCCAGCGGATCGAGCAAGGCCGTCAAATGAATCCGCAACTGCTGCGCAAAGGTCGTTGGATGGTCAAAGCTGTGATACGCCCTGAGATTGACGCCGGTATTCGCATCCCGAAACTCCTCGCGAATGAACTCGCCCACCATTTTCTTTTGTTGAACTTCGCGTTCCTGTTCATCGACTGATTTTCCACGCAACCGCTCGTCGAATGAAACGTCGTCTTTGCGCGTATACACGATGATCGATGGTCGCGGTGCAGAACCTTCTCGCCGACATCGTTCGCGGGCATTGAGCATCAGGTCCCATTCCCGTTCGGTCCCGCTGCGGTACAGCTTGCCGTTTTCGCCGACGATGAGGGGGCCGGTGGGGCTTCCCAGTCGCGACCAGAGAATAAAGATGGCTATATCGACGCCCGTCTCCGACAGGACCACGTCGATCCCCTGCTGAAAAGACATGTCCGCCTGGAGCGGCAATTCCTCCCACAATAACGCCTGCAAATCCAGGCGTCCCGCATACCTTCGCCGCAATTGATGCACGACACTGCGAGCCCGATCTCGTTCCTCCTGAACATCACCCGGACTGGATATGAAGATGCGGATAACTTGCATATTATCTCCCGGCTCAAAACGTATTTTCGTTCGATAATTGCTGTCTTGCAAGATCCTCGATCAACCTGGATCGGCGACTTCCCGGGCGCAGAGTACCGACATCAGCCAGGGCGTTGCAGACCTGGCAAGCGGAACCTGCGCTTCCGGCAAACCCCGCCCGAAATACCAATCGAGGTCGTGGCGCGATCCCGGGGAGCACCATGTGACTGATTGGATCTCGCAAGGGCCAACGGCCAGGGAATCCATGCGGGCATTCAATAGTCAGGCGCAATTTCTCTGAGACCGGATACAAAAAAACCCTCCGTCGATGCGGAGGGTTTTTTTCTTATTTCCGGAGTTTATTGCACGACCGCGATTAGTACCGGTAATGTTCGGGTTTGTATGGACCCTCGACCGGTACACCGATGTAACTGGCCTGCTCCGCGGAAAGGACTTCCAGCTTCACGCCCAGTTTTTCCAGGTGGAGACGGGCGACTTCCTCGTCGAGTTTCTTTGGCAAGACGTGAACGCCAATGTCGTACGATTTGTGGTCTGTCCAAAGGGCAATCTGCGCCATCACCTGATTCGTGAAGCTGTTGCTCATGACAAATGAAGGATGGCCGGTCGCGCAACCAAGGTTAACAAGCCGACCTTCAGCGAGCACGATGATCGCACGGCCGTCGGGATAAATGTATTTGTCAACCGGACCCCCTTCGTCGGCATGGGTCTTGATATTGATCCGCTTGACGTCTTTGCGCGACTTGAGGTAAGCGATCTGGATTTCGCTGTCGAAGTGACCGATGTTGCAGACAATGGCCTGATGCTTCATCTTGTCGAGGTGGCGACCGCAGATCACGTCCTTGTTGCCTGTTGCGGTAACGAAGATATCGCCGATGGGAGCGGCATCGTCCATCGTCAGGACCTGATAACCTTCCATTGCGGCCTGCAAGGCACAGATCGGATCGATTTCCGTGACGATCACACGGGCACCGAGCCCGTCCATGGCATCGGCACAGCCTTTGCCGACATCGCCAAAACCGCAAACCACGACGACCTTGCCGGCAACCATCACGTCGGTCGCCCGCTTGATCCCGTCGGCCAGCGATTCGCGGCAACCGTAGAGATTGTCGAATTTGCTCTTCGTCACCGAGTCGTTGACGTTGATCGCCGGAACAGCCAGTTTCCCGGCAGCGTGCATCTGGTGAAGGCGATGCACTCCCGTCGTGGTCTCTTCGGAGAGCCCGCGGATTCCGGAAAGCAGCTCCGGAAACTTCTCGTGAACCATCAAAGTCAAATCGCCGCCATCATCCAGAATCATGTTGAGAGGCTGGCCATCCGGAAAGTGCAACGTCTGTTCGATGCACCAGTCAAATTCCTGTTCCGTCATACCCTTCCAGGCATAGACCGGAATGCCGGCAGCTGCCATGGCCGCGGCGGCATGATCCTGTGTGGAGAAAATGTTGCAGCTCGACCAGGTCACTTTGGCGCCAAGCTCCACCAGGGTCTCGATCAGAACAGCCGTCTGGATCGTCATGTGAAGGCAACCGGCGATCCGCGCCCCCTGCAACGGCCTGGTTTTCCCGTATTTTCGCCGCAATGCCATCAAGCCTGGCATTTCGATCTCGGCCATCTCGATTTCCTTGCGACCCAGTTCGGCAAGCTTGATATCTGCGACTTTGTAGGGCAACCTGGTTGTTTCCACATTGGCCATGAAAAAACTCCTTGCGCGTGGCGTTTGGGGTGGTATGAATGAACCGTATTATCACCTGATTCACGCGGATTTGAACCGCAAATGGCGTCCTGCGACAACTTTTTGCGACGGTAATCGCAGGTTGGGGCCCGATTCGATCGTACAAGAAAGCCCAATCCATCGATGGCTATCGGCCCATGGATCGTTTCGCCACCCTAGATGTCGGGCGAGGGGACTTCAGGCCGCCGCGAGATTTTCGCAAAGTGCCGGAAACCCGGCCAGCCGATTCGCAATGGCCAGATCCCGGCCGAAATAAAAAGAGGCGTGGGGGGGAGTCGAACCCCCGATGGCGGATTTGCAATCCGCAGCCTTAGCCACTTGGCGACCACGCCCTAACGTCAAAAAAAGCTATCGAATCCGATTGTGCGGGTCAAGCGGTTTCGGCAGGAGAGGCAATATTTGACGGCATCGAACCCGGCGTCCGACCCCGTCCGTCCAGGTCTCCCCAAACCGGCGTCCCGGAATGACTGATACAACCCGGCTAACACTGGTTCGGCAAAGAAAGGGAAATATCTTGACTTGAATTTTTTCCCCCTGCTTTCGAGCTGATTTCACAAGCTCGACCTATCCTTCCCCAGTCAATTCAGGGGACAAGGTGAGCGATGTTTTCGAGAAAAAACAGAATCCGAAAGATCCGATTCATTAACCTGGCCGAGCACCTTGCACTGCAGAACGACATCGTCAGCCGGACGATGGACAGCATGCTGACGCACGGTCCGAATACCGACAGCGTGAAACAACCGGGTGAACTCACCCCGCCTCCCGCCTCGCACCTTTCAGGCCCGAAAGCATGCCTGGCAACCGCAGGCCAGGTTGTCTTGCATAAATCAGCCGATGGGCGCTAGCCCACGGATTTCCGTCATGTGCAGACGGCAAAATGCGTATCAGGATTCGTCCTGGTCGCGGATGCGGGCGAGCACGCTGTAATCCTCCAGCGTTGTGGTATCGCCAACCTGTTCTTTTCCTTCGGCGATATCGCGCAACAGCCGGCGCATGATTTTTCCGCTTCGCGTTTTCGGCAAGGCGCTGGTGAAGCGAATGTCATCGGGAACGGCAAGTGAGCCAATTTCCTTTTTGACATGTTCTTTCAATTCGCGGCGAATGTCGTCATCGGCCGTTCGCGATCGCAGGGTGACGAAAGCGGCGATCGCCTGCCCCTTGAGCTCATCGTATCGCCCGATCGCGGCAGCTTCGGCGACGTCGGGATGGGAAACCAGGGCACTTTCAATCTCGATGGTGCTCAATCGGTGCCCGGCAACATTGATCACATCATCGATCCGCCCCATGATCCAGTAATAGCCATCTTCGTCGCAGCGCGCGTTGTCACCCGCCAGATATTTTCCGGGGACTTTCGACCAGTACACATCGCGAAAACGCTGGTCATCTCCCCACAGGCCACGCAGCATTCCCGGCCAGGGGTGCTTCATCACAAGCCAGCCCCCGGCTCCCGGCGTGACCGGTTCGCCCGCGGCGTCGACGATCTCCGGAAAGACCCCGGGCAACGGAACGGTGCAGCTTCCCGGTTTCGTCGGCACGGCACCGGGAAGCGGCGACATCATGATGCCCCCCGTCTCGGTTTGCCACCACGTATCCACGATCGGACATCTCCCGCCACCAATTTTCTCGTGGTACCAGATCCACGCACTCGGGTTGATGCCTTCCCCAACGGTACCCAGCAGACGCAGCGATGAAAGGTCATGTTTTTCGACGTGGTGATCGCCCCACTTTATAAACGCGCGAATAGCCGTCGGCGCGGTGTAGAGGATCGAGACCTTGTGGCGCTCGATGATGTCCCAGAACCGGTCTTCCGCCGGATAATTGGGAGCCCCTTCGTAAATCAAGACAGCAGCACCGTTGGCCATCGGACCGTAAACGATGTAGCTGTGCCCGGTGACCCAGCCACAATCGGCAGTGCACCAATACAGGTCTTCGGGTTTCCAGTCAAACACCCAGCGGAATGTCATTTTGGTGTACAGGTTATAGCCGGCCGTCGTGTGCTTGATCCCCTTGGGTTTTCCGGTAGATCCGCTGGTGTACAGGATGAACAGCGGCGCTTCGCTTTCCACGGGTTCCGCCGGACACACGTCGGAGACTCCCGCGACAAGATCGTGCCACCAGATATCTCGGCCGGACTTCATCGGCACGTCGTCCCCTGTCCGCCGGAAAACGATGCAGTTGCGGATCGCGGGTGATTTGAGGAGCGCTTCATCAACCGTCTGTTTCAGGTGGAGGATTTTTCCCCGCCGCCATCCTCCGTCGGCCGTGACTATGGCCCGCGCGCCGGCATCGTTGTTTCGATCGGCGATCGCCTCTGCAGAAAATCCGCCGAAAATGACGGAATGGACGGCTCCAATCCTCGCACAGGCAAGCATGGCGATCGCCAATTCGGGAATCATTGGCATATAGATGGAAACGACGTCCCCCTTCTGAATCCCCAGGGACTTCAATCCGTTGGCAAACCGGCAGACTTCCCGATGAAGTTCTGCATAAGTCAGGCGACGTTGCTCTCCCGGTTCGCCCTCCCAGATCACCGCCAGCTGGTCCCCCTTTCCGGCAGCGAGATGAACATCGAGGCAGTTGTACGAGATATTGGTAAGCCCTCCCTCAAACCAGCTTGCAACCGGTTCGTTCCAGACGAGCCCGCGATCAAAATTGCGAAACCAGTGCAACTCCTTCCTGGCAAGTTCCGACCAGAAGGCGACCGGTTCGCTGGCCGCTCTCTGGTAGAGGGTGCGATATTCCTCCATCGATCCGATGTGAGCGTTCGCAGAAAAGGCGACATCGGGGGGAAACAAACGCCTTTCGTCGAGAACGTTGGCGATCGACGATGGGGGACGGGAACTCATGCTGGTTTTCCGGTAGGGAACTTCAACAAATCGCAATTGCCAAACAGGCGCCCGGGGAGAGAAGGGAATCGGGGACGCTGCCTGGCATTCTAGCCCATGTCAAATCGACTTCCCACCCTCGGCGACGTGGCCGGCCTGGGAGTACCGGCCGCGAAAGATCAGCAACCTGCTCAACTCTTTCAAGGCCAGGCTCAGGGAGCGGAATGACAGGCTGGAGCGCCCTTGTCGCCGATCGGAAAAAGTGATCGGAACTTCGATCATGTTGGCCCCCATGCGGTGCAAACGAAAGAGAAGTTCCTCCAGATAAACATGGCTTCGACTGTGAAACGGCCCGGGGAGGATCTTCGCAAGGGTCGTCCGCCGGTAAACGCGCAGCGCGCTTGTGGTATCGCGAACTTGCAATCCGAGTCCGAATCTCACGACCCTGTTGATCACTGCCGAAGCCAGCCGCCGGTGAAAACTCCAGTTTTCGATTTTCCCGCCAGGCGTGTACCGGGACCCGATAATGACATCTACGTCGTCGCCAGCTGTATTGGCCTTTTCAAACATCCGCGCCAGATCAGCCGGCGAATGACTGAAGTCGCTGTCCATCGTGGCGATCCAGCGGGTTTGATATTCAAGGGCTTTCACCAGGCCATCGATGGCTGCGCTGCCGAGCCCTTCCCGGCGCGAACGGGACAATAGAAAGAACTTGCTGTCGCCAAAGGATTGTTCGCCGGCCCAAACGCCTGTCCCGTCGGGAGAATTGTCGTCGACGATGAGCAAAATCGCCTGCGAAAACAATTTTCTCAGCTGATCAGTCAGGTCCGGCAGATTCAGCCTTTCGTTCCACGTCGCAATGACGATACAAAGGTCTGTGGGCATGAATTCCTTTACCGATGCGGGGCCGTTGTTCGAGGGAATAACAAAAACACCCGGAAATCGTCAAATGAGCCGCAAAAAACGGGGACAAAGGCCACAAACGGGCGTTTCGAAGTTATTATTCAGGGACGCAGAACAAACAACATGAGTATCCGGGATATGATCATGAACCGACCTGGTGCAGCGGGCAACGTGTTGCTTTTGATTGCCCTTCTCGCGGCAAACATTCTTGTCTCCGGCGATGTCGCCGGGCAAACGAACCAGCCCAATATTATCCTGATCAATCTCGACGATGCCGATGCGGACCTTTTGTCGCCGGCGACGATGGCGGAACGTTTTCCCAACCTGAACCGTTTCGCCACTGACGGGCTCCGTTTCACCAATATGCATGCCACGACCCCCTTGTGCGGGCCGTCGCGGGCAAGCCTTTTTCGCGGCCAATATGCCCACAATACATCCATCCGGGTCAATGACCCCCACGAGCCCCGCTCGAACGGATTTGGCGGCGGCTTGAGGTTGTACCGTGACAACGGGTTTTGCGAAAATGACCTGAGCAACTGGATGAAATCGGCCGGCTACCGGACGATGATGGTGGGCAAATACCTTCATGGCGACGTCGTTAACCAGATTCCCTCTGGCTGGGACGATTTCTATTCGTCACTCAGCGCGGACTATTACGGAACGCAACGGTTCACTAACCGCACCAACCCGGCGGGCTCCTTTCATACTGAATCGCCGGACGCCTATCGAACGGCCGTTGAATCGGACAATGCGATCGAATTGATCGAAACCCATGCGGCCCGCGAAAACAATCAGCCCTTTTTTCTTTACTTTGCACCGCTTGCGCCGCACACGGAAACTCCCGGCTCAACGGCCGGGATGGTCGACAGGCAATATGAAGCACTGTGGCCGGACCTTCCGATCGAGTTGTCCCCCGATTTTGACGAGATCGACCTGACGGACAAGTCATCCGTCCTGCAGGGAATTCCGCGACTCAATTCCAACTGGCTGAATACGGCCATTACCCGTAACCGCAAGCGACATCTCACCGTCAAATCGGTCGACGATTTTGTGGGGGATTTGTTTGCGACACTGGAACAACTCGACATGGCCGACAACACATGGATCCTGTTGACGTCCGACAACGGCTACTGCAACGGACACCATCGCCTGTTCGGCAAAGGGAGCGCCTTTCGACGTTCAACCAACGTGCCGCTGTATGTGCTCGGGCCCGGAGTTGCCGCCTGCAAGTCGGCGAACCATTTGCTGGCTCACATCGATATCGCGCCGACGATTGTTGAATTGGCGGGTCAGACGGCGCCGCCATTCGTCGATGGCAAGTCCTTTCGCTCGCTTCTTTCGAATCCGGAACAGGTTGCCGAACGCGACTGGCGGGACGCGATCATGATCCAGAACTGGGAAACACTGACACTACAGCGGGTGGAATACAATTTTGCCTCGCTTGCCTTGCGAATGTACGACTCGGTGTATGTCGAATGGGCGGCGGGTACCCGTGAATTCTATGACCTGGCGACTGATCCCTATCAGTTGACCAATGTTTACGACACGCTTTCCCAGGAGCAGAAGGATCTCTATGCCAGCTACCTCAAGACCCTGATGCCCGAGGCGAGGAAGCCGGTCACGACGATTTCGTCCCCCTTTGGCATGGGAGGCTATATGAAAAAGAAAAGCCCGTTCACCGGCCTTGCCGAGGACGATAACGGGATCACGCGCGTCGTCCTGGTGATCCGGAGAATTTCCGACTGGTATTATTGGAACGGTCAAACATGGCAGCCGGGATATGTCCGTGTCGATGCCACACTGACCAACCCGGGCCAGCAGTTGACGGAGTGGACTTACGACAAGGTTCCGGAAGTAACCAGTGACGAAATACTCGGTATCTGGGCCCGCGCGTATGATGTCGACCGGCAAAACGACACGTCGCTCCCCTGGGCCCTGTTCCAGATCGATTATTCAAAACCGCTATCCCAGATCACCACTCCCTCGAATGGAGACGTGCTGGAAACCCTTAATGTTGCCGGCACCGCCTCTGACGAACGGCTGGTGACCCATGTCCGCCTCGTGATTCGCAACAATGCGACCGGAAAATACTGGTCGGGCGCGCAATGGGTAAACAGCTGGACTTACCTGCTTTTGCCTGTGGCGCCCCGGACTCAAACCTGGTCGTACTCGAACGAGGAAATTACGGGCCCGCTTTTCATCAGCGCCCGTGCCGTCGACGATTCCGGCAATGTGCAATCGACGCCGGCCATGATCGATATCCGGGTGGGAAACTAGGCAGAAACCGGTCGCTGGCGCGGATCAGGCTGATTCAATGCCGCCGATACAGCGTATTTGTCAACACACCAGGTCCCGGCCGGAATCAGGCGTCTTCAACTGTTATGAAACCCGCGATACGGATCGCGTGAGCGCGAAGCTGCTGGACCTTTCGTTCCAGATCTTCCCGGTCGATCGTTTCCAGATCAACCAGCAAGTAAACCGCATCGGCGACTTCACACCAGAGTCGCGAAACAGGATCGGGCAAGGCGCGACTGCAAAGAATCGTATAACGGTAGTCCTGTTTCAACTCGCCATTGATGCGGGTGGCATTTGCGAGATCGAGTCTCCGCAATGTCAATTCTCCCTGGCCCCAGGGCAGGAAATCCAGATTGCGATTGTCCGTCGTGCCGACCAGCTTGCCCGTCGATCCCGAACCGGCGACCAGCTCCGTCAGGCCGGGCAATTTGGAAGTCCCCATGATCTTGCTCAGTTCACCTGATTCCCCGTTGGCGTCGACGAGCAGGATTTTCCCGATGTTGCGAACGGCAAGGCAGGTTGCCAGCCTGGCAGAAACAGAGTCAACGTCGACTTCGGGCTGGAAGGAACAGAACACGATGGATGTCGGCGCTGTCACCGGAAATCGCGCGAGGATCTGGTCGGCAATCCTGTCAATCGCCTGTGAACCACTGCCAGGCTTTTGCCCGACGCGTTCCACATCAGGGGGACTCGATGCCGGAATTACAATTTCCGGAACCGGTTTGTCCATCAACGCAGCATCCTTTTGCCTATCGAATCGGAACAGGGAGTCGGGATGACTTTTCGCGGCTGTTGTCTGGTTGAGCAACACGGCCTCCTTGAGAACTTCCCCGTCGTGAACGTGCATATGAAGTGTATCCTTTATGGAATGCGCGACATCGATGCGCTCCCGGCGTTGCGGGGCCTGATTTTGCGCCTCGGGATGCGGCGCGGCTATCCTGGTGGAATCAGGGAGCCCTTCCATGACCGTCTGGAGAGACGCTTCGGCACTGACATGCAGTTCAGCACCGAGCAGTTCCCGCAACGAATATCCCGGATTGACTACCTGACTGAAGGAATCCGTCCAGTTCTCACCCTGCCGACCCGGAGCCCCGGCGGAAGTTTCCGCCCAACTGTTGGGCCGCGAGCCGGTGAGTCCGGCCGGCCGGACTACTGTCACCGGAGGTTCATGTTCGCGGGAATCGGAAACCTTCAGGGCGCTGGCCCGCGAGAACTCGATTTCCGGACGAAGCGACACTTCACCTGGCGGTGCCTCCACATGCTGAAGCCGGTCCAGCCATTCGCTGCGCAAGGTAATGGATTGCTGGTTCAGCTGGCGAACGAATTCGAGAACAGGCTTCATTCGAAACTCCCTTTTCAATGTTCCGGTTGCAGTTACCGGATATCGAGATCGCTCTGCGGGGCGTTTCGCAGTTGACGAAACAATTCGGTATAGTCCATTCGAATGGCCGGACCCGAACGAATCGCCAAAGAACTGTCTGGAGGATCCGGCGGACCGGAGTTTGTTACCGGCTGAGATGGCGGAACGGCGGGTGATTTGGATACCAGAACAATTTCCTCGTCGTCAGCCCGATCCGGCGCGGAACGCTGGGGTTCCGGGTCTGGAGGTGTGGCAACTATGTTCAAGTGGCGTTCTGTATCGGAGGAACCTGGATCAGCGGCCTTTTCCTGTTTCTCGGGGGCGGCGACAAGCACTTCGGGACCTTCCGCTACCCAGCCCGGTTCCGTATCCGACTCGACCAGATCTGGAATTTCCGAAGTGGCGATGGCGGAAGAACTCCGGTTTTGCTCAATAACCCGGCGGATATGCAGCGTGCCGACGTCCTCTTCCTGCTCAAAGCCGTTGCCAAACAGTTCGGCAGGATCGACACCGGACGGCTTTGTCGTCGCTGTTTGCTCGTCAGCCATGTCAGCCATGTCTGCCAGCGGCCTGTATGGTATGTCGAAACCTGTAAACTCGGTTCCTCCGGGACTCCTCCATTCAGGCGTTTCGGAGTTGACCCGCGAATACTGGTTCATTTCGATCAATTGACGTCTCAACTCGCGCAACGCGGCATCGATTTCCTGGATCGACTTGTTTTCACAATCGCCCTTGAGCTGCGAGGTTATCTGTTGCGGAGTGCGGATGTCTGCCTTTTCAGGAATCGCTTCCCGCGCTTCCACGGGAACAACGGATTCGCGAGCACCCTGCGCGGGCAAGCTTGTTGAATGATCCGGGGTCAAGCGTTTTTTCTCATCCGACAACTCGCCGAACTCGACAACCGATGGCCCTCGCGAGTCGGCAGAGGGCTCTGACGGCCCGGTATCGGCGACTGCGACCGGCAGGTGTTGAAGGTCCTGCCACGCGTCATCAACCGTTTGTGCATCGACGGATCTCGCCTTGCGCTGGGCGGCCAGTCGGAGTGATGCGTCGGCCAGCTGACAAATCACGCGGGCAATCCCGCCACTTCTGGAATGGATTTTCTCGATCGAGGACGGAAGAAATATCCGTCTGCCATCGCTGCCGGCGATCTGGATTTGCGCCATGATGAAAAGCATGGTCTCGTTGTAGCTATAGGGTGCCAGACAGCTTCGCAACGAGATTCGCTGATTGAGCGAGACATTGTGGGCGACTATTTCCTCGAGTTCCAGATTTCCGGCAAGAACAAACCGGAGCTGGCAGCGTCCATTGCAAACCAGGTTCGACAACATCCGGACTTCCTCGAGGACATCATCGGTAAGCAAATGCGCCTCGTCCACGAGCAAGAGCATACCGTCCGGGCAATGCTGGCCCGATTTCAGAAACTCGATCAGGTTGAGGCGCAGTTCGCCAACGATCCCTGTTTCGAACGGGAGGCCATTTTCGTACAACAGGACCTGGAACAACTCGGTACGGCTGGTGATCGCCGCGCATCCAAGGCGGACCGTTCTGAGCGATGGTGCGAACCGGGTCTCCAGCAGCGATAACAACGTCGTCTTGCCGGAACCTGCCGGACCGGTCAACAACAGCGGAGAGCGCGATTCGTCAATTGCGGCCTGACAGCGGTCGAGTTCGCGCTTGAATCCCGGAACCATGATGCTGCCGCCGGAACGGGGCACCAGGGAAAACGGCTGGCTGGTCAACTGAAAATGTTCGCGATACATGATGAGGGGCTTACCTGAAATTTGCTGGGGGTCCTGTTCCAGAATCGAATGTCCTGTTGACGGTCAAGTCAGGGACTGCGCGACATCAACATCCAAACGGTGTTCGTCACGGCGTGAAACGGATTTTCCAAAAAGGCGCTGGCGATCTGGCTGTTTATCATCGCTGCGATCAATAGCAAAACGACGCCACCGAGCAAAGTCCATTCACACAACCGGACGGCTCTGGCTGCCAGCCATTTGAGCAGCGAAAGTGACTTTGCACTTCCGGTCCTCGATTGCACGGTACCCAGAACGGGAAGTCCCAGGACCAGCTCCAGATGCTGTGCGCTGCGGAAGCGGCGGATACTCCTGGCGGGATCGTAGTTGATTGCCACGGCCAATCCGGAAAGTCCCGCAATGCTCATCAGCCAGAACCAGTCCCGTCCCTGTGGCGTACCACCTATGGGCGTACTGGCGACGGCTTTCACGATATCGACAACCTTGACCGGCGCCCTCGTATCGGAATGGGCCAATGCCCGCTGCTGAACCCGGCTGACGATTTCATTGGCTGTCGCGCGCGTTCCCGCAATTTGTTCTTCAAGTGCACCGAGCTGTTCGGCCGGACCTTTCAAGTCGATCTTTTCAATCCCCTTGAGGACTTCGGCGATCGCTGGCTGGCGGGAGCCGGCCATGCGGGGGGTATGGGATGCATTGGCTGCCGGCACCGGCTTGTCCGGGGCCGCGCGCTCGACAAACCGGTTTCGAACCACGGTCGCCGCCGGGTTCGTCGGAGCAAGAAAAAGCTGGCTCGGGCTTCCCTGAGTCCGCTCGCTCTGGATTTCCTCAATCTTCTTTTGTACGGCAGTCACCTCGGGGTGATATTGGGTCAGACCGCGTGCGGTGAGCAGTTCGTTGCGCGTGTCAAGAAGCTCACGCAACTCGGCGTCCCCGTCGTCGTTGTTCGCGTTTTCAGACGGCTCACCGGAAACCAGATTGTCCTGCGCGGCATCAGAAAGATTGTCCCTGACCTCCGCAAGCTCATGGCGTGCCGACTCGACGCGTTGCATGACCGAATTGACTTGATGGGCGAACTGTTCCACGGTTCCGTCATAATATCGGGCGACCTCCTCGGAGAACCCGCTTATCGCTTCGGCAGTTTGCTCACCGGCGATCCGGCTTCCCAGTTCCTGATTGATTCGCACGACAAGATCGTTGAGGAAATCGATTTCGTCCGGAGTTCCGGAGCCAATCATGCTCACTTCATAGTCGATCGAATTGGCGTTCTCCCCTTCGCGCCAATTGACTCGAATGGCGCTGGAAAGTGTATTGATGTCGGGATTCCGCAATAAAGCGCTCTTCAGCCGGGCTTTTCGTTCAATGTTGCGGATTGAGTCGGCGACGGCTTCAACTCGCATGGCATCGCGCAGCGAAGTCACCACCAGCTGATTCAGACGCGACTTGTCGAGTCCGGAAGCCGCCTCATAGCTGACCTCAAACCGGGTCGACGTCTGAAATTTCCCAACGGTCAGTGGCCAAACCAGCATCACGATCAGGAAAACGGCTGAAGCGACGATCGCTGCCGCATAGATTCGTCCGTGACCCGTTCGGCCGGATCCGTCCGTCCGGTCCGCTCCCGGCACTGTGACGGCTTTTTCGCTCATCGGTCCTGTTTCCCTGCTGGCGCTGACATTCCCGCATCCGGCGCACGCGAAGCGCGCGCACCTGCATCGGGTCTCTCGAAGGGATATCGTCTGGTTCCGCGAGCGAGTTGATGGTTTCAGCCGACAAAATCCGGATAACCGTTAAAGCTTGCCGGAGCGAATGCATTTTGTTCAGATTCGGCAAACAGGAACGTCTGGGCAAATGGCCCTTCCCGAATCAGGCAAGAGAAACCCGCAGTCATTCATTGCGGGCGTGAACGGCTGGCTCAGGACGAGCTCTTCCCCGTTCCTTTGTCGGAAACGATGTGCTTGCGGACCAACTCGTTCGAATGATCGCCCGCAAGGTGCGGCTTGGGAACGCGCTGCGACAGACGAACGAGACTTTCAAGAATTCCCGACTGGACGGTCACCTGATGCTGGTTGATCAAATCCATTCGCCAGACGACTCGCCCGTTTCGCCTTGCATCTGGCTGCTTCTCGATGACGGTCGTCCGGACGTGCACCACATCTCCAAAGTAGATTGGACGATGGAATTCCCAGTTGCGAATGGAAAGCAGGGCAACCGTCTGCACGGACGGCGCTTCAAACCCGAGGCCAGCCACCCAGGACAAGCCAAGCAAACCATGGGCGATCCGTTTTCGGTAAGGAGTTGTACTGGCAAACTCCTCATCGAGGTGAATCGGATTACGGTCGCCAGTCAGCTCGGCAAAAGCAAAAACATCCGCTTCCGTTATCTCGCGGGTCGAACTGATCCAGTAATTCCCTGGAACAATTTCCTCAAAAGACAATGCAGCATCCATGTCCACGTCCAAATCCATCCATGACGGGTCAGGTTTTCCGGTCTGCATCCCGGCAATGTCGATCGAATTCATTTCAACATTGGCCAGTGGATGCAGCAGGAAAAATTGTTTCAGTCGGGGTGATAGGATTCGAACCTACGACCTACTGGTCCCAAACCAGTCGCGCTAGCCAGACTGCGCTACACCCCGCTCCGGAAAATCGAAGGCTCAATCGTAGCGGCCTCGCTCCCTGGCCGCAATGGAAGGTGCTTTGCGCGGGAATCCCGCGGATCAAACTAGGCGGATTTTCGCGTCTCGCCATGGCCAGCAAGATACTCCCGCAACCGCTCGAACTCCCGACTATTGGCGAAATGCACGATAATTCGCCCGCTTCCCCGGGATGTCTGACGAATGTCGACATTGGTTCCAAGGGCGCGGCGCAGTTCCTGTCGAAGGGCATCCAGTTGCGGAGAAACCGGCTTTCCGGGCCGGGGCGCAACCACCAGGGCCGGCGAATCCTCGCTGGCAATTCTCTGCGAGACCTCCGATTCCACCACGCGCACGCTCAGACCTTCGCGATGAATCCTCTCGCAAAACTCGATCTGGGCCTGTGCGTCCCCCAGAGGCAGCAGGGCCCGGGCATGTCCCATCGAAATTTCACCCTTGCGTATCGCCTCCTGAACCAGGGCGGGCAGTTCCAGCAACCGCATCAGATTGGCAACCGTCGAGCGATCAATCTTCAGGCGGTTGGCAAGGTATTCCTGGGTGCAGCCATGCTCGTCGATGTAGCGGCGGAAGGACAGCGCTTTCTCGATCGCATTCAGGTCCTTGCGTTGCAGATTTTCCACGATGGCCAGCTCGGATACCAGCCTGTCGTCCGCTTCGCGAATTCGCGCCGGGACAGTCGTCCATCCGGCCTTGATTGCCGCCCGCAGGCGACGTTCGCCGGAAATAAGCTGGTGTCGGCCATTCACCAGGCGAACAAGAATGGGCTGAAGCATATCGTGCGTCTTGAGACTCTCCGCCAACGACGCGATTTCCGATTCGTTGAACTCGCGACGAGGCTGGAACGGATTGTCTTCGATCTCATACACACTGAGATGAACCAGATCCCCCCCCTGATGCGTATGGCTGCCATCTGCCGCTTGCGGCGACGATGAAACAAGCTCATCGCCGACTCCGAGCAAGGCCTCCAGCCCACGTCCAAGACGCTTTTTGTTAAGCGACATTTTCAAGTACCTCCATGCACAATTCCACGTAAGCGCGAGCGCCGCGACTCCGCGGCGCATATTGAATTGCCGCAAGCTGATGGCTGGGCGACTCGCTCAGGACAACATCCCGCGGTATGACCGTTTGAAAAACGATTTCACCAAAAAAGTCGCGAACCTCCCGGTCGACTTCCAGCGTAAGGTCCAGCGTCTCGTCGTACATCGTCAACAGGATTCCGGCAAAACCCAGCCTTCCACCCCCCTGGCGAATCACGTCCCGTATCACGCCGATCATCTGCCGCAAACCCTCCATCGCAAAATACTCGCACTGGATCGGCATCAACACCTCGTCGCTCGACGCCAGGGCCGTCTGCGTCAGCCGGCCCATCGATGGCGGGCAGTCAATCAACACAAAGTCAAACAAGCCTGTGCAGTGCCGAAGCTGTTCGACGACCCGCGCCGATTGGCCATCCCCCAGATTTGCTAGCAAATCGACATCCCGAAAATTCTGGCTCCCCGGCAACAGCTTGAGAGTCTCGATCCGGCTATCGAGGACGGAGTGCCGAAGGGACTTTTCTCCAACCAGGGGATGATGGGAAACCGGAGAATGACCCAACCCAGTCGTGCTGTTGCACTGTGGATCCATGTCAACCAGCAAAGTCTGCTTTCCGGCCATGGCCAGGCAGGTTGCCAGATTGATAGCAGTGGTCGTCTTGCCGACTCCCCCCTTCTGGTTGGCAATGCATATGGTCGTAGGCATCTTCCGGTCAGGCGAATCCTGACAATTCCTTCACTGAACCTTTGGGGAACATTGTTCGCCTGGGAGGAATACCAGCCGGACCGTGAAACGTGAATATCAGTTGGTCAGATTTTCGCCGTGGCATGCTGGCCACCGTCCATCTGGCGGGGCTTCAACCAGTCAAGTGTGGCAAACCTGGCAAGAAACCGGTTCCACATGGAACTCAACGCATTTTTCCCAATTTGCCCAGCCGTTCCATGTGAAACTCACTCGGCGATCGGGTTCAGCAGCAAGCCGGAAAGGAGTTTCGGATAGAAATAGGTGCTCTTGGCGGGCATGCGTTCGCCGGCCTTGCTGATTTCGCGTACGTGCTCGATGGTGGCGGGCATGACGATGGTCGCAAGTTCGAATCGTCCCCCGAGGCCTTGTTGTCCGGTGGCATCGCGGCCTGTGGCGTCACCTGCACGAAGGGATTCGACAACTTCGTCGATCCCCCGGACATACTTTGGCGCCGGCAGATCCTTCAGGCCCAGCAGATCCGGGACAAGCAGTTCGTGAAGAATGGAGACACCGAGTTGCCGCCAGGCGGCTGATTTGTCTGGCACGCGTTCTTTCATCCGGGCGTGGCCCGATTCGGCCAGCTCCACCATGACCCACGAATCGTCGGCCGCACAGTAAAACGCCATTTGGCTCTGCTCACCCATCTCGTGGATCCGCTTCCAAACCGAATCCGCCAGTTCCGGCCCGCGTCCGATGACTTCGCAATGGCAGAAGCTGCCGAGCCGTTCGATCAAGTCAACCGAGCGAACAGGCGCGGCTCCGCGCCACAGGCGATGCGTCGGGAGGACGACCATTCCCGGGTCGCCCATGCTCACGCAACACATGGAAACGTATCGGGCTGGATGATCGAAAGGGATTTCGCCGTCGGCGTTTCTTTCCGCGAGGTAATTCAGTCCCGTTTCGTAGCGGTGGTGCCCATCGGCAATAAACAACTCCCGCGACCCCATCAGCGTGCTGACCCGGGCGATCGCCCCGGTGTCGACGACCATCCAGACCTTGTGAACGACTCCGGCATCGTCGACTGCCTGAATGGGCGTTGGATCGGCAATTGATTTTTCAAGCACAGCCATGACCTCGTTCTCCTCGTCGTTGTAGATGGAGAATATCTGGCTGGTGTTGCAGCCCGTGGCCCGCCACAGATTCAGCCTGTCCTGCTTGGCGCCCGAGTGAGTTTCTTCGTGCGGGTAAATTCGTCCCTCGCCAAATTTTTCCAGGCGGACGCGGGAGACGAACCCTCGCCGCGTGACCGGCACTCCATCGAGTTCAAATTCCTGGTTATAGACATAGATCGCGGCGCGGGAGTCCTGTCGCAGAACACCCTGTCGCATCCAATTGCGAAGGAAATTCGCTGCCCGCTGGTAGATCGCTCCAGGCGCGTCTCCTGGCTCCGGGCGATTGAGCGTGATCCGGACGTAGTTCGCAGGATGCCGTTTATACAGCTCGTCCTGCATTTCCGGAGTAATCACGTCGTAAGGGGGACACACCACATCACTCAATTTTCCGACATGACCGAGGTCATATCGGATGGCACAAAACGGCTGAATGTCGGCCACGGCAAGGCTCTCGGTTTCTGGACAGGAATGCTAGCATTCCCCGACATCTTATCAGCCCGCTGAAAAACGAGAATACCGCCACCATGGTCCAGGCCATTCCCAGGCGGTAACGATACTCAATGACGCATGGACGAACTCAGAAGTTCGAATGCTTGCAGGGTCTGATCCCCTGAGACAACGGCGACTATCGATTCTCCCGCCGAACAAAGCGTCAACCCTTCGATGGCCTGGCCGATCGACCAGGTCTCATTCGTACTGCCGTCCTCGGAAATCAGGCGGATAGCCCCATTGCTGCCAGCGACCGCCCACAACCCTGCAGCTGTCCCCTCTACCCGCGCGAAAGCGATGGGATCGATTTGCGAACTGAAGTTTTGCGGGCCTGTCGGAAGCGTCGCCATTTCTTTCAACGCTGCATCGAGGAGCGCGACGTGCCAGCGCCCGAGGCGATCGGTTCCGGCCACGCAGGCAATGGAATGACCGTCCTTGTCGACACCGGAGGCGACACGGACACAGGACTCGAGGCTGCAGGAAACCGGTTGGAGGGAGAGCGTCCCGTTGGCTGCGGAGTATGTTGCGAGAGCGAGCCGGGCATTTTCGTCGCAAACCAGCAGTCGATTTTCTCCCTCGCCCGACCGCAAAAGACAGGAATCCAGCCAACTTGTGTTGAGAACGGTCGTCTCCGGCCAATCTCCCTCTTCACCGGGGAGATGTCGAGTAACTCCTTTCGCTGACGTCCAGGCAATGTACAGTTCATCGGTTCCATCGTTGTCGAGGTCGGCGAGTCTTGCGTCGCGCACTCTTGCTTCGCCTTCCTCTCGATAAACGCGACCGACGATGTTTGCCCGGTTATCAATGATGTGAACATGTCGCCCGGCGACAGAGAACGTGGCGATCCGCTCGCGTGTTTCCGACGGCCTCGCGAGGGTGATCGATTCTTTCGCAGGCAGGGCCAAAGGGGTTTCGCTGAGGCTTTTTCCCTCGTTATCAAGTGCAACCAGAGTTCGCCAACCATCGACGACCCACAATCCCTTGCCTGCGGCGCCGCAGGCGATGTTCCCCGGCTGCCGCAGTTCCCGGACCTCCCAACGCTTTCGAAGTTTCATTTTTTCGGGAGGAGATTCCGGCAGAATGCTGTTCCCGGACGCTGCTTCCCCGTCGAGTCTCGCCGACGCGAGTCGGGATTCATACACTTCGAGAAACTTGCCGTATTCGTTCCGCATTTCGCCGGCAACATCGTCGCCGGAACGGACGCGAAGCAGAATTGAGCGAAGCTCTTCCAGCGAGGGCGTGTGGGCCGTTTCGCCGATACGGCCGACATATTGAAGAACGCCCGCCCTGTCGAGGATTGCAAACACGGGAAAGGTCTCAAGACCTATCGAACTTCCGGCAACAAACGACGGATCGACCCAGGCAAGAGCCTTGCTGGACGTCGAGACCGATGTGTTCAGGCCCTGAAGAACGTCGCTGCCGGGCCCGGCGCCGGAAACGGCATATGCCGATGCGACGATGTAATCCCGAGTGTCCATCGATTCGGCAAGATCGGCGATGGTCCGGTTCCAGCGCTCGTCGAACATCATGTTGCTGGTCCAACCCAGGAAAACGACTTTTCCTTTCCAACGGGAGCGATCGACGGGCGCTCCATTCAGTTCGATCAAACCGGCCAGTTCGACCGGTTTTCCGACGAATGAGGAAGGAAACTGCTCGGGAACTTTTACGAACTGGTTTACCGGGATCGCCTCCTCGGGCATTTCGATCCTGAAATGGTCCGCAGCGAATGCCGGCTCAAGAGTTGCATTGCGGAATTCGGCAACAATTTGCAAGTCCGTAACCTCGTTGCTCCCGGAGAGACGGGGATCGAGGGCCGCCAGCGGATAATGCAGCTCCTTCAACAGCAGACTTTCACAATCAATGATGGCAAGGAACCGGCCGCCGGGATGATCGATATTCACTTGATAACACGGGCGATCAGAAACGACGCGATCTTCGATTCGCGTGGCCTTTCCCTGCAGCCAGGAAACATTTCCTGCCCCGGTCAACAGTGGAATTTGCGGCGGGAGAAACCACTCTCCTGCTTCAGCATTGGATCCATCGACCGGCAGATCGGCCAGGCCGGACAGGTAGTACCGGCAAATCGGGTCGCGGGTGAGTTTGCCCAAAGGGAAAGACTGGCCGATCCTGGTGACCAGCCACTGGTTGCCGAGGTTGCTCGATCCAAAATCGTATACGAAGCACCCCACCTGTTCGCCATCGGCGCGCAGGCGTGCGTTGTACACACTGGCTCTGAGTTCGTTCGGACGACGAAATTCAACGGCCCATTGGTGCGGCTCCTCGAGATAACTCCCCGCCAGCCGGTAACTCAGGCGCAGAACCGCCTCATCGTGGTAGGCCCCGGCGGCAGAATACGTGGCCTTCATCTTTTCAATAATCTGCTGGCCATTCCATTGCGGGTTGCGCCCGGAGCCTGATACTCCCGCCAGATTGTCCGCGGCCTCAGTTGATGTTTTGGCGGTGTCGGGTTTGCAACCGATCGATGAAAACAACGTCAGGCTCAGGGCCACGACGACAAAGGCGCGAATCTTGCCGTTTGCCGTAAAAAACCTGTGTTTCGAGTTCATGGAAATGTGGATCTGCGGGGCTTCGGCCACAGCTGCAAATAAATCGGAAATTCGCCGGGCGCAACCTGGTGCCGGACATTGGCAAATGATTAGAACCCACAGCCCCTGATTCTCAAATGTCGATTCGCGACCGTTACCTGATTGACGCCCTTTTTCGGCAGGCGTTAGACTTTTGACAGGGTTGGAAATCAACGGCAAAATGAACGCAACTTCATGGATCCACCTTTCAGCTGACTCATGGTTTTGTCATGTCAAAGGCAACCACACAACCGATTTTTCTCGACAATCGTCGCATCGTGCTGGAGGGTCCGGTCGCCGGACTGGTGCTCGAACCTGAAGTTATTGCCGGCGAAGAGATCGCGTCGCAAATCTCCTTGCGTGAAATGCTCGTCGAGCGGTTTTCGAATCCGCTTGGGTTCCCTCCCATTGCCAGCACCATGATTCCGGACGACCGGATTGCGATTGCGGTCGCCTGCGGCACGCCGAGGGCCTCGGAAATTGCCGACCTTATCGCCGAATTGCTTGTACTGGACGGGCACCCGGAAGATCTGATCACGATTGTGGTTCCCCGGTCGGTGGGTAATTCGGGATTATCCGGGGTTCATCGAAACGAGCTGTTCGACCCGGAAGTTGACGAGGATTCCGCCTGGCTGCTGGCCGGCGTTGACGATCAACCGGTCAAGGTGAGTCGCGCCTTGTTTGATGCCGACGTCGTCATCGCCGTCAGTACATTTGACGGCGTCAATCCCTGCGACGCAATTTGCCCCGCCTTTTGCTCGAAATCGACGCAAATGCAATTAGCGAAAATCCGCCCCGTGGAGGCGAATGCGACGATCAGCATGATCAGCGACCAGTTGGGTGTGTTTTGGGAAGTTGTGGTACTGCCCGGGCCGGACAATACCATCTCAGACATTCTCGTGGGCGATCGAAAATCGGTTCTCCTCAGGGGCATTGAGCAGATGGAGCGATTCTGGGGAGTCGAGCTGGACTCGCCGTCTCCTCTGGTCATCGCCACGATTGAATCGCAGTCGGCAGCTACCGCCGATGCAGCCTGTGCGGCCTTGCTGGCGGCAGAAAAAGTGGTCGGCGACTATGGAACCATTGTCCTCGTTGCCAATCTGGAAAGAATTCCCCATCCCGCATCGCGCGCTGCGTCGGAGGAACCGGGCACATTTTATCCGGAGTTGCAGCGACTCCTCGAATCCTTTCACGTCTACCATTGCGGAAATCCCATCCGTCCCGAAGACGAGGAATTCGGCCTTTCCAGAATCTGCGATTCACGCGAGTTGTCTTTGTTGATTCAGCGATCGGGTTCCGCGGTACTGCTTCGCGACGCACACAAGGTCGACGCGCGGTTGTCGGCCCGGCAAAACAGCTGATGGGGTGCCGTATCGAACTTGTTGAATCGTCGCAGAGAATTGCCCTTGCCGGCAACGACTGGAACGCCTGGCTTCAAAACTTCTGCACGAATGACGTCAAATCATTGAAGCCCGGTGGCGGATGCGAAGTTTTCATACTTAACGTCAAGGGGCGGACGATTTGCCACGCCATCGTTCTCTGCCTGGAATCGTCCGCCGAGCTGCTGGTGACCGGCATTCCGGCAGTTTCCTTGATGGAACACTTCGATCGCTACATCATCCGCGAAGACGTGAAACTCTCGGACAAATCGGCTGATTCATCGCTGTGGTGGGCAAGTGGCCGTGGAGACGAATCAGTAGAAGATGGGTCACCGGACTGGTCGCATCGGGAAGTCTTGCCCGGAGTCCGAATGATTCTTTCGCGGATCGGCGATTCCCCCGATCGGCTGTTTTCCGTGGAACGGGCGTCCCAGTCAGAGTTTGATAACTGGCGAAACGAACATGGCCTGGATCTTTCGACAGGGGAATCGTTTCTTGCCGCGAGAATTCGCGGGCGCTGGCCATTGAACCAGGTCGACCTGAGCGATGCCAATTTTCCGCAGGAATTCGACCGGGATGCGCAAGCTATCTCATTCCGGAAAGGGTGTTATCTTGGCCAGGAGACCGTTGCGAGGATCGACGCACTTGGCCATGTCAACCAGATTCTTGTGTCGCTGAATCTGGCCGGCGAAGGACGTGTCGAGGCCGGCACAAAGCTGTTCGTTGATGACTTGCCAGGTAAACCGGCGGGACAATTGACGTCCGTTGCCAAAATCGGCGTCAATGAATGGATCGCTCTGGGATTCGTGCGGCGAAACCTGCTGGATCAAGTCCCAAATCCCTGCTTGCACCTCGACGGCGAAATCAATGTTGCCGTGCAAATCAGCCGGGCCGCCAGCTCTTGACAATTTCCGGGTTCGTTTCGATGCGGGGCCCATCAATCAGATCGATGCAATACGCGATCGCCGGCATGACGGCATCAAGGCATTCGGCAATCGCGCGAGGCTTTCCAGGGAGATTGACGACAAGCGATTTGCCGCGAATTCCCGCCGTTTGTCGCGAGAGAATGGCCGTCGGCACATGCTTGAGAGAGACAGCACGCATCTGTTCGCCGAATCCGGGAAGCATGCGGGAGCAAACGGCTTCCGTTGCTTCCGGAGTGACGTCGCGCACTGCTGGTCCCGTCCCGCCAGTCGTGACGATCAGGCAGCAGGCCTCGGAATCCGACAGTTCAATGAGCGCTTTTTCAATCTGTCCCTTTTCATCCGGAACGATCCGGCAGACCGGTTGCCACAGGCAGGAAAGGACCCGCTCCAAATACCGCTGGATAGCCGGTCCCCCCAGGTCTTCGTATTCCCCGCGACTGGCCCTGTCAGATACGGTCAGAATACCGATTCGGACGGCATTCGTCTCCGCACTATGCATTGCAGCCACTCCCGCCGGGAATCGGGATCTTGTCGACCCGCCGCTGGTGCCGGCCCCCTTCGAAGTCTGTCGTGAGCCATTTGTCGATGATGGCATCCTGTTCGGCAACCGGCATGGATTCGATCCCGTCAGCAGACAGGCAGAGCACATTGGCGTCGTTGTGCCGACGGGACATTTCAGCACCGTGAGTGTCGTGGCAAAGTGCTGCGCGGATTGCCGGATGTTTGTTGGCGGCGATCGACATACCGATACCGCTGCCGCAGATCAGGATGCCGCGGCCGGCATCCCCACAGCTGACTTTCTCCGCGACATTATGAGCTATGTCCGGGTAATCGCAACTTTCCGTAGTCATGGTTCCGCAGTCAACGACTGACAGATTCTGCGCCTGAAGGTGTGCCGTCAGGCGACTTTTCAGGGCGACTCCGCGGTGGTCGGAACCAATGGCGATGGTTTGGCTGGAATTCATATTGTTCAAGCGCTGGGTGGTCAATCAGGGTTCGGGTGTTGATTCCGCGAGAATCTTGTTTGCCCAATATTCGACGCTTGCCTGCAATTCTTCGGCACACTGGCGGTACACGGCCGTGGAATGTCCAACAGGGTCCGAAATGTCGCGATGGTCGACGGAAAACAGCAAGGTCCGCGCCTCAAGATCCGGCCATTGGCTGACGATGGCCCGCCGATGCCCCTGGGTCATCGTGAGTATCAGATCGGCATGTCGGGCGAGCCGGTCGGTGACGGGCTGACTGCAGTGATCGGAAATATCGAT
>WPCK01112808.1_pt1 | contig 36578 bp, 28 predicted proteins | sample 5399851 | NCBI WGS metagenome assembly WPCK01 (sample SAMN12869471, study PRJNA574797) | sludge metagenome | isolation source: wastewater treatment of pH11 | place: China:Beijing | collected 2019-05-20
GGCATCTTGTGGGCCAGTCGCGAAAAGCAGATCCGGGCCTGATCCTCGGTCACCCCGCCCAGTTCATACAATACGGTCCCTGGTTTCACGACGGCCGCCCAAAATTCAGGCTCACCCTTCCCTTTACCCATTCGCGTTTCCAGGGGGGTCGACGTCACGGACTTGTGGGGAAAGACGCGGACAAATAACCGACCTTCTCCCCGCACGTACTGCTGTGCGGCGATCCGGCCTGCCTCGATCGTCTGCGCCTTGATCCAGCCACCTTGAAGGGCCTGGAGCCCGAAATCGCCAAACACGACGCGGTTACCCCGGGTCGCCTCACCTTTTATACGTCCTCTTTGGCTTTTTCGATGCTTGACCCGCTTCGGCATCATCGCCATCGGCCACACTCCCCTCGTACAACCCCTGGTTGACCCAAACTTGAACGCCAATATGCCCTTGGGCCGTCTTGGCCTCGGCAAAACCGTAGTCGATCTTGGCCCGCAGCGTGCTCAGCGGGATCGACCCGGAAATCTGTTTTTCGCAGCGCGCCATTTCCGATCCCCCCAGGCGCCCGGCCAGCTGCACCTTGATCCCTTTGGCGCCCGCCTCCATGGTCTGGTCAATGGAACGCTTCATGGTGCGGCGAAAGCTGGCCCTCTTTTCCAATTGCAGCGCGATATCCTCGGCGATGATCTGCGCCTGGATCTCCGGCCGGTTCAGTTCTTGAATCTTCAAATTGACGCGCCGGCCAATCAACGCCTGCAGTTCATTCTGCAAGGCGTCGACCGCTTCCCCCTTCTTGCCGATCACCGTCCCTGGCCGGGCGACGTGCAGGACCAACTTGACATCGTCTCTCGTCCGTTCAATTTCAATATGATCGATCCCGGCCGCTCGTAGTTTGGCATTGCGGGGATGGAACTTCAGGAACTTCCGCAGGCGGTGATCTTCCAGAAGGAGCCCGGCAAAATCTTGCTTCGAGGCAAACCAGCGGCTCTTCCAATTCCGCATGATTCCCGTGCGAAAACTGACGGGATTGACTTTTTGTCCCATGATGGCCCAGTCCGCTAGATTGCTTCTAAGGTGATATTGATGTGTGCCATACGTTTCTTAATGGAAAACGCCATCCCCCGCGCTCGCGGACGAATGCGTTTGAAGATCGGACCGGCGTCCACGGCCACCCGGGAGACCCAGAGCCGGTGGACATTGACCATGCGTCCGCGATTGACCGGATTGCCAGGGTCATTCGCGTTTCCCAGCGCGCTTTGCAAGACCTTTTCCAGGAGTCGTGCGCCGCGATGGGGCTGATGCCGCAGGATTTCCAGGGCATCGCCCGCCATTTTCCCACGGATCAGATCGGCCAAGGGACGAACCTTGCGGGGACTGATCCGGATATAGCGATGGCTTGCGTTGTATTCGCTCACGATAGTCCCCGCCTCTTACTTCTTGCCACCCTTGCCGCCGTGCCCGCGAAATGTGCGGGTCGGGGCGAACTCACCCAACTTGTGACCGACCATGTCCTCAGTGACCAGCACCTTTTCATGGCTGCGGCCATTGTGGACCAGGAACGTCGACCCCACGAACTCTGGTACAATGGTGCAGGCCCGCGACCAGGTCTTGATCGGTTCCATCCGCCCATTGGCGTGTTGGATCTGGACCCGACGGTACAGTTTCGGATCCACAAACGGGCCTTTCTTCAGCGACCGACTCATGTCCTTCCCCTGCTAGACTTTCAGCTGGCCATAACGGCGGGACCGACGGCGACGCACGATCGCGGCCGACGAGGCCTTGCGGCGTTTGCGCGTGGCGCCCCCTTTGGCCGGTTTGCCCGTGGGGCTCACGGGATGCCGACCGCCCTTGGTGCGCCCTTCACCACCCCCATGGGGATGATCGATGGGATTCATGGCGGTGCCGCGGACATGGGGGCGACGCCCCAGCCAGCGCTTCCGGCCCGCCTTGCCGATTTCAATGCCGCTGCGGTCGGGATTCCCCACCCGTCCGATGGTCGCCCGGCATTCCGCCGGGACGCGTCGGATTTCGCCACTGGGGAGCGTGATCTGCGCCCAGTCGGCTTCTCGTGCCATGAGCGTTGCGGAGGTCCCCGCGCCGCGACACAGTGCCGCACCGCGCCCCGGCTGCACTTCGATTCCGTAGATGCTCATCCCGAGCGGGATATGCTTCAGCGGCAGGCAATTCCCGACCTTCGGGGGCGCGTCTGGGCCATTTTCAATCTCTTGCCCGGCAGTCAGCCCTTCCGCGGCCAGGATGTAGCGCTTTTCGCCGTCGACATAGTGCAGCAGGGCCAACCGACCGCCGCGATTCGGATCATATTGGATCGAGGCCACGCGGGCCGGGATCCCATCCTTGTCCCGCTTGAAATCGATGATTCGGTACTGCCGCTTGTGGCCGCCGCCGCGATGCCGGGCCGTGATCTTGCCTTGGTGGTTGCGCCCCCCCGTCTTGGTCATGGGACGGAGCAACGACTTTTCGGGAACCGCCCCGGGGGTCAGTTCCACAAAGTCGCTCACCGAAGCATGTCGGCGACCTGCCGATGTCGGTCGATACTTGCGAATTCCCATTACACGTTCCTACCGTCCTGCGTCCAAATCTGGCGTCCATCCCCGCGGGAGGACTGCTCCTCCGCGAGCCGCTGGACGCGGCCGACCTTAAAAGAACTCGATGCGATGCTCCGGATCCAAGGAAACAATGGCCTTCTTCCAGGCCTTGGTGTATCCACTGCGAAAACGATATCGGCGGGGCTTGCCCTTGCGGTTCTGGATGCGAACCCCCAGAACGCGCACGGAAAACAGCTCTTCCACGGCCTGGCGGACCACGTTCTTGTCGGCCGCCGTGGCGACCTCGAAGGCGTACTGATTGTTCCGCGCGGCGCGGTGCACTCCCTTTTCCGTAACCAGGGGCCGAAGGATGACCTGGTAGGGCTTCAGCTGGATGCCCCCCGTGTCGGCAGCCTCGGCCTGGACCTCATCGTTTGCCACGTCGTTCTCGCTCATGTCCCCATTCCTCGTGCGTTTCCATCCCGTTGCCATGCGTCAGGCGACGGCCTCGGGCGCTTCGGCAGCGGCCCGATCCCGAATCGTGTCCAGGGCCTGGCGTGTGACCAGCATCTTGGCGGGCGTCAGGACGCTAAGTGCATTCAGGTCGGCGACGGGTGCCACGGAGACCCCGTCAATATTCCGTGCGCTCTTGTAGACATTGACATCGTGTTCGGCCGTCGCCACCAGGGTCCGCACCCCGCGGAGCCCCAGAGCATCGAGGATTCCGACCATTCCGCGTGTCTCTGGCTTTTCGAACACCAGTTCGTCGATGACGATCAACTGGTCGTCCAGGATCTTGGAGGCGATCGCCATCCGGGTGGCAAGTCGAATCGCCTTCTTGGGCAAGCGGTACGAATAGTCCCGTGGGCTGACGGCATGGATGTGTCCTCCCCCGCGGCGAACGCCACTGCGACGGCTTCCCGCGCGGGCATTGCCCGTCCCCTTTTGCCGGTACATCTTCTTGGTGGAGCCGGCGACTTCGCCCCGCGTCTTGCTCTTCGCCGTACCCTGCCGCTGATTGGCCTGATACATCACGACCACGTCGTGCAAGAGCTGCTTGCTGATCCGCGGCGCAATCTGGGCCGGGTCGATTTCATAGCGCCCGACTTCTTTGCCTTGTCGATTTCGAATGGCCAAGGATGTCACGATGCGTTCCTTCCCCTCCCCGCTGTCGGCGCCCCGGTTACCCCAGCTTGTTCGTCTCACGAATACAGACGAACGCGCCGTTCGGTCCGGGGACGGCTCCCCGCACCAACAACAAGTTCTTTTCCAAATCCAACTTCACGACCTTCAGGTTTCGCGACGTGGCCCGCTCGTTGCCGTACTGCCCCGGCATGCGCTTGCCGCGAAAGGTGCGGCTGGGAAACGCGCTGCAGCCGGCCGACCCGAGGTGCCGGTGCACCTTCTTCACACCGTGCGAGGCGCGTTGTCCCGAAAAGTTATGGCGCTTCATGACGCCACTGAATCCGCGCCCCTTGCTGATCCCGGTGACATCGACCGCCGTGACCTCGCTCAGGACGTCCACGCGGACTTCGTTTCCCACTTCGGGGGGATTGGACCAGTCCCGAAACTCGCGAATGAACCGCTTGGGCTCGCAATCGGCCTTGGGAGGCAGCGCCGCACCTGCGGCCGAGCGCTTCTTGGCCCGTTTACTGCCGAGCTTCCCGACGTGCCCACGTTGGCTGCGGGTGGCGAGACGACGGGGCTTGTCGGCAAACCCCAGTTGCACCGCTTCATAGCCATCCTGATCGGACGTGCGGCGCTGCAGTACGTGGCAGGGGCCAGCCTCGAGCACGGTGACAGGGACGCAGTTCCCCACCTCATCAAACACCGACGTCATCCCGACCTTGCGGCCGAGTATTCCCTTGGCCATAGCGCATCGCCCTTCTACCACGCACGTCCTGCCGGGAACTGGCCCTTCCCCAGGGCCCATTACCCGGCCAGGAATCCGGTCATATCCATCTCGTCGCGAACTGTGTTACCCCATTCGAATCGGTGCGACTCGGCCACCGATCCCGATCGTCATTCCCGTGCTACCGAGTCGTGGCCTTGATCTTGATATCGACACCGGCAGGAAGACTCAGCTTATTCAGTGCCTCGATCGTCTTGGCCGTCGCCTGCACAATGTCCACGACCCGCTTGTGCGTGCGAATCTCGAACTGTTGCCTCGCCTTCTTATCAATGTTGGGTCCGGACAGGACCGTATATCGCTCCACGCGCGTCGGCAGCGGGATGGGTCCATGCACTTCGGAATTGGTCCGCTTGGCCGTGTCCACGATCTCCTGAGCACTTTGGTCCAGGACGGCGTGATCGTAAGCTTCCATCCGAATGCGAATTACTTCTTGAACTGAACCAGCCACCGCAGATGATCCCCCCGCATGAAACCGGCACCGCCCGCGGGGTCAATCCCGGCGCGGCGACGCACCCCCCACGGGACCGGTCGCCCTCCAGCGCGGGCGTGTCCTGGGGAACCCAGGATGATAAGAAATGCCAGCATCCTGGGTCAATGGGGTTGCTTCGGATTTTGAACCCATCCACATTGCACATTCGATCCCGAGGGAACTCCTCCCATGCCCCGCGAAATCCATATCCTGGGAGCAGGCCTGGTCGGCTCGCTTTTGGCTGCCGTCCTGGCCCGCCGCGGCGCTCGCATCCGGATATTCGAGAAGCGGCCCGATCCCCGAACCACCCAGCAATCTGCGGGAAAATCGATCAACCTGGCCCTGGCGGAGCGCGGGATCCATCCCCTGCGCGAGGCCGGCCTGTGGTCAGACATCCAAAAACTCGTGATTCCCATGCGCGGCCGCATGGTCCATCATCGGGACGGTCGGACAGAACTGGTCCCTTACGGCCAGCGGCCCGAGGAATCGATCTACTCAATCTCCCGGCGGGACTTGAACTGCCTGCTCCTGTCGGCCGCTGAGGAAACGGGAAACGTCGCGATTCAATTCGATTCGCTGGTCACGGCGGTGGATCTCGACCAACAGCGGCTGACCTGGTGTGACGATCGCTCCGGATGGTCCCACGAGTGTCCCTTTGAATTCGCCCTGGGTGCGGATGGATCCGCCTCCCTGCTGCGCGGGGCCATCGTCGATCGCAATGCGGGAATTCAATCCCTGGCCCTGCTGGACCATGCCTATAAGGAACTGGCAATTCCCGCCGGCCCGCGCGGGCATCGGCTGCCACCCGAAGCGCTTCACATCTGGCCTCGGGGTGGTTTCATGTTGATTGCCCTGCCGAACCTGGATGGCAGCTTTACCGTGACCTTATTCTTGCCGCACCGGGGGGACCCGAGTTTCGAGTCACTGGCCGATCCCAACCGTCTGAGGACGTTCTTTCAGCACAACTTCCCAGATGCCCTGGCCGTCATGCCCGACCTGGAACGTGACTTCGGCACCCACCCGACGGGGGAATTGGGGACCGTTCGCTGCTGGCCTTGGTCCTTTCGAGACGTCGCTCTGGTCCTTGGGGACGCCGCCCACGCGATCGTTCCGTTTCACGGTCAGGGGATGAACGCGGGATTTGAAGATTGTGCCGAGCTGTTGCATCTCCTCAGCGAGTCGGGGGACGACTGGCAATACGTCTGCCGCGAACTCCCCGCCATCCGAAAACCGAACACGGATGCCATCGCAGCGATGGCACTGGAGAATTACCTGGAAATGCGGGACGCTTCGGGGCACGCGGGCTTCCCGCTGCGCAAGGCGCTGGAATTTGAATTGGAGAGGCGATTTCCGGATCGGTTCATCCCCAGATATTCCATGGTCATGTTTCATCGACTGCCATATTCCGAGGCGATGCGGCGAGGCGAGATCCAGGCGCGGCTGCTGGACGCGGCACTTTGCCATGTGGCCAGCTTGTCCCAGGTCGACTTCGCATCCCTGGAGGCGGACATCGTCCGCGAGCTGGCGCCGGTCTGAACCACGATGTTCGATTCCGGCCGCGTCACGGCGAAACCGGTTTCTGCCGAGGGGGTCCCGGCAGCAAGACGGGGGCACCTGCGGCGACAATTGACCTTGTCGGATCAGGGCCGGCGGGTAAGATCGACATCTGTATAGGCAAAGGAGGCCCTATGGATGTCGCCGCATTCCTCGATCGCGTGCAAACGGCGCCCTATTACGAAGGGCAAATCGCTCACGTGGAGGTCCTGCCAGCCCGGTCGGGTGTCTTTCGAGAACTGACCGATCCGCTCCCCGACGAACTCGTTCGGCGGCTGCAGCAGCGCGGAATTGGCCCGCTCTTTGCGCACCAGGCGCGGGCCGTCGAACTGGCCCGCCAACGGCGCGACCTGGTCGTCGTCACCGGCACCGCGAGCGGCAAGACCCTGTGCTATGGACTGCCCATCCTGGAGGCCTGCTTGTCGAAGCCAACGGCCCGAGCCCTGTGCCTGTTTCCCACCAAGGCCCTGGCCCAGGATCAGCTGCGCGGCCTGCTGGACGTGCTGGCCGGCGCGGGGGAGCCTCCCGCGTGGTTGCGACCCTGCGTTTTTGATGGGGATACCCCCCCCGCCCAGCGGCGCCGGATCAAAGCGGAAGCGAATATCGTTCTATCGAACCCCGACATGCTGCATGCCTCAATGCTCCCCTATCATCCCAAGTGGTGCCGCTTCTTCGCCGAATTGCAGTTCGTGGTCCTGGACGAAGTCCACACCTATCGAGGCATCCTGGGGGCCAACGTGGCCTGTGTCCTGCGGCGGCTCCATCGCATCTGCCGGCACTATGGCTCCGAACCAACCTACCTGGCCGCCAGCGCTACGATCGCCAATCCGGGCGAGCTCACGTCGCGGTTGATTGGACGACCGGTGGAGGTCATCGATTGCGATGGATCACCCAGGGGGCGCAAGTACTTCGTCCTCTGGAACCCCTCCCCCGCCGGATCGGATTCTCTCGCGCGCCGCAGCAGTACGGATGACGCCGTCCAATTATTCGTGGATGCCATTGACTCCCAGGCCCAGGCGCTCGCCTTTACGCGGACGCGGCAGGCCGCCGAGCTGGTTCACCGCTATGCTCAGGACGAACTGCGGAGAAGACAAAGCCCCTTTGCCGATGGTGTCCGCGCGTATCGAGGAGGCTACCTGCCCCAGGAACGACGCGCCATCGAGGCGGACCTGTCCGCGGGACGACTGCGCGGTGTCGCCTCCACCAATGCCCTGGAGCTGGGAATCGACGTGGGATCACTGGACGTGACGCTGCTCGTCAACTACCCCGGCACGATTGCCAGTACCTGGCAGCAAGCGGGTCGCAGTGGACGACGGCACGATGACAGTCTCGCCATTCTGCTGGCCGGGAATGATCCCGCGGATCAATACCTCACGCGGCACCCGGAATACTTCTTTGGCCAGTCCCCGGAGCAGGCGGTGGTCGACCCAGAGAACCCCTACATCCTGGCGAACCATCTGAAGGCTGCCGCGTTTGAGCTCCCGCTGGACTCGGAGTTTGCCGAACAGCTCGGCGCAATGGCACCAACGGTGGCTGGGGTCTTGTGTCAGGCCCGGGAGCTGGTCCACATCGATGGTCGGTACTACGCGGCGGGGGGTCCCAACCCGGCACATCAAGTCGGTTTGCGCCATATGAGCGACGCGACCTTCAGCATCGTTCTGGTCCGCGACCAGGCGGCCTGGCAGCTGCCCGATCGTTTACCCCGCGTTCGCCAGATGCTCGAACACCGACGTGCCAAGGCCCCGTCGCAGGAATCCCCACGCGGAGAGCTCGATCGGTGCTACCAGGTCATCGCCAACGTCGACGCGATCAGCGCCCCGGAGTTGATCTATCCGGAGGCCGTCTATCTGCATCACGGCGAATCCTTCCTGGTGCGTGAACTCGACCAGCAAGGAAAAGTCGCCTATGTCGAACGCCATGAAACGGACTATTACACGCAAGCCATCCTGGAGAGCCAGGTCCGAATCACGCGAGCGCTGGCCGCCTCGCAATGCGTGCCGGATGCCGAGGCGGCGTTCGGTGAAGTCGACGTCACCTGGAAAACGACCGCCTTCAAGAAGATCCAGTTCGGCTCCCGCGAAAACGTGGGCTACGGCAAAGTCGACATCCCGCCACAGAACCTGGCGACCACCGCGTTCTGGCTGGCACCAGGCGATGCCACCCGCACGGTCCTGCGGGGACAAGACCTCCGCCTGGCCGAAGGACTTTGCGGCGTCCGCAATCTCGCCGTGGTGGCACTTCCCATGGTGGCCATGTGCGACAGCCGGGACATCGGAGGGGTCGTCGATAGCCAGAACCTGGGACGAAGCTGCCTGATCCTCTACGATCGCTTTCCTGGCGGACTTGGCTATGCGGAACGGGGCTTCCAGGAATTGCCGGCATTGCTCGAAATCTGCCACGACATGATTGCAAACTGTCCTTGCGAGCATGGCTGCCCGAGCTGCGTGGGGCTGCCCAATCTGAGGCCGGCCATTCACAGCGACCCCGACTTGATGCGAGGGTATCCCGTACCGGATAAGCTTGCCACGAAAGTTCTGCTCGCTTCCCTGACCTCTGCGCACGACCCAGCCGGCCCAGCGTCCGCCCCCCTGAATCGACGCGCAACGTCCGCAGTGCCCGTAGCCACCTGACGTGCCTGGCAGGGCCGACCCACCTGGCAACGTCAAACGCTATTGCCCGGCTCCCCGAAGCCACTCTATACCTAGAGCGCGTCTTGCATGGCCGTAGCGGTTTTTTCGTCGTTTGCGTTTGGAAACACGACGTGGCACACGCGACCCGTGTGTGCGACGCGCAGGAGCGGCCGACTGGTATTCTGTGTCCCACGTGCCCAGGTGCAGCCTTCCGATGTCGAACTTCATTCGGCGAAAATGGTCTCGCAGCAGTGCGTATTTCCGCTACCTGGGGTTCCGGAACTACTTGCAACTCGCCATGGCTCCGGCAGGCCCGCTGCTGCCGGTCCGGTTGCCGGGTCTGGCCCACCCCGTCTTCGTCCGGCCGGCGACGTCGGACATTCGTACCTTGGTCCAGGTATTCGTGCATCGCGAGTACGAGTTCGCCCTCCCTTTTCTGCCGCGAACGATCCTTGACGCAGGGGCGAACGTGGGACTCGCCTCCGTTTTCTTCGCGCACCAGTATCCGCACGCCAAGATTGTGGCGATTGAGCCCGAAGCGAGTAATTTCGAAGTCTTGCGGAGGAACGTGGCCCCCTACCCCAATATCGAGCTTCGGAACACGGCAGTCTGGCACCAGCCCCAGGAGCTTGCCTTGCTGGACGAGCACCGCGGTCACTGGGCGTTTCGGACGGAACCTCTGGAAGGTCAATCCGCCACGAGCCCCCCTGCGCGAACTCGGGGGGAGACCATCGAGACCATCCTGGACGAACTCCAATGGCCGACCGTCGATTTGCTGAAAGTAGACATTGAAGGAGCCGAGGAATTCGTGTTCCACGGTCGACCCCCGTGGATCCATCGTGTGGGTGCGATCGCGGCCGAGCTCCATGATCGGTTCGGCGGTCGCTGTCAGGCAGTGTTCGACCAGGCAACATCCCAGTTCGAACAGCGGACCTGTCAAGGAGAAAAGGTCGTCGTGGTGCGACCATCCTGGCCCCCGGCGCCTGCCTGCGCCGTGGTGCCGTAAAATCCCGCGATATGGCCACAGGACGATCCCCTTTCGGCGCGGATGCTTGCCAGGGATCCGGTCGGACCGGTACAATGCACCAGCGATCCCGACATGGCCAGTGAACCACCGCGACCCACGGGAGCCGGGTAATTTTTGGTCCCGGATGGAGGTACGCGGGTTGGCTCCATAAGCCGAGTTGAACAGGTCCGTGGCACCGTGGGTGTCCCTCTGTTGAAACGGATGTACGTGCGTTATGGCTTGGGTGTTTGCCACCGCCGTCAGTCTGCTCATTTGGCTGATTTGCGGGCTGGGGTGGGCCGCCCGGCGTGCTCGGCGGAATCGCTTGATCGAGGCCAGGCGATCGTTCCCGCTGCGTCGTGAGTGGCTCGAAGCCGAGTTCCTGACGCGAGCCTCGCGGACTGGGAAACCACGCGGTTTGGCCTGGTCCGACTGCGAGTTTCAGGATGCGGTCTCCTTTGCGCGGGATCGGGCATCGGGGGACCTGCGAGCCCTGGTCGAAATCACCATTCGCTTCGAAGCCGTGGTCGGAGGCGAAATGGAACACGTGGAGGCGGTGAGCAACCTCCGGTCGGCAACGGCCGTGTTCCTTTACGAACGTGGTGCCTGGAGGACGGACGGTCGAGCCGTGTTCAATCTGAATCCCGAGGAGACGATTCAGCACTTTGCTCACGAACTCGAGCCGATGACGTAAGGAGACCAGATTCATGAGCAGTACGTTCGTCGAGCAGGAATGTATCCGCGAGATTGGCAGTGCCGCCGGTGACATTTGGCATGTCTTGTCGGACAACGGTCCGATGACCCTGGCGCGGCTGGTACGTGAGGTCGAAGCGCCTCGCGATGTGGTGATGCAGGCCATCGGCTGGCTGGCCCGCGAGGGAAAGGTGGACATTCAGACCGCCGCGCGCGGACGCACGGTGTCGTTGCGCTGACCTGCTGCAGTCGTCCGGCCGCGCACTATCACGTCCTCGTCGCGCACCACTCACTCAGATGGCCGGCTTGTCGGTTCGGCCCGCAGCCTCTGGTCGTAGATGGGCAGGTGCCGATAGTAGACCTCCAGCGAGAGCAAGTTCATGGTGGTGACGTAAAGGCGGCCCGCATGCGCACCCCACCGGTCTGGCACCGGCCGGATGGGATCCCAGCTGCCGGCAAAGTCCCCCCGCGAAAGCTGTGCCTCCACCAAGAGAGGGTGCAGACTCGCATTCCACACGTCCCAGTAGGGATCTCCCATGTGGAACATGACCTGCGTGGCGTAGTACCAGTAGTAGGTATCGCGAGCTGGGTTCGTGCGGGTCCCCTCGGCAGGGAGATGTACGGCCAGATAGCGGGCACCGGCTTGCAACATGGAATTGTCGCGCTGCATGCCTCGATACATGTGCATCAACAGCCCCACCGACGTCATCGAGTGTGTCGCTTTGCGACCATGTCGCTGTGAACGCGTATTGGGCGCGTAGGGGTTGTATCGGAACAAATAGGGCTGCTCGTCGGAGGCCTGGGCAGCGGCCAACCAGTGGTCGATCGCCAGAAAGGTGGGCCGCGGCACCTCCAGTCCGCCCAATTCGCCACTCTTCAGCGCCAGCACCATCCAGCCAGAAACGGAGGTGTCCGCGCTGAGGCCGGGTACGTAGCGCCAGCCCCCCCATCGAGGATGCTGCGACGCGGAAATGAAGTCCATGGCGCGCTGCGCGGGATCCTTCAACCGCGGATCGTGTGTCATGCCATAGGCCTCCGCCAGTGCCAGGGCCGCGATCCCATGGCTGTAGAGTGCCACGCTGCGATTGGAAAGCTCATCTTCTGGCACGAACAAGTCCCCGGAAGCCTGCTGGTTTCGGACGAGGAACGACAGCCCGCCATCGACAACCTCTCGGTAGGTGTCGGCCTGGTGGTGGTATCCCGCGCCCAGAAACGCCAGCACGGCCAGGCCAGTTGCCGCAGTGTCGGATCGCAACTGGGGGATTTCCCGATCAAACCCCTCCACTCCTTGACCGAATGCGTGCAGGCTCCAGCGGCCGTCGGGGGCCTGATACCGTTTGAGGAATCGCAGACCCCGCTCGACCGACTGTTCCGTCTTGGGCAAGGGGGCTGGTCGACCCGCTCCGAGACCCGAGATGCGGCGAGACCTCCGCAGCGCAAAGGCATCGGCGGCGATTGCGACGGAAGGGTACTCCGCCGAGCGGGGCGCGACGGCCTCCTGGCGGCGGGCGAGCGACCTTGGTGCGATCCCCAATTCGCGGGCCGTACCCTGAAGGCGACGAAGGCCCGCCAGCCGCGGGGCCAGCACATCGAGTCCTCCGTCGCCCTGTTCTGCTTCGAGGGGGACTGCGGATGGACCGCGGTCGAACCCAGTGCGATCATCGGATTCCGATCCCGCAGCCGATGCCTTCTCCGAGGGCGTTTCGTGAACCTGTCCGACCTCGGCCGGCATGTCCACCGCCAGCGGGCCATCGGCCGACCGATCGGACCTGGCGATCGGCACGCCCGTGGGTCCGCGGCTCCAAGGTGAGGGGGCTTCTGCCGCCAACGTCGATTGCCGGTCCCCGTGAGAATGTTCAGCGCCAGACCATTCGACGAGCGACGCCTTGGTTCGGGCGCGAAACGGCGCGCTCCGCCATGCCAGTCGCTCAAGCGGCCTGGCGTCCGCCGCGTAGTCTTCGCGTGACCAGGCATCCGAGTCGGTCGCGGTGCGTCGCGGTGACGACCGCTGCGGAGCAAGCGAGCGGACGGCCGCCTCCTGTCCGGGCAGGATCCCCTCGGTGGGTCGCTCGGCAAGAGACGCCGAGCCAAGGGTCGAGCGGGTCAAGGCCGTGGCCGCCGATTCCACGGACTCCTGCCGGGGTGTACCACCACCCTGCGCCAGCGGCGCGGTGGGCGGTTCGGCCGAAACGGCCGCCCACGGTGACGAGCTGGACGGCGCGCCCTGCGATGGGGCGCGGCGGGCCACGCTCAGGGGCGTATTTGCCAACTCGGACCCGCCACCTCCGGCCGCCTGTCGGCGATGCGTCGAACTCGCCATGCGCGGCGGCCCCGTGTCAAATGTCGCCGTTCCCCGATCGGCCGTCACCAGTTCCTGAGTGGCGTCGGAAGATTGCCGCTGCGGAACGGCCGACGCATCCGCCGACGTATCTCGACGGTTCGGAACGTCCGCGTGCTGCGAATCCCGGATGGGACTTGCCAAGAGCGACGTGGCGGCGCGATCGGCTCCCATCCGAGATCGCGGCACTTCCGCCGGCTCGCTGGGTGCCATGGCCAGGTCGCGGGCACTCGCCTGCACCGGCCGGGGACGCATTGCTGAATTCGTGGCCTGCTGGGCGGATCGCTGCGATCCCAGTTCCTGGTCGGCAAAACCACTCTCGCGACCGATCCCCGCAGTCCCCTGTTCCGATCGGGAGAGGGCGGTCGCCACCAGCTCTGGCGACGGATCCACCGCGTTGCTTGGCGTGTCCGCAAGGCTGGATCGCGGAATGTCCTGCGTGGCCACCGGCAGCTCGCCCACGTGCAGCGCCTGCCGAGGCATGTCCGTGACCTTCTGCGTAGGATCGATGGTGGGGACCGCGGCATGGTCCACTTCCAAGCGCCGGACTCGTGGTGAATCCAAGGAACCTGCCGGCGCATCCCGCGTCGCCTCGCGCATCACGTCGGACAGCTGACGTTCGCGGTGATGGACGCTCTCTGGCATCTCGACACTCGCAAACACAGAGACCGACGAGGCCTTGGAGCCGGCCCCCATCCGCCATGTGTCGATCGGAATGCGCTGGAGCGCCGGAGGCATCCGCGCGGAGCGCCGGGCCATGGTGGAGGGCTCGACCAGGTCCAACTGCTCCGCCTTCTGTCGGCGAGTCGGCAACGGCTCATCCTCGCGGCGCGAAGCGATCGCCTCGGTGGGAACTGCCGACTTCTCACCCAGGATGGGGCTGGCCGCGGAGTTGGCTCGGCTCAGTTCCAGGTACTGAACCGGATCTTGCGGGTTCAACTTGCGTGTCGCCGGCGCATCCGCCAATCGCGAGACGGTCGGGCGCATCGCGGGCGGTGAATTCTCCTGTGGTTGCACCACCTTTGGGCTCGAAACGCGTTGTCGCGGATCGCGCGCATCACGCGACGTGGCGATCCCGTCAGGATCTCGTTCCCGTTCCGCCGCCGCCTTCTGGCCGGGGGGCAGATCGGAACGCGGGCCCGTGCGGCGACTCAGGGCGGCCGACGCCAGTTCCGCTGCGGCCCGAGGCAATGGATCCGGCGTGCGAGCGACTCGAGGCGTCGGCAGTGTGGCCGGTAAGGGGATGCGAATCTCGGACGGCGCCGAAACGGTGATATCAACCGTGTTCCTGGATCGACGGTCCACCGGGGCATCCAGGTCCTGCCCTACCTCCGCTTCCACAGGCCGGTCGTACACGTTTTCGCGAGAGCGATCGGGCTCCACCGGAGCAATGGCATACTCCGTCAGAACCACATCCGTCTGCGGCGGAGCAATCCGCGCCATGGGCGGCCTCGGCCGTACATCGTGTTGATTCAGCGTCACGAAGGCGAGCCAAACCAACAGCACCGAATGCACTTGCAAGCTGGCCACACTGGTGAACCAGGTTACCCGCCGCACGCGATGGGGCGGGATGCGATCGACGGCCCACACGGCGAGCGCCGTTGCGAGCGCGATGATCACCCACCAAAAGGCCGGATTGTGCCAGGGCCGCACGTCGCGAAGTGAACCGGAGGCGAAGGCCACGCCGGCAAGGAACGACGCCAGGACAAACAGGGAGGCGTGGACCAGCCAGGGGCGGTCTTCCCAGTGGGTCCGCTCGCCGATTTTCACCTTCTGGACCGTGCGACGAGGTGTGCTCATGGGCTTCCCTCCGCCGCCGTGGTGGGACGAATATCGTGCAACCCGACACGATGACACGTGTTGATGGCCTGGGCCACACGGTCCCAGGCACAGCGCCGATCGGCACGCAGTACTACCGTTTCCAATCCGGGACGCTCTTGCCGGACTCGGCGCAATTCGGCCTCCAGACCGTCGGCGGCTACCTCACGCGATCCGACGAACACATGTCCCTCACCGTCGATGTGCACGAACAGTTGCTGGGCCTGTTCCATCAGCGGCCGCGATTCGCTGGCGGTGGGGAGATCCACTTCGAGTTCGCGATCCTCGTCGGCAAACCGCGTCGCGACCAAGAAGAAGATCAGCAGCAGAAAGACCATGTCGATCAGCGGGGTCAGCTGCAGGGCGGCGAGCGCCCGGCTGTGGCGGAACGTTACTGACATATTCTTGTCACTTTGCGGGCTGGGGAACCACCGATGCGGGTTCTTCGACTTCAAGCGATCCTGACGGCGCCAGGGTGACCCGCAGACGCCCCTCGAACCGCTCCCACTGGGGGAGCAGGCTGTCCGCCAGCTCTTCCACGCGATGGAGTTGGCCCACAATCCGGCCTTCAAAGAGGTGCGCGGCCACGGCACTCGGAATCGCCACCGTCAGCCCCCCCAGAGTGGTCACGAGCGCCGTGTAAATGCCAGACGCCAGAAAGGTGGCCTTGTTCTGGTCGGGTGTCAGCTGCGTCAACTCATAAAATGAGAGGATCATGCCCCAGACCGTGCCCAACAGACCGAGCAAGGGGGCCACGGCGGTGATCATGTTCAGCCAATGGACATTTGCGTGCAGGCGATTGGCCTCGCGCTGGCAGGCGAACTGCACGGTGTTTACCAGCTCGGACTGAGGCCTTCCCACGTTCAATAGCATGGCTCGGAGGACGCGCGATGCGGGTGACGGATGCTCCTGGCACAGGCGGTAGGCCTCGCGAGGATCGAGCAGCCGGCCGGAGTTGACGCGACGCCCAAGTTCCCGCGCGAGTTCCTCCGGCAAGATTCGCTCTTTGCGTAGTGCAATCGACCGTTCCAGGATCAATGCCACGGTAACCAGGGAGGCCAATCCGATCGGGATCATGATGACCCCACCTTGCCACAACAGCCACCAGAGATTGAGTTCTCCTCGGGTATCGGCGGTGCCGGAGGTCTGGGGGATATCGTCGCGTGTCACGGGCCGCGGATCGGAGCTTGGGCCCGAGGGGGCTTCCGCCTCTTGAGCGCGTAGTGCGGGGGACTCGTGGACGACGGCCAGACAGACCAGCACCAGCAGGATTCGCAAAGGCGCCATGGGCAAGTCTCGCTAGGCCAAGGATTGGCCGCCATCGGAGCGGCGGCACGCCACCGGAGCGGCGCGCCTCGTGCAGCCAGATGGCCTCAACCGGGCCCAACGGGCACGTTCCGCAGCGCGGTCCATCGTATCCGGACACGGCAATCCTACCTAGGCTTCGCGATATTTCGGCCAAAGTGGCCCCGCGAACCGGCCTCCCGCAGTGTGCGGCGCGGGCGTCGTACCAGGTGGACACGGAGTGACATGCCGGTTGGCATGCCGGCGAGGCTCACGGACGGTGGGGATCTGCGACGGGTGACTGTTTCGGGACTGCGCCCAGGACTCCGCGGCTAGCGTCAGCCGCTGCAGCTGATTCTCGACCTCTTGGCGATAGCGTTCTCGTTCGGTGGCTGAGATGGCGGGGGGTACATGGATCGGTTTGCCCACCAGGCATCGTGCCCGGGTGAACGGGCGTGGAATGGCAAAACGATCCCAACTCGTCAGCCGCCAGGGCCGATCCAAGCCCAGACCCACACAGACGATGGGGACTTGCAATCGCGATGCGAGGAATATCGCGCCGGGAGTGAAGTGGCGGCGGGGCCCCCTTGGTCCATCGGGTGTGAGCGTCAAGTGCTGGTCGCCACCTCGACGCAGCATGACGCGCGTCCCCTGAATGCGACCTGCGTAGGACGAACCCCGCGCGACGTGAAACCCTAGGTGTCGTGCGATCCGTTCCAGAAAATCGCCGTCGCGATGTGGGCTGGCCAACATGCACAGGTCGCAGTGCCCCCGCAGGTACAGCGGGAACAGGATGTACTCGTGCCAAAAAACGTAGATGAACCGCTGTTGCCATGGACGCGACACGGCGGGGTCGAGTCGGCCGTCCCAGTAGATGGTCTTGTAATCGAGCGTCCGCATCCACATGCGCAGGATGGAGGCCGTCATTAAGGCACTCGCATGTTGGAGAATGTTCTTTCGAAACGGCAGTTGGGGAAACATCCAAGGGGCCCTACCGTGCAGGATTGGGTTTACGGTGCCGCCACGGTGCGGATGGAACCTGGCGCGGGGGTCGGCGCAGGCACCGCTACAGGGACTTCCGGGAACAGCTGCGCCAGCGTGGCGTTTAGCTCGGGCAATACCTCGCGCGAAGTCCGGGGATGGTCGACCGTTCCTGAAACGCGGATCAGCAGGAACCGCTGACTGGCCAGACCCAAGAGGGGCCTTACCGCAGGCAGGTACGACTCCTCGCGTCCCATCATGGTGTAAAAATTCAGATTCAATTCGCGACGCAGGTTCATTTCTCCGACCCCCTTGAGGGTGAGCGCATCCCCCTTCAGATCAATCTGATCGAAGTAAACGTGGGGCCCTTGCAGGCGAAAGGCGATGTCACTGGCGTCGAAGGCCGTTCGGTCTCGCGAGCCGGAACTGGCCTGTTTGAGCAAGGCCAGCATCACCGGAAGTTCGTACAAGTTCGTTTCACGTAACTGCATGCGCCCTTCACCACGCCAGGTTTGGGGATCCTGGGCGATGCCGGCCAGGCGAAACGTCGTGGCCGCGCGCCCTCGCTGCAAATGGGACGAGGCGGCAAATTCACTGGCGACGCGGGCCAAATCGATGCCGTGGGCTGAGCCCTCGACCGTTACTTCGCAGCCCGGCACGGGCTCGGCCTGCACATCGACGGCGACGGTCCCCCCCAACATTTCGAGCGTCATGGAACCCGCGGCCTCGGCCTGGCCGGAAGGCATGGCCCAGCGACCCATGAAGATTCGTTGGTCGTCCATCCACACGGGGCCTCGCACATTCGTGCAATGAAGGTCGCGGGCCATCAATGTGTCAATCTCCACATCCCCCCAACATTGCATTTGGTGCGCATCGGATTGCCCGCGCAGATGCAGATCACCACAGACGCCTCGCATCGGCAGACCACAGTCCAGGCTGACATCGTCCACGTCCAGGAACAGGTCCCAACCTGCCTGACGTTGCCCCGGGTCGCCAACCACTCCGGCCAGACGCAGCTTGCCTTGCAGTACGACTTCGCCATTGACACCTGTCGTGCGCAAGAGGTCCCCCATGCGGGGAGGGAGCGCCGCCAGGAGCTCACCGTCGGGACGGCAGCGATCCATCAGCAGATTGTCCAACCGCAATTCCCAATGGCCACTCGGATCGCTGCCACCGTCTCCCTCTGCGGCCACGGCGACGCGGCCGTGGCAGGCACGAAACCGAGAGAGCCGGAATGCACCATCCTGGTAAGTGACCGTTCCCGTCACATCGTCCAGACGATAGGGAAACGAAACCGGCGTGAGGGTCAATTCCTTCTTCGACCCCGAGGGAGGCGCGTCCCACTTTTGGGCAGTTACCAGGATGTGCTTCGTCTTCTGGATCGTATCCAGATCGTAGGTCACCTGGATGCGGTCGAGCGTCCCTTCGGGCTGCATGTGTTCCCACAGCCGCTGCATCCCAGGTTTGAGTGCCAGCTTGAGCTCATCTTCCATGGGGACTTGCACCCCCTCGATATCCAGGTGGAGCTTGCCCCCTCCCGCGACTCCGGCATCCCAGGTACCTCCCCATTGAAACCTCCCGCTATCGTTGGAAGCGGTAAAGGATTGGAACTGCCAGTGACGGCCGTCCTGTTCCACGTGCCCGCGCACATCCTGCAGCGGGTACGGAAAGGCCACATGCCGCACGGAAGCGTCCAGGATCTCCAGGGACGAATGAACGGTCACCGGTTCGCCAGGCCGATTGCGGGCTGCCCGACCGGCGATCGTGAACCGGCCGCGTGGAGCGAAGGCCAATAGCGCCGGCTGCCAGCGTTCGGGCAATGCCTCAAACAAACGCTCTTCGAGCGGCAGCGGCTGCTGCGTTCGAAAGTCACACCACCCCGTCCAAGTCGCACCCGGCTGGAGAATGGTGCCGCGCAGTTCAATCGGGCACTGGCTGCTGTGTCCTAGCAGATGGAACTGGACAGCGGCGGCCTCGTTCTCGGGGACGACCGACACCGTCCCTCGAATTCGTTCCAGTGGATACGGGATGGATTGCCAGGCCGCTGCGGCATCACGCACTTCGATCTGCATCCGAGGACGCCAGCTTCCCGGTACTCCCTGCACTTCGAATCGGGCATCGACTTCGCCCCGCAGTTGCAGAGGCGCCAGGCTGTGGGACAGCGTGGGGAACAGGCCCTTGATCAGCCGCTGGTCCAGTTGCAGGCCACGGATCGCGCCCGCCATCTGCATCGGTCCACCCCTGGGCATATCCGCGCACGTGGCCGATCCTTCCAAATAGGCTCCTCCGTATCGCGCCGAGCATTTCGGCACGCGTAGTTGCCCGCCGTCCCACGACCAATCGCCGCGGATATCCGTCACGGGAAAGGGCAAACGCGGGTCGAGATACCGTCCTGCCAGGACCCGTCCATCGACGCGGGCGAGCACCTGCGCACGGTCGGGACAACGCTGCATCTGCCCCTTGATGGAGCATGTGGCTTCCAACGCGCCGAGTCGTTCAAACGACTGCGAGACGGGCAACGGAAGTTGCCGTCGAAGTTCGTCGGAGACATTCAAGTCCGACAACTCGAAATCCAGACTCCAGGACTGCGGTGAACTCCATTGGGCCGCCAGTTTGGCCCGCTTCCAATAGTCGCCCGTCGCCGTTACCGACACGGTTACGACACCGGCTGGACGCGAGGTCATTGGTTCCGAAGTGTGCAATGGGTGGTTCGCGAGTTGCGCTTCGGCGGGAACTACCCGCAACATTCCCTGGACCTCTCGCAAGGTCAGTGCGCCGGCCGGAGTCCGACCGCGATCCAGGATCTCCACAGTCCCGTATTCCAGGTGCACGATGGGAGGGTGCTGGCAAGGTTCCTGGGCCGGTGCCAGGCGTGCCAGGTTCCACGCCCCATCACGCTGCCGGACCGCGACGATCTTTGGCCGCCGCAAAACCACTTCCCGCAGCGCCACGCGTCCCTGCAATAGACCGTGCAACGTCGCATCGCATCGCACCAGGACTTCATCGATCAGGACCAGGGATTGCCCCAGTTCGAGCGTCGAATCCCGCAAGTGGATCCCCCTTAGTTCGATCCCTTGCCCTCCGAGCCATCGCGCGGATTGGATGGAAACCTGCAGATGGGGCCACTGCCTGGCCAGACAGCGCTCCGCGTGAGCGCGCAGTTGCTCGTCAAAGCCGGCAAACCAATGTCGATAACCGAGCCAGGAAACGACCACCAGGGCCAGACCCAACCAGGTCAGCAGCGAACCGAAAGTACCCAAGGCCCGAGTCACGATGCGTGCGATCCTCGCCAGTTGCCGTCGCAAAACTTGGGGATCGTACGAATCCTCCGTCGGACGGGTCAAGCGACTTTCGCGAGTTCACGGCGAGTGTGCCGCGGGGGACACACCTTGGGCCGCGAGCCTTCCCGAGCGAACGACGATTCCCGTTGCCAGCTGATAGCACGTGGGCAGGATTGCAGAGGCGTCGGGCGAGCGCCACGCCCGAATGGGTCTCACTCAAACAGGGCCAGGCAGGCCGTGAAACTATGGAGATGGTTGCGCCCCCCCACCGGTCCGATCTCACCCTGAGCAAAAAAGCCGGCCAAGGGGATGGGGCCCACGTGCGATTGGACTGCCAGGGCATCGTGGTGAGGCTGGGAAAACAATCGCGTGCCACGACCGTTGCAGCTGAACAGGAGCCCGGCCGCAGGAAGTGCAGCATGGTCAGCCCGGTCCTGATCGAGGAGTTCCATCAGGTCGATATCGGCCGCTTCCTCGTCGCGAACGTGGAATTGAACCGTCTGACCAGCCCGAATGGGTCCGCCCAGGGCGATCACACCATCGTCCGGCCGGGCGCCAATGACATTGGATATCAGAAAGTCACCGCGTCCAAACGAATCACGATAGGCATTGATGGCCACACCGAGGTGGAGGCCTCGCCGAATCAGTTGGCGGTCCCGTTCCGACAGGTCCGGAACGAGCTGACCCAATCGGTCCATGGGAGGATGCCCCCCCAGCTCGTACACCACATTGCGTTCGGCCCGTGTGACCACATAGGTCGATCCGATCGGTCGGCACCCCTGGGAAACGACCGTTCGGATCCGCACGTTACCGCCGACGAGCACGCCGACCGCGCCGTGGAACACTCGGTCGGAATTCAAGAACAGGCAGTTTTCCCCCTCGGCCTGTCCTCCGCTGGCCATGCCACCGATGAGGGGCACGCCCGGAAAGTCATCAGCAAAGCGGTCAATAATGGACTTGGGCGCGGAGGTAAAGGGTTCGCCAAGGACAAACGCGGCTCGTGCCTCGCCGTCCGTATCGGGTGGCGTACTGGGGATCCCCGAAGTGACCAGCCCATCGGCCGTCTCGGCGAATTCGGCGTGAAATGGCTCGAATGTGGCGCCGGGCAAATGGGCGGACCAGAGGCAGAGTACGGGGCCCGATTCAATTTCCTCGTGTCCACTGACAATCGATTCGGCCGTACAACCGAGGAGGACTCGACTCCCGAGGAGGCCGTTCACGAGCCCCGCCAGGTCGTCGAAGCCCGCTTCATGCTCGCGTGAAACGAACATAAACGTCAGATCGGGCAACTTTCCGCCCAGCCCTCGACGGATCGTGTCGCACACCTCCTGCACGGCGGCGCTGAGATCTGCCGACTTGGATGATGCGGCGGCGTAAGGCATGATGGCTAAATCACGGGGCCGTGTTCCCATGGCACACGCTCCAGCATGGGTCCGCGCCGTGTCGTTGTAAAGTGGGTCACGTCGTGGAGTGCACCCTTTGGCATGATTTCAACGTGGAACATTCGAGCGACCTTGGTACCTCAGGCCAGGGCTGCCAATCACCGGGCTTCCGTGGCTCGCACTGGCGCGTGGGCATGGTCCGGGTCAAGAGGACGCAAGCAGAGGACGTCATGAACGATCGGCACCTGGCCACCTGGCAGATGCTCGCGGTCTTGTCGGTGGCAGTGACCTGTGTGGGACGGGCGGATGAGCCGAACCCAGACCGAATCCCCCTGTGGAACGGCTCCGCGCCGCAGGGGAACGGCACGTTCCAGCCAGAGGATGCCTGGATCTCGGTCCATCGACCGCCCCAGCCCAACGGAACGGCGATCGTGATCTGCCCCGGAGGAGGCTACGGCGTTCTGGTGAACGAACCCGAGGGTCACGGGATCGCTCGCTGGCTCAATCACCATGGAATTACGGGCGTGGTGCTGGACTATCGTCTCCCGGCGGGCCGGTCCCGGGTGCCACTGCTCGACGCGCAGCGCGCCCTGCGGACCGTTCGCGCTCGCGCCGCGGACTGGCAGCTCGACCCCGAGCGAATCGGCATCTTGGGGTTTTCCGCGGGTGGTCACCTGGCTTCGACGGCGGCGACTCATTTCGACGCGGGAGATCCCCAGGCGACAGACCCCTTCGCCCGCATCAGCTGCCGACCCGATTTCGCGATTCTGATCTATCCCGTAATTACGATGGGGGACAAGACCCATGCAGGCTCGAAGCAGAATCTGCTCGGTCCCGATCCGGACGCGAAGTGGGTGGAACATTTCTCCAACGAGAAGCAAGTCACTGCGGAGACCCCTCCCACATTCCTGGCGCACGCGGTGAACGACGCGCCCGTGCCACCCGACAACAGCCGTCTGTTCCTCGCTGCGCTCCGCGCCCACAACGTTCCGGCCAGGTACCTCGAACTTCCATCCGGCGGCCATGGGCTCGACGGCTACCAAGGCCCCATGTGGGATGCCTGGCAACGGCAGTCACTCGATTGGCTCCGCGACATGTCGTTCCTGCCCTGACGTCTCCTGTCCCCTGTGCGGGCTTGTCGCACCGTGGTCCAAACCGATTGAGATGGTCGGCCAACGCGATCGAAAACGAAGCAACCGCAATGCCAACTCTTGATCATACGACACAAGAATTGTAGGGTAGATGAGGTCGGTGTCAGGAGGCGATACGATGGCAGGGACGCACACACTGGCGCTTTGCGAGCCAATCCATGCGGCCAATCCGTCGTTTCTTGATGCGCAGCTCTGTACTCATCGGCATTTCAGCAACCCTGCTGCTGCCATGGATCCGGCAAACCCAAGCCTTGGATACCGTCTGGAACTTCGACGGGAATTTGAATTCCTCCTTTGGCACTGCCTCGCTGCAGTACCGCGGCAACCTGGGATCCCAGGTCGCGTTCGTGCTCGACGAACATGACCTGGGTTTGCCGATGCCATTTGGTGACCAGAGCGGTGTTCTCTCGTTTCCTGCGACGAATCCGTCCCAAGGATTGTCGGTGAATCTCAACAATGGCGGAGCGACGGTCAGCGACTACACCATGATCTGGGATATCTTCCGTCCCGCTCCGAGCTGGGATCGCTGGATGCCGCTGCTGCAAACCAACCTGGCGAACACGGACGATGGCGATTTTTTCATCAATCCGTCGGACGGGATCGGCATCAGCGGTGACTATGATGGGACCGTTACGAACCTTCGAGGGAATATTTCTTGGAATCGGATTGCTTTGACGCGCGCGGCGGACGGGACGACTCACAAGTATATCGACGGACAGCTCGTCGGCACACAAACGTTGAGTGGCAGTCGTTGGAACTTGACGGGCGGAGGCTTTCATATCTTGACCGACGAAGACAACGAAAGTTCGGCCGGTTACCTGAGCAGCTTTCGTGTCCTCGATCGTACCATGACATCCCAAGAAGTTGCCGACCTGGGACGCGTGCATGCAGCGGGAGCCAACGTACCTGGGCAACAAATTGGGGGAAACCCGGCCACCGTGACGCCAGGCTCCTTTACCGTAGCCATTGTGGGTGACACACAGAATTACAGCTCATCGCACCCCGACATCTTTCAGTCTGTAACGCAGTGGATCGCAGCGAACGCGGATGATCGCAATATCCAATTCGTGATACAGGACGGCGACATCGTCAATAGTGGCAATTCCACCAGCCAATGGAACGTGGCTCGCGCCGCGATGGACCACCTCAACGGAGTCGTTCCCTATGCCGTCGTGCGCGGAAATCACGATATCGGTTCCCAATTCGATGCCTCAACCCGCTTCGGCAACGGCTCACCTTTCAGCCAGCAGCCGACCCTGGCCGGACACTATGAAAATCCAAGTCAACCCAATTGGGACATGCGAAATACGTTTCACCTCTTCCAGGCAAGTGACCAACAGTTCCTGGTCCTCACCGTGGACATTTCCGCGGATGCTGGCGTCGTGCAGTGGGCCAACGCGGTGATCGCAGAACACCCGAACGCGCGCGTTATCCTCGATACGCATGCGTATCTCTACGATGGAGGGGCGCGCTTTCATAACGCCGTGGATCCCAATGATCCAGAAGGCCACACCTTTGATCAGCTCCGCGATGAACTCCTACGCCAAGGGGAGCCCGATTCCATCTACAATGGTGCCCTCTACGGTGGACAGGATGGTGAGACGCTTTGGGAAACCTTAGTCTCCCAGCATGAGAACATCGCGTTCATGATTAGCGGGCATCAATTCGAGGACTTCGATCAGTTCAAGTACCACCTGGATCAGGGAGATCGCGGCAACAAGGTCCACGAACTACTCGTCGATCCGCAGAATATGGCCAACGGTGGAAACGGTTGGATCCGCCTCTTGGAGTTCGATCCCGATGACAACACCGTCCACGTCAAAACCTATTCACCGTTCCTGGATTCCTGGGATTCCAGCCCGGATAATCAATACGACATACAAATGTCACCCTTCCAGGGTCCCGATGGAGATTTCGACAATGATGGGGACTATGACTGCGCGGATGTCGATCGGCTTGTGAGCGAAATCGCACTCGCAGGACACAGCCCGATGTTGGACATGAATGGGGATGGGCTGGTGGATCGGGACGATCTTACGGAGTGGCGTCACGAGGCGGGGAGTTCCAACTTGGGACCTGACAAGTTCTATCTCCCGGGAGACGCAAATCTGGATGGCGTTGTGGATGGGTCCGATTTTGGTGTTTGGAATGCGAACCGATTCACGAACTCCAGTGCCTGGTGCCAAGGGGATTTTGATGCCAGCGGTCTGGTGGATGGATCCGATTTCGGAGAATGGAACTCGAACAAGTTCACCAGTTCCGATGGTACGCAGGTTGCCGAACCCGTTATGTCGTGGTTCGTGTGGATCGGTGTTCTTGCCTGGATCTCAGGCCGCGGGTTGCGCGCCAAGTAATCGAGTGAGTTCCCGCGTGGACGGATAAGAAAATGGCAGCGATGGACACTAGCCGGAATGGCCGTGTCCGTTGCCGTTCGAGGCCACGCGGGCCGGGCCTTTCCCAAGGATGGACGGCGATTCGGGAACGGTCCGCAGCAGGATCTCCCGCTGCGGAAAGGCAATGTCGATCCCCGCCTGGCGAAAGGCGGCATCGATCGAGGTGTGCAGCTCATGGATCGTCTCCAGGCGATGATCCAGATCGGGCAGGTAGCAGCGGAGCACGAGGTCCAGGGAACTGTGGCCAAACCGCTCAAATGTCGCCGTGGGAGGAGGATCGGCGAGGATATTCGGATGGGTATGCGCGATGGACAACATCAGGTCTCGGGCTCTTTGGGTGTCCGTTCCGAACGCCACACCCGCCGTGATCACAATCCGGTTGGTCTGGTCGGATAGGGTCCAGTTCAGCAGCCGGCCCGTCACCAGGTCCTTGTTGGGTACGATGTACTCCTTGCGATCCCAATCCTTGATGGTCGTGGACCGCAACCGGATGCGCGTAACGACGCCCGTGGTTTCACTGAGGGTGACCACGTCTCCCACGCGAATGGGGCGCTCAAAGAGCAGCACGATGCCCGATACAAAATTGGCGAAGATCTCCTGCAGCCCAAATCCCAAGCCGATCCCCATGGCCGCGATCAACCATTGCACGGACGCCCAGCGGATCCCCAGGGACCGAGCGGTCATGACGACACCCGCGGTCAATACGGCATAGCGGCAGAGTGACGTCGTGGCGTAGCGGGCGCCGCGGTCGACGGGCAGGTGATTGAGCAGTGTCAGTTCCAGCAGACCGGCGACATTCCGCGTGGCGACATACGTCGTCACCATCACCAGGGCGGCCATCAACAGGTCGGCAACGGTCAGGGCCCGGGCCCCGGGCCACGCAGGATACTGTTTGAGGATGCTGAGCGCGGGGATCACGTCGCTCCAGACAACCCAGGTAAGCAGTAGCCCCATCAACAGGCACAGGGCGCGGAAGAGCTGTTGGGTCTGCTGGCTCACGCTGCCGATGTCGAGGTCCTCGGGTCGCTCGGGGATGGCCGCCGCGCCAGGCGGGTCGGTCGCGATGCGGCCATCTTGCGATTCCGAAGCGCGACGCTGCCTCGCCTGGTCCATGGTCAGCTTGCGACGCCGCGTGAGGATCCAGCGTGCCATCAGCGAATTGACCAGGATGAGAAAGAACCACAGGCAACCCGACGCGTAAAGCCGCAGCCCCAAGGTCGTGGCGGTGTCGCAGTAGCCCGCCAGGCTGAGGCCCGCCAGCGCCATGGGAGCCGCGAGTAGCGCGGTCACCCAGGCCCCGCGAGTGCGGTACACCAGTCGATCGGGATGAAAGGCCAGAATCTGCGGGATGACGCCATTGCGCGACCGAAGCAAGCGGTGCAGGAAAACGCTCGCCAGAAGCAGGAGCAGCACGAACGTCATCCGACCCAGCGAGGAAGGCATGAACGGCTTCTGCGCTTGATGGGCCAGCATGATCGTGACCACGAGCAAAGGCAATCCGACGAGGTTGATCCATCGGAGATTGCCGCGGACGACGGCGACCGTCGCGCTGGGCCAATCCAAATGAGCGACCCCCAGTCCCGTGGGGCGACACACCTGCCGCAGGAACTCGAGCGGGAACCAACCGATCGCCCCACCCAGCAAGCCCGTGGCCAGCGCGCGCGAGAAGTCGGACGAGGACAGGGAGGCGCTCAGTCGCCAGGCCAACAGCACCATCAGCGTGGGCCAAAGGGCCGAAATGACCAGCGTCAGGCCCAAGGCCCGTAGGGTCGGCATGAATTGAAAGGCCCACTTCCGCTGGGAGGCTTCTCCCAATTGGGTCAGGAGCCGCCGACAAGGCTTCTGCGCGTACAGCAGGATGCCCCAGCCCAGCAGGAAGGGGAGCACGATCCACAGCGCATGCAGCGGATGACCTCGAAGGTCCTGCGTCACGGACCGCCAATTGCGCCGCGAGGCCAGCCACCGCAGGTCATTCACCGCACGCGCTGCGTCGCGCAGCTGGGGAGGCGTGGCATTGCGAATCCACAAGACGCGCTCGTCGATGAAGTGGGCATAGGCCAGGGACTCACGGATGATCTGCCCCTCCACATCGTTCGCCTGCAGCAGGGAGGTCATGTACTTTCCGTGGTCGGCGACCAACCCTTGCAAACACTGGCGCTGCGATGTCAACAGGTTACGAATCTCAGCTCGTGTCTCCGCTGTAACCGGCGTGGGCATCGTCTCGGCGATGGCGACGACCGCTTCGTCCAGCTGGGCCAGCTCGAGCAAGCGATCGTTGTACTCAAATTCCTGAAATCGCGCGTCACTGAGGGTCTGACTGCGATCGCGAATGGCGCGGCGATAGGTGCGAATCTCGGGGATGGCGGCGCGATCGTTCCGCAGCAGTTCTCCACTGGCGTCCGACAGGCCGAACTCGTTGATGCGGTCTCGGGCGGTCTTGAAGCCCGTGTCAAGATTGGACAGGACCTTCTGGCTCTCTTCCATGCGTTGCGAGACCTTGGAAATCTGGCCGGCGAGGTAGGTGCGGCGTTCGGCCAGCCGGGAAATGGACTCGGCCAGGCCCTTGACGGCCGGGGCAGCGCGGAACGCGGTCTGTCGTGCGGCCAAGGCCTGCTGTTCCGCTTCGGTCTGACGCCGGGTCATGACAATCTCCCGCCATCGGCGGGCCTGCGTTTCGGCCTCCGCCAGTTCGGCCGCCGCCACGTCCCGTTGGACCGTCAGCAGGTCCACGGTCGCCTGGTACGCCGCGCTCTCCTGCGATAGGACTCGCAGTTTCAGTTCCAGTTGCTGTCGGCGAACGAGGTTTGCCAGGTGGGCCACGTGCGCTTCGGTCGATTCCAGCTCCTCGGTGTCTGCGTCCACGCCGGTCGTGAGCACCGTCTCAATCGTCTTCAGCTCGCGACGCGCCGCCTCGGTCTCTGCGGGGATCTCCTTCCAGCGGATTGCCCGGCGCTTCGGCTCATGATCCTGCTCCGCAAATCGCTCCGTGGCCGTCTTGAGGGCCTCCTCGTGCACCGCCAGCTCCTGTTCCAGGAGCGTCAGTGTGGCGTTGGCGGGAGGCCGCACCACGGTAGGTGCTCCGTGCTGCTGGATGGCGGTCCAACGCTGGCGCGCCGATTCCAAGTCCTGGGGCGCGCGGTCGATCTGGGACTGAAACTGCTGAGCGGTCGCTCGAAGCGTCTCGATCCGTCCCAGCATCCGCTGCGCCCGAGCATACGACTCGCGGGCACTGCTCTTGCTGGCGTCCGACAACTCCACGTCCGCTGCTAGCTGTTGCAGCTCCTCACTGATCGATTCCACCGATGGCAACGCAGGGTCGGTGTCCGCCGGCGCCACTTCTTGACCGAACGACCGCGGAATCGTTAAGGCCAGACCGACGAGAGCGACCGGCAAGAGCCGCAGTAACATGAGGAGATTCCTTTCTCACAAGGTCGCGCGATCCCGCGCGGCGTGGATTGTGGCGATTGGCGCCAGCCGACTCAACCTGAGTTTTCACCGTACCAACACACTGCTGGCGGAGAATGCAGATCGATCGCCCGTCCGGGAAACCGTCCGCTACGTGGAATTCACGTCGACTTTCGACCGCGATTCCCGCAACCCGCGACTGAGAATGTCGCGCAGCAAGGGAGAGAAATCTTCGTATTTGCTGCGATCCGGAGGGCCCGATGAATACTGATAAATCGCATCGCGCGGTTTGGCTCCCAAGGAGATCAACGTGGAGCTCACCGTGCCCCACTCGTTGCCGCGCATCACAATGCTCGGCCGCCCCGGCGGCGAGGGACCGCGGGCAAAGACCATACTCGCTCGGGCAAGGAACTTTACCGGTGAGTCCAGCATCTGCAGCGTCAACAGTCGCTTGGCCATGTCCACCCGCGGATCGCTCTCGTCGTTCAAATCCCGATCCGAGATGATGTTCAGGCCCTCCCGCAACGGAACCGCATTCACCTCGTCCGCCGCATGCACCACCCAACCGCTCTCCGCGTCGGCAAAGACAAAGTTGGCCCCCTGGTACTTGCCCGTATTGACCTCCTCCATGCAGACCTCCAAGGCCTGGCGGGCCGACTCGGCCCGCAACATGTCAAGACATAACAGGCCACGCGAGCGGGAAATAAATGTGGGAAGCTCCTTGCGACGATTTCCCACGGCCACAAAGAGCCCGTTTTGATTCACGCCTAACCACGTGCCGTTGGCCTCCTTGTCAAAGCCACACAGGACCCGCGGCTTTCCCGATTGAATCGAGGGATTCTGGGATGTGCGCGAAAAACGCTCCTCCCGATTTGCGGCGATCAGCACCGGGGCTTCCGGCACGAGTTGATACTGAACTGCAATTAACGCCATTTTTTTGCGCGAATTCTTTTTCCAAAAACGGGTTGACCACATCCTGCGTGCGAAGTTGTAACGGATCGCTAGCGAACATTACACCCCTTGACAGGACAATTCTGGAAGTTTTTGTTTTCCAACGGTTCGTTTGTTCCAAGCAGGGAGTTTGGTCAAAGTAGGCAATCTTGGCACCGCGACATCGGGGTCGATTTGCGGAGGACAAGACAGGCGGACCACGTGAAGTCCGCCGCTCGGAGTTGTTCCAGCTGCGAGCGGCGTTAGGCCACCCTGACCGACCTGGAGCGCTTACGGGATCCAAATCGAGGAGGGGGCATCATGCGGCGAGTACCGGCCAGATCAGCGGTTGCGGTAGCCGACACGTGGGACCTCACGGCATTATACGCGGATGAACAGGCCTGGGAGCGCGATTTTCGGCGATTTCAGAGAGAAATCGAGCGTTATCGCGGGTTCGACGGTCAGCTGGCCAACGGGTCGGGTTCCCTGCGGGACTGTTTGGAGCTTGATTCGCGAGTGTCGCGTCGTGCGGAGCGGCTGGGAGCCTTCGCGTTCTTGAGGACAGCCGAGGACCAGGCCAACAGCGATCATCAGCGAATGTTGGGCCGCTACCAATCGGTGGCGACCAAGGCGGGCGAGCTTTCCAGTTTCATTCGTCCGGAGATCTTGGCCATTCCCGTGGCCCGGGCCCGTCGGCTCTTGACTCAGGAGGACCTGCAGCCGTTCCACCTGCGCCTGGAGCGGCTCTTCCGCTATCGGCCCCATACCTTGGGTCGGTCGGAGGAGCGGCTCTTGGCCATGCAGGGAGAGGTGGCCCAGACCGCGACGCGAGCGTTTCGGCAATTGCTGGACGCGGACATGAAGTTCGCACGGATTCGAGACGAACGGGGACGGATGGCCGACCTGACCCATGCCACCTATCGACAGTTCCTGCAGTCGCCGGTGCGGGAGGTGCGGAAGCGCGCGTTCCACCAGTATTACGCCCAGTTCCTTGCGCACGAAAACACCTTGGCGGCCACATTGGCAGGGGCGGTCCATCGCGACAATTTCTATGCCAGGGCCCGAGGCCATGCTTCGGCATTGCAGGCCGCCCTGTTTCCCGATGCCGTGCCAGAAGTGGTCTATTCGCAACTTGTGGAGACCGTCCGCCAGCGGTTGCCCGTACTCCATCGCTATCTGGACCTGCGTCGCCGCAAACTGAAACTGCGGGACCTGCACGCCTATGACCTGGACGTTCCGTTGGTGGCCGACGTCGCGCAGCGGCGGTCCTGGGATCAGGGGGTGTGCACGATCCTGGAGGCCTTAGCCCCCTTGGGAGGGGACTACATCCGAACCCTGGAGACGGGCCTGAGGGGACGCTGGTGCGACCGGTATCCCAATCGCGGCAAACAGAGTGGCGCCTTCAGCTGTGGCACATTTGACGGCGAGCCGTACATCCTGATGAACTACAAGCCAGACGTCCTGGAAGACGTTTTCACCCTGGCGCATGAAGCGGGCCATTCCATGCATTCGTATTATTCCGCCCGGTCGCAGCCCTTTGAGTATTACGATTACAGCATCTTTGTCGCGGAGGTCGCCAGTACGTTTAACGAGCAGTTACTGAGTCGTCATCTGCGGGCCACGGCCAAGGACGACCGAGTGCGGGCCTACTTGATCAATCGCGACATTGATGCGATCCGGGCCACCCTCATTCGCCAAACCATGTTTGCAGAATTTGAGCGGTTGATTCACGAAACGTCGGCGGCGGGAGAACCTCTGACCGTGGCGTCCCTGGCGGGGAATTACCGCCAGCTGCTGCGGGACTATTTCGGAGCGGAGTTCGTGGTGGACGAGCCCCTGACGCGGGAAGGGCTGCGGATCCCGCACTTCTACCGGGCCTTTTACGTCTACAAATATGCCACGGGCCTTTCGGCCGCCATCGCACTGAGCGAGCAGGTCCTGACCGAACCGGAACACGCACTTCCACGATATCGGGGCTTCTTGCGAAGCGGCAGTTCGAAGGACCCGCTCCCCCTCCTGCGGGATGCCGGGGTGGACATGGCACAATCGGGACCCGTGCAGGTGGCGCTCGACCATTTCGAGCGATCGGTCGCGGAACTCGAGGACCTCCTGGGGTGATCCGTCCCCTGTCGTACCCTGGATCAAGGCACTACAGTACAGGGTTTCAAAATTCAGGCGCGAGGATGTGGCGATGAAACGTGGCTACACGTTGCTGACCGGGGCAACGGGACTATTGGGTCAATACTTGATGCGGGACCTGTTGCGTGCCGGGGACCGGTTGGCCGTCGTTGTCCGCGGCAGCAAATCGCGAAACCCGCAAGAGCGGCTGGAACAAATCCTGCAGCAATTCGAACGCCAGGCGGGACAACTCTTGCCGCGGCCGGTCTGCCTGGAAGGGGATATCACCCGACCCGCCATGGGCTTGTCCCCCCAGGACCTGGAGTGGGTCAGCGACCACTGCGAGGCCATGTTCCACTGCGCGGCCTCCCTGACCTTTCAGGAAGCGCATGGCGAACCATGGCGCACCAACGTCGAAGGGACTCGCCACGTGCTGGACGTCTGCCACAATGCGGCCATCGAGCACATGCACTATGTCTCCACCGCCTATGTCTGTGGTCGGCGCGAGGACCTGGTGATGGAAGACGAACTCGACGTCGGTCAGGAATTCCGCAATGACTACGAGAAGAGCAAGTTCCTGGCGGAACAAGCCGTGGTCTCCGATCCGTCGCTACGGTGCATCACCGTCTATCGCCCGGTGGTGATTACGGGTGATTCCCGGACGGGCTACACCAGCACCTATCACGGTTCGTACCTGTACATGAAGCTGGCCTCCATTCTCGCGCGGAACATCGACCCCGATGACCATGGCCAGCGACACGTCCCGCTGCGCTGGGGAGTGATCGGAGATACCCGCCGCAATATCACGCCGGTCGATTGGAACTCCGAGGTCATGACACAGCTGTTCCACAATCCCGCGGCACACGGTCGGACCTACCATCTGGCACCGCAGGAACACATCACCATGCGCGACGTGGTGAAATACGCCACTCGCTTCTATGGGCTCACGGGGATCGAGTGCCACGGTTACGCCGACCAGCCAGACTTCAAGCTGAACGAACTGGAACGCTGGATCTGGTCCAACGTGAAGATCTATGGCGCGTACGACTTCCAGGACGCGCAGTTCGACACCACCAACCTGCGCCAGTTCGCACCGACGCCTGACTGCCCCGCCATTGACGAAGATATGGCGCACCGCTTGATCCGTTTTGCCGAGGAGGACCGCTGGGGTAAACGCAAGGCGTTCCCAGCTCAGCCGGCCCCCCTGAATACCGCCCAATGGCTGCGAGGACTCGTCAATCCATCCGAATCCCGCAGGTCCAACGGCAGCCCCGCCTGGACCCTGGGCCTGGACGTGATCGGCCCAGGGGGCGGACCCTGGCACCTGACGATCCGCGGGGGGCAACTCGTGGACGTCGCTCCCGGTCTGCCACAACCCTCAGATCACGACGGTGCCTACCAGGTCTCCTCCGAACAGCTCGCCCAGCTTCGGGACGAATTTGGGGATCAGCCCGGTGCACTGACCGAGCTCCTGGAGTGCCTGGCAGCCGTGGATGTGCCCGCCCCCCATCCGCAAACGGCCCAACTGCCGTTGTAATCCCGGCGGGACCTGTTACATTCAGGTGCTTGAGATCAGCTTGATTGGCCCCGGCAGGGACCATGGACCCGAGCGACCAGCGAGGACCCGATACGGTGTGGTCCCTGTGGGAGTTGCCACGGTGCATGGAACGTGCCGGGTTGTATTGGTTGTTGTTGTGTTTGGAATTGTCCTGGCAGTTTAGGGGATCAGGGGGAAAGTAAGCCTGTGGGCGACGACGCTTGGGGCGTCTCGGACACGTAAGGCGGAATCGGGATGTAGAGAGCTCGCGGTTGATTCATGTCCATCACGAAAGATCGCAAACAGCAGTTGGTTAAAGACAATGGTCGGTCCACCGGCGATACCGGATCACCGGAGGTGCAAGTGTCGATCTTGACAACGCGGATCAACGCGTTGACCGAGCATATGCGCTCGCACAAGAAGGATTTTGCCAGTCACCGTGGACTGATGATGATGGTCAGCCGACGGCGCGGACTGTTGGATTACCTCAAGCGAGTTGACTCTCAGCGGTATCTCGACATCATCAAGAAGTTCGAACTGCGGAAGTAGTCGGTTCGAATTCGGCCTCGTTCGCGAATGGATTCCCCAGCAGAGATGTCGCCATCCACCTGCCACCGAGCAGGTGGCAGGATGTCCCCTGTTCCTGTGGCCTGCCAGGGCCTGTCACGTTCAAAGGAACAGCATGGTGTCTACAAAAATTCGTGTGGAACGACCCATCGGTGGTTCGGTCCTGTCGTTTGAAACAGGGTCTCTTGCCAAGCAGGCCGCCGGTGCGGTCGTGGTCCAGTACGGCGAGACGGTGGTGTTGAACGCCGCCTCGACTGGTCCCGGGCGGCCTGGTATCGATTTCTTTCCGCTGACGTGCGACTATCGCGAGCGGACTTCGGCCGCAGGGAAATTCCCGGGTGGGTTTATCAAGCGCGAGGGTCGCCCCTCCATGAAGGAGACCCTCACTTCCCGGCTGATCGATCGGCCGATTCGTCCGCTCTTTCCCGAAGGCTTCGTGGATGAAGTGCAATGCCAGAGCATCGTTCTGTCGAGTGATCGGCAGCACGACGGCGACGTGCTGGCCATGAACGGGTGTGCGGCGGCCTTGCATGTTTCCGAACTCCCCTTCCGAGGTCCCGTGGCATCGGTACGGCTGGGGCGGATTGGCGGGGAATGGATCCCCTTTCCCAGCAACGATCAGCTCGAGGAAAGCGACTTGGACCTGGTCATTTCTGGCAATCGCGAGTCGGTCCTGATGATCGAAGGCTTTGCCCGGGAAATGCCGGAAGCGGAGATGATGGAGGCCATTCGGCGAGCTCACACCTATGTGCGAGAGATCTGCGGGCTGCATCAAGAACTTCAAGACCGGGTGGGGGTCATCAAGCGGATCTTCGAAGCGCCGGCGGCGTCGCCTCTGGCCGAACGGCTGCGCCACAGCTACTACGATCGGTTGCGAAGCATCAAACAAACGTCCGGCAAGCTGGCACGCGCCGAAGCGGTCTCGCTGCTGAAAGTGGCGGCCAAGACGGAACTGGGGGTGGGGGACACGGAGTCGGCGTCCTTCCCCACAGTCGAATTTGAAACCCACTGGCATGACCTGGAACATCGCGTGCTCCGCGACCTGATCCTGGCGGGAACGCGGCCCGACGGCCGCGACAACCATACGCTCCGCGCTTTGGATTGCCACGTGGGCGTGCTGCCTCGCACGCATGGCTCGGCCATCTTCCAGAGGGGTGAAACCCAGGCCCTGGTCACGGTCACGCTGGGGACTTCGCGCGACGAACAGCGGGTCGATGGGCTGGCGGAGGAATACTCCAAGAAGTTCATGCTCGATTACAACTTCCCCTCCTTTTCCGTGGGAGAATGTCGACCCATCCGCGGCCCCGGTCGCCGCGAAATTGGACATGGCGCCCTGGCGGAACGCAGCGTGAAGCCCGTCATGCCGGAACCCGACGCCTTTCCCTATACGGTGCGGGTCGTCTCCGAGATCCTGGAATCGAACGGTTCCAGCTCCATGGCGTCCGTCTGCGGCGCCACGCTGGCGCTGATGGACGCCGGGGTCTGGATCAGCAATCCCGTGGCCGGCATCTCCGTCGGCCTCGTGCATGAGGGACCCTCCCAATGGGTGCTGCTCACCGACATCATCGGCGACGAAGATCATCATGGCGACATGGATTTCAAGATTGCCGGGACCCAGAACGGGATCACGGGCATCCAATTGGACCTGAAGATCGCGGGGATCAGTGATGAGATCGTGAGCGCGACTCTGGAGCAGTCACGGGCGGCGCGCCTCGAACTGCTGCGGGCCATGCTCTCGGCGATCCCGCGGCCTCGTAAGGAACTGTCCCCCCACGCCCCGCGCATGGTGCAGCTGAAGATCGATCCCGACAAGATCGGCGCGCTGATCGGCCCGGGAGGCAAAGTGATCCGTGGGATCCAGGAAGCCACAGGGGTCACCATCGAAGTGGAGGACGATGGCACGGTCAATATCGCCAGTACCAATCAGCAGTGGCTGCAGTCGGCCCTGGAGGAAGTCCAGCGGATTACCGCCACCGTGGAAGTGGGGAAGATTTACAAAGGACGCGTGACGAGCGTGAAGGATTTCGGTGCCTTCATCGAGATCCTGCCCGGCCGCGACGGACTCTGCCACATCAGTGAGCTTTCGCCCGATTACGTCAACAGCGTAACCGACATTTGCAACGTGGGAGACGAGGTCTACGTGCGCGTGATCGCCATTGACGAACACAATCGCGTGAAGCTCAGCCGCAAGCAGGCCATGGATGAAGTAGCTGCGGGCAAGTAGCCGTCACGCCCTGCATGCCGGTTACCGCGCCCGGCCGTACGGCCGGGCTTGCAACGTTGCGCAGTCGTGTCCGCTCGCCTTCATTCCGATGGAGGAGAGGGCCAGGATGAAGGGCAACGCCGTGGCCGAGTTTTGGATTGCCGCGAATACCGAAGTACTGCCCCCTGCCCCTTGCCCCCTCTCCCCCGTCCCAGTCCGCTGGGATGGGGGGGGAGGGTCGGGGGGAGGGGCAACGCCGTGACCGATTCTTGATTGCCGCGAATACCGAAGCCTGCCCCCTCTCCCCCGTCCCAGTCCGCTGGGATGGGGGGGAGGGTCGGGGTGAGGGGCAACGCCGTGACCGATTCTTGATTGCCGCGAATACCGAAGCC
>WPCK01322138.1_pt1 | contig 36573 bp, 37 predicted proteins | sample 5399851 | NCBI WGS metagenome assembly WPCK01 (sample SAMN12869471, study PRJNA574797) | sludge metagenome | isolation source: wastewater treatment of pH11 | place: China:Beijing | collected 2019-05-20
CAAAAGAGAAGCATGGCATGCGTTGGACCCGTTACCGGGGACTTGAAAAAGTTTCAATGCAGGCGATGCTTACTTTTGCTGCCCTCAATCTCAAGAAGATGGCGGGCTGGGCATGGAAGAACGCCCAGCCCGCCTGAAAAAAGGGGCTCGGGCAGAGCGCCTCAAGGCCCGAAAACGACAAAGTCACGTTTCAGTTCGCCTGAAACGTGACTTTGTCTACAATCTGAAAGAGCCGATTGATTCGGCTCTTTTTTTATGTGTCTTGCTTCAATTGCTCCATAATTTGCTCGAGCTCCATCCCGTTTCCTGAGGAGACGGCGGCGACGAAGGCGCTCTCGACGATTGGTCCGTCATAAAACTGGACGTCTTTGTCGCCTTCATACATATCGATCGCCAATTCGGCGTTCATCGTCGCCGAACCGATATCGGACAAGAGGAGGGCCTCTTTGTCGACGGCTTCAAGCGCCTCAAGGATACGAGTCACATCGGTCCCGATGCTGCCATCTTCGAGCCCGCCGGCGAGATGGATTGGAACCGTCGGCGCCATTTCTTTCAACAAGTCTTGAATCCCTTCAGCGATCTTGGCGCTGTGGGAGACGATGATGAGTTCGACGATGTTAACCGACCTCCTTCATGATGGCTTTCAAAACGATGGCGCTTGACATCGCCCCAGGGTCGATCGTCCCGCGTGAGTTGTCGCCGAAGTAAGAGGCGCGCCCTTTCGTCGCTTTCATGTCTTCGGTGTTTTGGACGAGCTCGTCAAGTTTCGCGACGTAGTCGTCCGAGTCGTTCAGTTCGTTCAGGAACGGTTCCCATACATCGACCATCGTCTTTTGACCTACTTCCGATTTCCCACGCGCCTTGATGGCGGCCGCACCTTCCTCGAGGGCGGATTTGACGAGCGCGAAATCCGCTTCCTCGGCATCGCCGAACGCCGTTGCCGCTTTCACGAACGCCGAGCCATAGAGGGGGCCGGCCGCTCCGCCGACTTTCGCCATGAGCGTCATTCCGACTTTCTTGCTCAAAGCGCCGAGTGAATCGTAATCCTCATCGAGTACGGAAACGACGGCCTCGAACCCGCGAGACATGTTAATCCCGTGATCACCGTCACCGATGGCTCGGTCCAGGTCGGTCAGTGTGTCTTTGTTTGCCTCGATTTCTGATTGGGCGTTCCGTAGCGCTTCTTTCAACCCGTCTATCGTTAACATGCGATCAACACCTCGTTTATCAAATTTTGAAACCGTGCGCTGCCGAAGGCGCATCGAGATAATTCGTAATTTCATCATCAAGTGGTAAGAGCGTGATTGAGAAACCGTGCATCTCGAGCGATGTCATATAGTTGCCGACGTATTTCCGCTTCAGCGTATAGCTGGCCGCCTCAAGTTTTTTGGCGACGAAATGATAGGTGACATACAGCTCGGACAGCGGAGTACCGCCCATTCCGTTGACCATAACAGCGACTTCGCCCGGCTCGACTTCCTTCTTCAAGTGATCGAGAAGGTCATCTACGATCGAATCGACGCCTGTCGTGGGCTTCCGCTCGACCCCACGCTCCCCGTGAATGCCGATCCCAATCTCCATCTCTTCCTCATTCAAGTCGAAGCCCGGTTTTCCGCTCACAGGCATGTAGCACGGTTCGACGGCCATCCCCATGGAACGGACGTGGCTCGCGACTTTTTCGGCGACGGTTTTGACTTCCTCGAGCGATTTCCCGCTCGCGGCAGCAGCCCCTGCCACTTTATGAACGAAAACCGTCCCGGCCACACCGCGGCGATCGTCTTTGTTCGCAATGGCGACGTCATCCGCAACGACGACGTGGTCGACTTTAATGCCTTCAGCGTCTGCGAGTTCCGCGGCGAGCTCGAAGTTCATCACGTCCCCGGCATAGTTTTTCACGACAAGGAGGACCCCATTTCCGCCATCCGCCGCCTTGATGCCTTCAAGCACCATGTCTGGCGTCGGGGATGTGAACACTTCTCCGCAGACGGCGGCGTCTAACATCCCATCGCCCACGTATCCGGCATGCGCCGGCTCGTGACCGCTGCCACCACCGGAGACGAGACCGACTTTTCCAGACTTCGCGCCACCTGCTCGACAGATGACGTTTACTCCTTCGACACGACCGTACACGTCAGGATGGGCGTGGACCATCCCTCCGACCATTTGCGATACGAGCTCATTTGCCTCACCGATCAGTTTTTTCACGTGGGATCACTCCTTTTCGAATTTAAAAAAAGTACCAATTACATTTTACCACTCTTTTAGCTGGATTAAACAAAAAAACCGGCGAATCTTCGCCGGTTCTGGTCATGCATATTCGAGTAAAGCACCTGTCTCTGAGTCGACCGTGAATTGGTACGTCTTTTCTTCATCGTTCTCAAGGACAGAAATGCCGCCTTTGAAGACGTCATATTCGCGACCATCGTAAGTATAAACCTCAGGAGATGCCGAGATCCATGCCCCTTGGACGTGACCTTTGGCTGAAAACGCGCGTTTCGTATATTCGAGCGCATCTTCGGCCGATAAGCTTCGTTCATCTAATACTTTTTTCGTCATAAGTGCGGCAACGACAGCGACCCCGATTCCAACTAACCAATACCTTTTCTTCATATGACTACCTCCCCTTGAACTGTGGCTATCATGTACATCGTACCAAAACCTGTACCCCATTGGAATGAAAAGCATTCGCTTCTATCGAAAACTTCTGTATATAATGGTTGCACAACGGTTGAAGGGATGAGACAGATGGAACAAAAAACGAGAGATTTATTCAAGACGCTGACCGAGCTGCCAGGTGCACCGGGCTTTGAGTCGGAAGTGCGCAGTTTCGTGCGGGACCGCATCACACCGCACGTCGATGAAGTCATGACGGACGGCATCGGTTCGATTTTCGGGAAGCGTGTCGGAGACGAATCGGGACCGCGAATCATGGTCGCTGGCCATATGGATGAAGTCGCGTTCATGGTCACCCGGATCACGGACAACGGCATGTTATACATACAACCACTCGGCGGCTGGTGGAACCAAGTGCTCATGGCCCAACGATTTGATATCGTGACAGCGGACGGAAAGATTCCAGGGGTCGTCGCCTCGACACCACCGCACTTGCTCGGGCCAGACGCGATGAACAAACCGATGGAAATCAAACAGATGTTCATCGACATCGGGGCCGATTCGAAAGAAGAGGCGGAGTCTTGGGGAGTACGTCCGGGTCTTCCGGCCATCCCGTCAAGCGAGTTCACACCGCTCCATCATCCGAAAAAGATCATGGCGAAAGCGTGGGACAACCGCTACGGCGTCGGTCTCGCTGTCGAGCTGTTAGAAGAGACGACGAAAGCGGACCATCCGAACATTTTGTTCTCCGGTGCGACCGTACAAGAAGAAGTCGGGCTTCGTGGCGCTCAGACAGCTGCCGAGATGATTCAACCGGACGTCGCCCTCGTGCTCGATGCGTCACCGGCGAACGATGCGTCGGGAAACAAGACCGAGTTCGGCCAACTTGGAGAAGGGGCGCTCATCCGCATTCTCGACCGCGTCATGGTCATGTCCCCTGAGATGCGTGATTTCTTGCTCGATACGGCGTCAGACGAAAACATTAAAACGCAATACTTTGTCTCCCCAGGTGGCACGGACGCCGGTCGGATCCATTTGAGCGGTCAAGGCGTACCGACGGCCGTCATCGGGGTTGCGGCCCGTTACATTCACACGCACGCATCGATTCTCCATACGGACGATTACGACGCGGCGAAAGCGCTCTTGAAGGCGCTCGTCAAGCGGCTCGACCGCTCAACGATGGAAACGTTGCGCGCCTCCCGTTGATTCGGAAACGTCACTTTACAAGTGGCGTTTTTTTTATTGCTATTTATTAAAAAATGCTTATACTAAAAAACGTGTGAAGACACGAACGTTACTACTGACAAGACAATGAAAAGAGGAAGTCCCATGCTTAAGAAAAAAGGCATCACGTTAAGCCCGTCCTTGTACTTCGTGACGGCGCTTAGTTATATGGCGCTCGGTTTGTTCAGCACACTGATCATCGGATTGATCATGAAGACGATCGGCGCTCAATTGGCCGAGGCGGCGCTTGGCAATTTTGGTCCGACGCTCATAGCCATTGGCGACGTCGCAATCGGCTTGACCGGTCCGGCCATCGGTATTGCCATCGCCTATGCCCTGCAGGCACCGCCGCTCATCTTGTTCTCGGCGCTCGTCGTCGGGACGTTCGGCTATGAGTTCGGTCCGGCCGGTAGTTATGTGGCAACGCTTCTCGCCGTCGAAGTGGCGAAACTCGTCTCCAAGTCGACAAAGCTTGATATTCTAGTCACCCCGTTCACGACGATCGCGGTCGGTTATATGAGTGCGACGTACATCGGAAAGTATGTCGGGCTGTTCATGACGCAACTCGGGACGTGGATTGAGTGGGGGACCGAGCAACAACCGCTCTTCATGGGTGTCGTTGTGGCGACGCTTATGGGACTCGCGTTGACGGCTCCAATCTCGAGTGCGGCCATCGCGCTCATGCTCGGATTGAGCGGAGTCGCCGCCGGCGCTGCGACGGTCGGTTGTGCGGCGCAGATGATCGGTTTTGCTGTCACAAGTTATCGAGATAATGGAATCGGCGGGGCGATCGCACAAGGCATCGGGACATCGATGCTTCAAGTCGGGAACGTCGTGAAAAATCCGTGGATTTTGCTTCCGCCGACACTTGCCGGGGCCGTGTTGGCGCCGATAGCCATCTTACTATTCGAACTAGAGAGCGTTGCAGCGGGTGCCGGTATGGGGACGAGCGGTCTCGTCGGGCCGATCGTCATGCTCGAGACGATGGGCTTCAGCTGGCATACGCTCATCGTCGTCTCGGGTTTCCTGATCGTCGGACCAGCGATTCTCAGCTATGCCGTCTATCAAGTGCTTTCCCGGATGGACCGGATTCGACCGAACGACATGAAAATCGAATATTGAACACAAAAAAAGCGTTTCCTAAGAAGGAACGCTTTTTGATTAGATTCCAAAAAATTGACGGACCGTCTCGACAGTCTCCCGCGGCACACGGAAACTCGCCAAAAATAAGACGAGGAGGATGACATAGATCGGGATGAGAAACCGTTTTCGGACAATCGGTAAGTAGCGGGTCGCCTTTTTCAATGCCTGTTCGACGACATAAATGACGGCGAAACCGATGACGAGCCAAATTAAAATTTCTGAACGTGTCTTATCTGTATCAATAAACAAGTATCCGTAGCGGAGAATGGCGAGCATGCCGATGACACCGACGAGTTGCTCGAGTGGATGCTTCATATCTGGATTCAATTGTTCCCGCGTCCATTTTGTCATGTCGTCACCTTTTTCTAATAGTCTTCGCTCTCGATTATAGCAAAACGTGAGAGCGGAATGTAAGAACGGACATATGCTATCATGAATGGGGAAAAAAGAACAGGAGTGGTGAAAATGAAACAATTGAAAACAATGACGGAATATACAGAAGCTAAACAAGGAAAGAGTATTTTCATGTTTTCAGCGACATGGTGTGGGGATTGCCGTTTTCTCGACCCGTTCATGCCTGAAATCGAAGCGAAATTCTCGGATTGGACGTTTTACTACGTTGATCGTGACGAGTGGATCGAGCTTGCCCAAGAGTTAGACATTTTTGGGATCCCAAGCTTCGTCGCTTTCAATGAGGGCCAAGAGGTCGACCGTTACGTCGGTCGCGAGCGGAAGACACCTGAGCAAGTCGAAGCGTTCGTCAACGGGCTAGGGTGAGCGGGATGGAACGCAATGAATTGAGACGTCACATCGAGGGGCACTTTACGGACGGCTATCGTACGTCCTACGACCGTGAAAACGAGGTGCTTCGCATTGAACGCACGAACGACCGTTTCGGTGTCAACATCCGCTTAGCCCCGCTCGTGGCGAAAACGAAAGTTCGTGGGACCGTCGCGGTCGAAGAAGTGGTCGAATATATTCAAACCGCACTCGCTGCGGATGATGCGGTCACCCTTGCCGGAAATGAAGCAAATATTTATCCGGTCATACGGGCCGCCTCGTTCGCAAAAGAGACGAAACGCGGGCAAGCGCTCGTCACGACACCTCATACGGCCGAGACCGCTATCTTTTATGCGCTCGACCTCGGTAACGGCTATCGGTTGATCGAAGAGCGTCATCTAGGGGAGCTATCGCAACCGCAAGTGGAGGCGCTCGCGCTGGAGAACGTCAAAACGCTGCCGACCGACATGAAGACGGACACGGTCGCCGGTAACACGTTCTACTTTCTGTCGACGCGTGATGGCTACGAGGCGTCGCGGATCTTGAATGAAGATTTCTTACGGGTCATGGAGCGTCGGATCGAAGGAGATATGCTCGTCGGGGTTCCGCATCAAGACGTCTTGGTCGTGGCCGACATCCGAAACGATGAGGGATACGATGTGATGCAACAGCTCATGTTCGATTTTTTCACGAACGGACGGATCCCGGTGACGGCACTCGCCTTCCATTATGAAGCTGGCGTATTTGAACCAATTTTTATTGTTGGAAAAAAGAACCCACCAACAGACGCATAATCTGCTAAACTATTTGTGTCTAGTTTGAGAGAAGGGGCGTATTTACGTATGCAAATCAATGCTTTTTATAACCGTGAAGGAATCGGCGACGTTCTCATGGTGTTGTTAAGAGAAGGAGATCGCCATCACCAAATCGTGGAACGGAAAGATGACGTGGCCATCGTCAAGGCGACGGATGGAAAAGTGAATGGCTACAACGTGTTCAATGCGAGTAACTATTTTAACGTCTCTGACTGGCACGGACCAGTCGAATTGACAGCTGAGCTGATTGAGACGCTCGGTGTCATCTTGCGTAAACAAAATATCGAGGCAGACTTGTCCGGCGTCGACTTCACACCGAAATTTGTCGTCGGTTACGTCGAGTCGGCCGAGAAACATCCGGATGCCGACAAACTGTCGATTTGCCAAGTCGAGACCGATCAAGGGACGGTGCAAATCGTCTGTGGCGCACCGAACGTTGCGGCCGGCCAAAAAGTCGTCGTAGCGAAGCCTGGTGCGGTCATGCCGTCGGGTCTCATTATCCGACCGTCTAAACTTCGGGGAGAAAGCTCGCAAGGAATGATCTGCTCGGCTCGTGAGTTGAACTTACCGGATGCCCCGCAAGAAAAAGGGATTTTGGTGTTAGATGACGAATATGAAGTAGGGAAAGCATTTGAAATCGGTCGCTGAATTCGACCGATTTTTTGCTAAATAGGATTGAGTGAAAAAGCGAGGAATCTAGTATGGATGCATATGAACGTTCATTGAAACAACAAGCTGATCGTATTCGACGTGAACTGTCCCAAGAAGGGAAGAAAGCTACGCCTGCTCCAAAAATCGATCCACCTGACGAGTTCGTCCCGACGGATGTACCGTCACCGATTTACGGATATGCACGCCCGAAACCAAAAATCAATTTACCGGACGAGCACTCCCCGGAGACGAGGACCGATTTTACGAGCGATTCACGCGAGACCGTAACGGAGCGGGACGTACCATCAGCATCGACGTCTGAGCCTTTCGTCTCGGAGAGGTCTGCGGCCGTTGACAAGTTTGACCGGACGACTGTGTTTAACGATACGTTATCTCAAGAACGTGTCGTTCTAGAAGACTCAAATCCGGTCGATGAACCGACTGTAGACGAAACAGAAGCGACGCCCCCGATCGAGGCCGAACCGGAACAGACGAGTGCTGAAGAGACGGTGCTCGAGTCGATCCACTTAGCAAAAGAAAGCCAAGCTGATCGTGTGGGAGCTGCAGAACCGGTGACGAAGGAAACGGAAGTGTCTGAAGAGACGACACCGGAGTTGGTCGATGAAGTAGAAGCAAGCGAAGCTATGGGACCGATGGCGATGGATGCGAAAGTGTCTGAAGAGACGGCACCGGAGTCAGTCGACGAAGTAGTAGAAGCAAGTGAAGCTATGGAACCGATGACGATGGAAACGGAAGTGTCTGAAGAGACGGCACCGGAGTTGGTCGACGAAGTAGAAGCAAGCGAAGCTACGGAACCGGTGGTGATGGATGCGGAATCCCGAGCGGAATCCAATATTTCCACGGAAACAGACAACGGAGACGAATCGACGAGTGACGACAAGGCGTCTTTAGGCGATATCTCTATCGTAGAGGGCGGGTTCGCTTCTGTCTTTATTGGGTCGACTGATTTGAAGGCATCGAAACTGGTCGTCCGGGAAGATAAAGACGATGTCTCGTTCGACGACGTGACAATCGAGGCGTCTTCTGTCGAAGAAGTCGCGCCGATTGTCGAGGATGTTGCAAAGACATTACAAGCCGAGCCGGAAGCCCAAACGGTGGAAGACGAGACCGAATTGACTCCTGCGGTCAGCGTGTCTTATAAAGCCGAAGGACCGCCGCTCAACGTCATGATGACCCCACAAGACCGGATGGCGATGTACCGAAGCCGTCGTCTTGCTCAAAAAAACAATAATCTGTAATAGCATGACACCTAGAGTTTTGCTATAATGACAAAGGTTTGTCGCATTTTCTTCAAACCGCAATGAATTAGGGGGGCTATTTACAGATGAACCGTTATCACTTCGTCGGAATTAAAGGAACGGGCATGAGTCCTTTAGCTCAAATTTTAAATGATATGAACAATGAAGTCCGAGGTTCGGACGTTGACAAAGCATTTTTTACTGAAGCAGCATTGAACCGAAAAGGAATTGAAATCCTTCCGTTTGATCCAGAGAATATTACCGAGGGCCAAATCGTCGTGCAAGGCAATGCCTTTACAGACGACCATCCTGAAGTCGTCCGGGCCCGTGAGCTCGGGTTGACGATATACAAGTACTATGAGTTTCTTGGTGAATTGGCAGACCATTACACGAGTGTCGCCATCACCGGGTCTCATGGGAAAACTTCGACAACGGGTCTGCTTGCCCACGTCATGCGCGGCATTGAGCCGACGTCATTCTTGATTGGTGACGGGACGGGTGAAGGGGTAGAGGACTCGAAAAACTTCGTTTTCGAAGCTTGCGAGTATAAGCGTCACTTCCTTTATTATCGTCCTGACTATGCCATCATGACGAATATCGACTTTGACCACTCAGATTACTTCTCCGGACTTGATGACGTTATCGATGCGTTCCAGGAAATGGCGAAACAGGTGAAGAAAGGTATCATCGCATGTGGCGATGATGAAAACCTGCAACACATTCAAGCGAACGTACCGATCGTTTACTACGGATTTGGCGAGCACAACGATTTCCGCGCGGAAAACGTGAATTCGACTGACCGCGGGACGACGTTTGACGTCTTCTTGCGCGACGATTATTATGGCGAGTTCCGGATTCCGGGATACGGCAACCACAGCGTGTTGAACGCCCTTGCCGTCATCGCGACATGCGACTACGAGACGTTGCCAAAAGAGCTCGTCAAAGAGCGTCTCGAGACGTTCAATGGCGTAAAACGCCGATTCAGCGAGTCGACGCTCGGTCGTCAAGTGCTCGTCGATGACTATGCGCATCACCCACGAGAAATCAGTGCGACGGTCGAATCGGCACGGAAGAAGTACAGCGGACGGGAAGTCGTCGCGATTTTCCAACCACATACGTACACTCGTCTCAAATCGTTCATGGACGATTTTGCCACGGCATTGGCCGAAGCAGACGCGGTTTACTTGTGCGATATCTTCGGTTCGGCGCGTGAACAAGAAGGGACGGTCACGATTGAAGACCTCCAATCCCGGATTGACGGTGCTCATATATTGAAGCGTGGCGGCACGCAAGTGTTGCAAGCGCACGACACGGCAGTGCTCCTCTTTATGGGGGCAGGCGACATTCAAACGTATCAACGTGAGTATGAGAACCACGCCCAACTCGAAGCGTAAAAAGCGAATGGCTACGGCGAGGGCACTGAAAAACCTCCGCTCTATCCGAGCGTGAAAAGAAAAAAGGGGGATTGAACCGACTCATGTCGGGACAATCCCCCTTTTTTCCTTGCCCTCATCCTGTATTTTCTTTTCGAAGGGCGATGATTCGCTTCAGGTTGACCGCGACGATCGCCATCACGCCTTGCAACGTCATGCCTTTCAGGTCTGACGTCTTGTTGCGCGCCAGACCATGCGGGTTCTTCAGTTGGCTGTTCTTCGCCTCGATGGCGAAGCGTTTCCGGCGATGGTCCTTGAAATCATCCGTCTGCTCATAGTCGAGTTGGTCGCTGTGCTCCCTCGACTTCAATGACACGCTGTAAGACTTCGACTTGGCCCCGTCTTTGTAACAGCCTTCGCGCAATGGGCACTGCTTGCACAGCTCGATGTCGAAGAAATGGCTCTCCACTTGGTTCTTTCCGACGTCCTTCCGTCCGCCACGGACCTTGCGGACGGCCATGTGCCCGGCTGGGCAGACGTAACGTTCGGCGTCTTTGTTGTAGGTGAATCCTTCGACACGGTTCGGTGCGGGAGAAGAAATTTGTGGGTGCAAGGGTGCGACGAGCCTGCACCCTTGCGAGGCGGCATAGATCAAGTTGTCCCGGCTAGAATAGGCCCCGTCGCCCACGATGTGATCGAACTCGGCACCGGCTAGATGGCTCTTCTCGACAAGACTCGCCAATTGTGGCCCGTCTGCCGCCTCGCCAGATGTGACGACGACGGCCGTGATGATGCCCTCCTCCGTCATCGCGAGATGATGTTTGTAGCCGAAGAATGATGAGTCGGCGCTCTTGTGCCCGGTCCGGGCATCAGGATCCCTGGAGACCTGGAGCTCAACGTGCGCATCCTCCGCGAACTCGCGGACACGGTTCACCCGGTCACGGATGTGCTCGCGCGCCATAAGCTCGGGCATCTTGCTCTCGACGGTCTCGGCGACGGCGAGCGCATACGAGATGAGCTGGTCGATGTCCGACTCGTCCACCTTCTCCGGAAAGCGCCCCTTCGCGTTCTTGGTTTCTTTGTAGCACGCATGACGGAGTCCCTTCGCCTCCTCGATGATCGCCTTCCCAATCGGCTTCTGCCCGTATCGGGCTCGGGAATGGGTCGCGTCGACGATCAATGTCCGTCCCTTGAGCAGCCCCATCCCTTTCGCGACCTCGACCGTGTGCCCGATCAATTTGTCGAGCAGCTCGTCGTCGTCCATACGCTGACGGCGGAACTTCGTGAGCGAGGAGGGGTTGATGACGTCATCCTCCGGCGCCAAATCCAGAAAATATTTGTAGGCGAGGTCGGTCTTCGCCCGTCTGACGAGGTCGACGTCCGATAGGTTCGAGTGCGCCTTCAGGAACAGATATTTGAACATCCGGACAGGATGGACGGCCATCCGACCGTTGTCGTGGCAATACGTGTCCTCGAGCAACTCGGTGATGAAATCGAACGGGACGAGGTCGTGGATGAGCCGCAGCTCGTCATCGGCCGGGATCAACAGATCATAGAGGGCCGCATACGGGCTCGACGCCCGCCCCCAGGAAAGCGGCGTGCCGGACAGGGCGGCTGAAGGGCGATGAAAACAGAGGAGCGCCATCCCTCACGGGACGACGCTCCTCTGTTCAAAATCATTTGAAGTTTTTCAGTGCCCTCGCTACGGCCACTCGCTTTTTTTGTGTTTACTTTTCTGTCGGGACGGAAATAGTACTAGAGAGCGACATTGGAAAAGGAGATGTTAAGTATGGCAAGTCAAGGCGCACTGAACACGTTGAACAAAGAGGTGGCCAACTATGGCCTATTGTTCGTCAAACTCCATAATTACCATTGGTACATTAGTGGACCGCACTTTTTCACGTATCATGAGAAGTTAGAGGAACTGTACAATTTGATTGCTGAGCTCTATGATGACGTCGCCGAACGTCTACTCATGAACGACGGGGAACCATACGCGACGATGAAAGAATATCTTGAACATTCAACGTTGCAAGAAGGAGACCGTCACGCTGATACGGAGCAAATGATTAAAGATGTCATCGGTGACTTCAAACAAATCCGTCAAGAAATGCAAGATGCGATGGAAAAATTTGAAGACGGGGACGAGGCGATTGAAGACACGTTCGTCTCACATATCGAACGACTCGAAAAAGAGATTTGGATGATGTCCGCAGCGCTCGGCAAAAAGACAAAATTATAACGACAAAAGGTGCGCCTCTCGGGAGGTTGCACCTTTCTTTCGTCACTTCAAGTTTTCTGGATTGAGCGGTTTCAGTTCATCGATGACGAAACGACCGTCTTTCCGAATCAAGACGTCATCGAACCAAATCTCGCCGCCGCCATAGTCGGGACGCTGGATGTTGACGAGATCCCAATGGATCGTCGAATCGTTACCGTTGTATGCGTCGTCGTACGCCTGGCCCGGCGTGAAATGGAAGCTTCCGTCAATCTTCTCGTCGAACAAGATGTCTTTCATCGGGTGTTGGATGTACGGGTTGACGCCGATAGCGAACTCGCCGACGTAACGGGCGCCTTCATCTGTGTTGAACACCTCGTTGATGCGGTCCGTGTCGTTTGCTGTCGCATCGATGATCTTTCCGTCTTTGAACGTCAGTTTCACGTTCTCGAACGTGAAACCGTGATACGGTGACGGCGTGTTATATGTGATGACACCGTTGATCGAATCTTTTACCGGTGCCGTGAACACTTCACCGTCCGGGATGTTCATTTGACCTGAACACTTGATGGCCGGGATATCTTTGATCGAGAACGAAAGGTCCGTCCCCGGTCCTTTAATGGTGACACGGTCCGTCTTGTCCATGAGGGACACGAGCGCATCCATCGCACGGTCCATCTTTCCGTAGTCGAGCGTACAGACGTTGAAATAGAAATCTTCGAACGCCTCGGTCGACTTGCCGGCAAGCTGTGCCATCGATGGGGATGGGTAGCGGAGCACGACCCATCTCGTTCCTTTCACGCGATCCTCGGTATGCATTTTGCCGATTGTCGCCCCGACGAGCTTTTGCTGATCGGCGGGCACGTCCGACAGTTCATTGATGTTGTCCCCGGCCCGAAGTCCGATGTACGCATCCATCGCTTGCATCTGCTTACGCTCGATGTCTGCCATCAGCTCGAGCTGCTCCCGACTCGCTTGCGTGTATAGTTTACGCAAAATGCGACTCTCTTTCAGTAAGACGAACGGATGCCCCCCGGCCTCGTATGCTTTTTCGACGAGCGCCTCGACGAGCGCTTCCTCGACACCAAAGTTTTCAATTAGTACACGTTCTCCTCGCTTCAATTCGACCGAATAATTGATCAACCCGTCAGCCAATTGTGTGATTCTTGGATCTCTCATACGTCCACCCCTTTAACTTTTTTTAATTTATTTCTATTTTAGTGTAATCGAAAACATAAAAACGGGTAAAGGAATAATCAGACCGGATGGCGAAAACGGTTGTGACAAATCTTTTCAGTCATAATGGTGCTATAATGAAACCACCATATTTTTGAACAGGAGGAATGAATGGATGGAAATCACATTAGGAGGCATCGCGGGACTGATTGCTGCACTCGCGTTTGTCGTACTCGTCTTTTTCTTGGCGCGTGTCTTATCGAACGTGAACCGGACACTCGGTAGCGTCGCGAACACGACAGAGAACTTAGAACGACAATTGGATGGTATTACAATGGAAGTGACGGCGCTCTTACATAAGACGAACCGTCTCGTAGATAACGTGGAAGAGAAGACGGAATTACTCGCACCGGTGGCACACGCCCTCGACGAGCTCGGGACTTCACTCAATGAAGTGACAGAGTCAGTACGGACTGTATCTTCGTCTGTACACGGAGCGGCCGATGAGAACAAAGAACAAATTGCCCAGGCTGTGCGATGGGGTTCGGTCGCCGTTGAATTATTCAAGAAAAATAAAACCGAGTCTGGTGAGCGACCATCGCGTCGCCGCGGTCGTCGGGAACGTAAAGAAGAAACATCTTCAGTTTCGCCAGGAGTCGTTGCAACAGACGACACGATGAAGTAATCACTTAATTCACAGGAGGAACTCACACATGACATACGATAAAAACAACACACCACAACAGCAATCTTCATCAGGCGGTGGCTTCTTAGCCGGCGTCGTACTAGGCGGTGTCATCGGAGCAGCGGTCGCCCTTCTCACGTCGCCGAAGAGCGGACGGGAAGTTCGGACGTACCTCGATGAAAAGACGGCGACGTCACGTGAACGTTTGACGGTCAAATCGAAAGAAGTCCGCGAGAAAGCGGAACCGGTCGTTGGGGATTGGATCAAGGTCGCCAGTGACAAATCAGCACCGCTTCTCGAGAAAGCGGCACCTGTCTTGAACCTCGTGAAAGACAAGGCGCGTGAAGCAGCCGAGTTGAAGCAACAAGTCGATGAGGATGAGTTGTCGATCGAAGAAGCGATGGAAAAGGCAGACCAACTTGTTGCCGAAGCGGAAGCTGAAGTGAAGGAACAACTCGACCGTGCGGCCGAAGCGTCTTCAAATGACTCGGATGAGAATGATGACTCGAACGAGAAGAAAAATGACTCGAACGAGAAGAACGACGAAGCGAAGTCGACTTCAAACGAGAAGTCAGATGCGAAATCTTCGAAGAAAGCGGACAAAACCGAACCGGATCGTGCCAAGCCGGAAAGCAGCCGCGACGCATCGGCTAACCACGAATCGGACTTTGAGGCGCCGGTCAAAGACTTGCTCGATGATGAATCGAAACAAGAGTTGAAAAACTTAAAAAATGATTTAAAAAACGGCAAGAAATGAACGGAGTATCCGGGGTGACTCGGATACTTTTTTTTGTGGAATTTGTGTCATGGACCTTTTGTCTATGACAAAGCGAAAGAAGTTCGATATAATTAGGTTTCTGGAAAGAACGGCTTAGAAATGAGAGGGTAATTATGAGTCCACAAGATCAATTGAATCGATTACGTCGTGAAATGGATGAGTTGAACCGTGAAATGCTTGATTTGCTTAGTCGCCGTGGCGCGCTCGCAGTCGAGATCGGGAAAGTGAAACGCCTTCAAGGTGTGGAACGCTACGATCCGGTGCGAGAACGTGAGATGTTAGACTTCATCGCGGTGGAGAACCCAGGGCCTTTTGAGACGCCTCGCCTCCAACATTTGTTTAAAGAGATGTTCAAGGCGTCGGCAGAACTGCAAGGCGAAGACCGTGATAAGACGTTGCTCGTGTCGCGGAAACGTCAGGCGGAAGATACGATCGTCACGCTCGACGATGTCATCGTCGGCAACGGACGTCCCCAATTGATTGCTGGACCGTGTGCCGTCGAATCGTTCGAGCAAGTGAATGCGGTCGCCGAGAAACTGGCTTTGTCTGGCGTTAAAATCATGCGGGGTGGGGCATACAAGCCACGGACGTCACCGTATGACTTCCAAGGTCTCGGGTTCGACGGGTTACAAATGCTCAAACAAGCAGCTGACCGTCATGACTTACGGGTCATCTCTGAGATCATGACCCCGGGTGCGGTCGAATCGGCGCTTCCTTACGTGGATATCATTCAAGTCGGGGCCCGCAATATGCAAAACTTTGACTTGTTGAAAGAAGTCGGGAAAACCGATAAACCGGTCTTGTTGAAACGAGGGTTGTCGGCCACGATTGAAGAGTTCATTTATGCGGCTGAATACATCATGGCCAGCGGAAACAGTCAAATCATTCTCTGTGAGCGCGGGATCCGGACGTATGAACGGGCTACTCGCAACACGCTCGACATCACGGCCGTGCCGATCTTGAAACAAGAGACACACTTACCGGTCATGGTCGATGTCACGCATTCGACAGGTCGGCGCGATTTGTTGCTTCCGGCAGCCAAAGCTGCGCTCGCGGTCGGAGCGGACGGCGTCATGGTCGAAGTTCATCCGAATCCGGCGATCGCACTGTCCGACGCCCAGCAACAACTTGATTTCGATCAATTCGACCACTTCGTGGACGGACTGACGTCGCAATTCCCTCAACTTGATTTGGTAAAAAAGTAAGCTTTCCAATTGGAAACGTTTTATATCGCATGAAGACAGGGTAAAATGATGACAGATACCTGTCTTCCTTTTTTGACACGTTTTTTGAAAATCGTTTGAAAATCACTGCTTGTAGGAGGAGTTTTAATGAATAGTAATAACGTAACAATTTATGATGTCGCACGTGAAGCCGGGGTGTCGATGGCGACCGTCTCCCGTGTCGTCAACGGGAACCCGAACGTAAAGCCGACGACCCGTAAAAAAGTCCAAGACGCGATTGACCGTCTTGGCTATCGCCCGAACGCCGTGGCACGTGGTCTTGCCAGCAAGAAGACGACGACGGTCGGCGTCATCGTCCCGGATATTTCGAACATCTTTTTTGCGGACCTCGCCCGCGGGATCGAGGACGTGGCGACGATGTACAAGTACAACATCATCCTCGGCAACTCGGACTCGAACCGTGACAAGGAGATTCATTTGTTGAACACGTTGCTCGGTAAGCAAGTGGACGGCATTATCTTTATGGGCGGCCGACTCCATGAAGACCTCGTTGACGAGTTCAAGAAATCACCGGTGCCGATCGTCCTCGCGGCGACGCTCAACCAAGGGTATGACTTACCAGCCGTCAACATCGACTACGAGCAGGCAGCGTACGACGCGACCGAGATGCTCATCGGCCACGGCCACAAGCAAGTCGGATTTATCACGGGCCCGCTTGAGCAACAGATCAACGGGGAAAAGAAGTTCGCCGGCTACCGCCGGGCACTCGAAGATGCCGGTCTGCCGTTCCGCGAGAACGATGTCATTCTTGGGAACTATACGTACGCCTCTGGTCTCGAAGCCATGCAGAAGATGCTCGGGCGCGATGACTGTCCGAAAGCGATCTTCGCAGGAACGGATGAGATGGCGCTTGGTGTCATCCATGCGATCCAAGATGCTGGTTTCTCGGTTCCGAACGACTTCGAGGTCGTCGGACATGATAACACGCGTCTCGCCACGATGATTCGTCCGAAGTTGACGACGGTCGTCCAGCCAATGTATGACATCGGTGCCGTCGCGATGCGATTGTTGACGAAAATTTTGAATGCAGAAGAAGTCGAAGAGAAGAACGTCGTGCTCCCGCACCGAATCGAACGTCGTGATTCGTTACGGAACGACTAACTAAAAATGCACTTGAGCCACTCGGCTCAGGTGCATTTTGTTATAAGTATAGTGACTTGCGATCATTGGAGATGAACGGCCAAAACGCCCGTTTTGTCACTTCCCAATTTTTTTCCTCGATCTGTTGGCGACGCGGGATATGGTCGAACGTGTACGCCGTATCGTCCCAACGCGTCGGCAACGCTTGATCGGCCTTCGCCTGCCATTGCTCAATCCATTCGGTCGGAATGTCACCACTATATGGCGCCTCGCGCGTCAAACCCGACCACACTTGGGCCCACGCGCGCGGCACCGTCCGAAACCAGTCGTAACCGCCGCCACCGAGAGCGACGAGACGGCCTCCCGTGTACTCATCGGCCAGACGGGAGGCGATTTGAGGGATCTGTTCGAACGTCCGAATCGTCGAAGCAAGGTGTGTCAATGGGTCGAACGCATGGGCGTCGGCCCCGTTTTGCGTCAAGATGATATCTGGTTTGAACCAAGCGCACGCTTCACGCAGAATCGTCTCGTAACAGTGGAGGAAGGAGTCGTCTTGCGTGAACGCATCGACCGGGACGTTCCAACTGTAGCCGTAGCCGCTCCCGTTCCCGCGCTCGGTCACGGCGCCAGTCCCCGGGAAGAGATAACGACCGGTCTCGTGAATCGAGAGCGTCATGACGTCCGGGTCGTCATAGAATAGCCATTGTACGCCGTCCCCGTGATGGGCGTCAGTATCGACGTATAGCACGCGCATGCCATATTGTTTACGGACATGGGCGATGGCGACGGCGGCATCGTTATAGACGCAAAAGCCTGACGCCTTGCGTTGCATGCCGTGATGGAGACCGCCACCGACGTGGAAGGCGCGCTCGAACTTTCCGCTCGCCACGAGGTCGAGCGCATGTATCGTCCCGCCGACAAGCCGGGCCGCACCGTCATGGATCGTCGGGAAGATCGGTGTGTCTTCTGTCCCGAGCCCGAACTTGTTCGCTTTGAGCCCAGACAACTGTCCGGCCGCCGCCGCTTGCACGGCCTCGATGTAGTCCCGGTCATGGACGAGCGCCAAATCCTCTATCGATGCGAGAGGAGGCGCGATGCATTCGTCGGGAGACAGTTTGCCCGAGGCGACGAGCAGAGACGTCGTCAGCTCCAAGCGGATCGGGTTGAACGGGTGGTCCGCATGGAAGCGGTAGGACGTCTCGTTCTCCCCGAATATGTAGGCCGGTCTCATGGGGACATCTCCGGACCGAGGACGTCAAAGCCTTCACGTTTTAGCCTTTCGATGATGCGAAGCGGGTTCATCGTCTGGACACGGAACGAGATGATCCGTTTGTACGGATCGGCCGTCGGATGTACGAAGACGTTGATGATGTTGATGTTCGTCTTGGCGAGAAGGCGTGTCACTTTCTCGAGCGTGCCGGTCGTGTTCTCGACGAGAATCTCGATTTGCGAGCTCGGTTCGAGGGCACCGGTCAGCTGGACGAAATAACGAAGTAAATCGGTCTCGGTCAGCACCCCGACGAGTTTGCCTTGCTCGACGATCGGCAAGCAAGTGAGACGGTATTCATAAAATAGGGCGGCCGCATCCTCGAAAAAGTCGTAAGGGTGGGCCGTCGTCACGTCTTGGCGCATGATGCTCGAGACGGGGTTCTGAAAGTCGGCGCTCTCGCTTTCCGGATGGAACACGCTCGTCGCACCGCTCATCTCGAACTGTCCGATAATCCCGACGACTTGCCGAGCCGGGTTCGTGACGATAAGATGGCGCACTTTATTGTCGCGCATGAGCTTGGCCGCATGGGCGATCGTATTCGTCGGTTGAATCGTCACGACGTGGCGATTCATCATCTGTTCAATCAGCATCGTACCCCTCCTTAGTCATACATGAACCGGCGACGGAGCCGGAGTGAATCGAAATGGTCAATCGTTTCTTGACGGACGTTTTTGCCGATGCGTGCCATAAGACAGTTGGCCGGATGGGACGCGATTTCAGGGTCGTCCGTCGGGAAGAAGACGAGGCCGCCGTGATTCATCATCTTTTCCATCACTTTACGATAGTCCCAAATCGACAGACCGCTCCCTTTTAAATCCCAATGCCAATAATATTCAGTCGTCAAGATTAAGAAGTCGTCCATGTGCGGGTCCATCATGGATACTTCGAGCAGCTGCTTACCGATGCGCTGGCCTCGGAAACGAGGACTCACCTCGATGGCACCGAGTTCAAGGATGTACGGGTCGTTCCCTTCACTCCAACGTTCGTACGGGTCCGGATACAAATATGTGACGTAGCCGATGACGAGTTCGTCGACGCGTGCGACGATGATGCGTCCTTCTTTCAAAGCGGCAATCTCAACGAGTGCCTTCTGTTGATCCTCTGGCTCCCTGAACGCCGTCAACCCCTCGTCCAGACGATACGTCGCGAGCACGTCGCTCTCAATCGGTCCATCGATGATTACGGCTCCGAGTGAGGTTTCCCACACTTTTGAATGATATTGTTTTTCCATGGAGTCACCACCTTTTCCACTTCTTATTATAGCGCTTTCATCCGTCTTGTTTCACGCCCATTTGGAGTTATTGGAAATTCATTGATTTGTCATAATATTAACACTATACTGAAAGTGGTTATACCATTCTTTTCAGGGGAGGCGAATCTTTAACGATGGAGAAATTGAAAGCGTTATCAGGGGAACATCAATTGTCGTCGTATGAAGAAGCTTGTCAGTCGTTCGAGTGGACACAAGCAGAAGCATTATTGTCTTGGAATTTGACCGGAAACGTCAATATGGCGTATGAGGCGATCGATCGTCACGCAGAAGGGGAACTCGCGACGAAGCTGGCCTTGCTCTACTTCGATGGGGATCGGGAAGAGCGCTATACGTATGCAGACATGAAACGAGAAAGTAATCGATCCGGGAACGTTCTGAAATCGGTCGGAGTGGAGAAAGGCGATCGTGTCTTCATCTTCATGCCACGGAGTCCAGAACTTTATTTTATTTTACTCGGTGCGATCAAGCTTGGCGCCATCGTTGGGCCGTTGTTTGAAGCGTTCATGGAACAGGCCGTCCACGACCGTCTGCTCGACTCGGAAGCGAAAGTGATCGTGACGACCGAGGCGCTGTTGCCGCGCATCCCGGTGGAGCAGTTGCCGCACTTGGAGACGATTCTCATCGTCGGCGATGACGTGTCAGAGAGCGGGAAGATCATCGATTACCGCAAGTTGGCACATGACGCCTCGACGGACCTTGACATCACATGGGTCGACCGTGAAGACGGTATGATTCTGCATTATACATCCGGTTCGACCGGCAAACCGAAAGGCGTGCTGCACGTCCATAACGCGATGATTCAGCACTTGATGACGGGAAAATGGGTGCTCGACTTGCAGGCCGACGACGTGTATTGGTGCACGGCCGACCCAGGTTGGGTGACGGGCACGAGTTATGGCATCTTCGCCCCGTTCTTGAACGGGACGACGAACGTCATCGTCGGGGGCCGGTTCAATCCGGAGTTTTGGTACTCGGTCATCGAACGGTTCGGTGTCACGGTCTGGTATAGCGCGCCGACGGCGTTCCGGATGCTCATGGGTGCGGGGGACGAGGCGTTTGAGAAGTACGACTTGTCGTCGCTCCGACACATCTTGTCGGTCGGTGAACCGCTCAACCCGGAAGTCATCCGTTGGGGCAATGAGTCGTTCGGCTTACGTATTCACGATACGTGGTGGATGACGGAGACCGGGGCGATGATGATCTGCAACTATCCGACGATGGACATCAAGCCGGGCTCGATGGGGAAAGCCATCCCGGGATGTGAAGCGGCTATCTTAGATGACCGCGGGCAACCGCTCCCACCGCACCGGATGGGCAACTTGGCCTTGAAGACGCCGTGGCCATCGATGATGCGGAAAATTTGGAAGAACGATGCGAAATATGAAAGTTACTTCTGGGGCGATTGGTACGTCTCGGGAGACTCAGCCTATATGGACGAGGATGGCTATTTCTGGTTCCAGGGTCGTGTCGATGACGTCATCATGACGGCAGGCGAGCGGGTCGGACCGTTCGAAGTCGAGAGCCGTCTCGTCGAACACCCGGCCGTCGCCGAAGCGGGCGTCATCGGAAAACCGGACCCGGTCCGCGGGGAGATCATCAAAGCGTTCATCGCGCTCCGTAAAGGCTATGAACCGTCGGACGAACTGAAGACCGAGATCCAAAAATTCGTCAAAGAAGGGCTCGCAGCCCATGCGGCCCCGCGTGAAATTGAGTTCAAAGACAAGTTACCGAAAACACGCAGCGGGAAGATCATGCGCCGTGTCTTGAAGGCTTGGGAATTGAACCTCGAGACAGGTGACTTATCGACAATGGAAGATTGAACAAAAAAGTCGACACCGCGGTGTCGACTTTTTTGTCTTGCTTATTCGTCAGCGTCAGACTCGGCATCAGCTTCTGCTTCTTCTTTAGCTTTCTTTTCAGCCTCAGCTTTCTTCTTCGCTTCTTCTTCTGCCTTTTTCGCGTCTTCTGCTTTCTTCTTCGCTTCCGCTTCGGCTTTTTTCTTCGCCTCGGCATCTTTCTGTTCAGCAGCTTCACGTTTCGCCTCTTCCGCCTCTTGCTTCGCTTCTTCGGCTTCTTGCTTCGCTTCTTCAGCTTTCTTCTTCGCTTCCTCTTCCTTCTTCTTCTCTTCGACTTTCTTCTTCTCAGAGAACGTTCCAGAGTCTTTGAAGTCGTCCGGCTTCACGCTAGACGGTTGAGTGAAGCGCGCGTTCGTAAACGTATCCGGCTTATCCGCATGGACGCGGTTCACGATCTGTGACCAGATCCGTTGCGTCCGCTGGTAGTAAGGGCCGTATGGGTACTTATCGGTCATCCCGAGTTTTTGGTTATCGTAACCAGACCAGACGGCGAGCGTGACGTCTGGCGTCGAGCCGACGAGATACGAATCTCGTTTCAATTGTGTCGTACCGGTTTTGCCCATCCAGTCGCCCGGGGCGTTCAAGAGCGACTTGGCGTACGTCGCCGTACCTGACGTGTAGACGTCACGCAACATGTCGACGACGAGGTAGGCCGTGCGATCGGAGTAAATCCGTTTCTTCTCAGGCTGGGCCTCAAAGATGATCTCGCCTTGGAACTCGACTTTATCGACGAAGTACGGACTTACGTGTTCGCCGTAGTTGGCGAGCATCGCATACGTCGACGCGAGGTTGACAGGGCTGACTTCACCGACACCGAGTGCCATCGATGAGGCTTTTCGGTTCGTATCCGATACACCGATGCCCATATCGATTAATTTTTGCGTGTCAGCTTCCATCTCGTTCCGCTCTTCATAAATTTTGACGGCAGGAACGTTCAACGATAGTTTGAGCGCGTCGCGGACAGTGACTGGGCCGCGGTACGTTTTCCCTTCGTTGTTGACCGGGTCTTTCCGTTCGCTGTAATCATATTGATAGAAGTATTCTTCATCGATAATCGTCGTCGCGGGTGTGATCATGCCTGCCTCGATCGCATTCGCGTAGACGAGAATCGGTTTTGCGGTCGATCCGATTTGACGAGTCATCTGCGTGGCGTGGTTATATTCTTCAGTCTTTCCGTTAATATAGCGTCCACCGACGAAGCCGAGCACGCGGCCCGTCTTGTTCTCGAGCATGACCGCGGCGGTCTGTTCCGGATAGCTCGTCCCGTCCGCATTTTGGTTCGGTCCGAAGTTGTCCGCGTTTTTAGCCGGCTGTTGCATCGATTCGTGGATTTGCTTATCGAGCGTCAAGTGGATCTTATAACCGCCTTGACGGAGCGCGTTGTGTGCCCGTTTCCCGTAAGTCGAACGGACTTCGTTCCGTTCGTTTGGCCCGAGGTCGTTGAGGTTGATCCCGTCTTCTTGTAAGAAGTGGTTCGTCACGATGGCGAGCGCCTCGCGTTCAGCTACGTCAACGAGATATGGATAGCGGTCACGCGGCTTCGACTGCGTTTTCATGAAGTCTTGCGTGATGTCGTAGTTATACGCCGCATCATATTCTTCTTGTGTGATCTTACCGGCGACGTACATCCGGTTCAGTACCGTCTTCATCCGGTTGATGCCGGCTGTGACGTCTTCTTTAATGACTCCGCCTTGATAATATGGCGTGTAAAGGAACGGGTTTTTCGGAATCCCGGCGAGGAATGCCGCTTGTGGCAACGTGAGGTTCTCCGCCGACGTGTTGAACACGCCGCGAGACGCTGCTTCAATCCCGGAGATGTTGCGTCCCATCGAGTTGCGTCCGAATGAGACGACGTTCAAGTAGGCGTTCAAAATCTCATCTTTATCCATTGCTTTTTCGAGACGGAGCGCGAGCAAAATCTCTTTCGCTTTTCGTTCGAACGACACTTCGTTCGTCAGCATCTGGTTCTTGATGAGCTGTTGCGTGAGCGTCGAGCCACCGGTCCGCTCTTCTGAACCGGTCGCTTCTTGCAAGATGGCACGGAGCGTCGCTTTCGGCACGACGCCGTCATGCTCGTAAAACTCGACGTCTTCGGTCGCTAACAACGCGTCGATGACGAACGGTGACACTTTATCGACTGGAATCGGCGTCCGGACTTCATCGGTCGTGTAGTTCCCGATCCGTTCACCGCTTCCGAAGTAAATATCAGAGGTCGACGAGTACGTGTTGATTTGGGACGTCATCGTCTTATAGGCAGGGGTTGGCATGTCCTTGACGAGCGATGCGAAATACCCGGCACCGATCCCGGCACCTAAAAAACCGATGAGGACAACGGAGATGATCGTGAGCAGGAGTACGTTCCACGACACATCGTAAAATACATTGGCGTAACGGCGGGCTTTCAAGGACGTTGGATTGTTCCATAAGTCTCGAATCTTTTGCAGCATGACAGCCTCCTTCATATGGTGTAAAACGATTGCAGACAGTAATATATTCGATTATAGCACAAGTCTTTCACCACCTTATCGTGAATCCACCTTTCGATGCAAGTTTCAATCTTCTAGTTGACAATGGAGAAATTAAACTTATAAAATGAATGACATAGTCCATATAACGATGCGATGAAAAAAGCGAAGTAGTCGGTTGACCGCTTGTCCAGAAAGCTAGTGGGTGCTGTGAACTAGCCAACGTCAACAGATGAATTACACTTTTGGAGCATGCCGTCAGGCCGGGTCGAGACCGTTATCTCTCATGTAAAGTGGCCACAGCTGTGGCAATTAGGGTGGTACCGCGGAATCTCCGTCCCTTCTCAATATGAGAAGGGACGTTTTTTTATGTCAATCGAAGGAGTGGGACAAATGGAATTATTGAATGATTTAGCATTTCGAGGCCTCGTCAACCAAATGACGGATGAAGAAGGATTGAAGGAGCAACTGAAAAAACCGACGACGCTTTACACGGGGTTTGACCCGACGGCCGACTCGCTTCATATCGGACACTTGTTGCCGATTTTGACGCTTCGTCGCTTCCAAGAGGCAGGGCACCAAGTCATCGCGCTAGTCGGTGGCGCGACCGGGATGATCGGAGACCCGTCAGGCCGTTCCGACGAGCGTTCACTGAACACGCTTGATACGGTGAAAGAGTTCTCTGACCGCATCAAAGATCAGTTGAGCCGCTTCCTTCCATTAGAAGGAGAGAACCCGATCACGATTCGCAACAACTACGAATGGACGGCCGAGCTGTCAATCATCGACTTCCTGCGCGATATCGGAAAGCATTTCCCGATCAGCTACATGCTCGCGAAAGACTCGGTCGACTCGCGTTTAGAGAATGGGATCTCGTACACGGAATTCTCGTACATGTTGTTGCAATCGTTCGACTTCTTGAAGTTGTACGAAAATGAGAACTGCCGCCTTCAAGTCGGTGGGAGCGATCAGTGGGGAAACATCACGGCCGGGCTCGAACTCATCCGCCGTTTCGGTCATCAAGAGAAGGCATTCGGTCTCACCGTGCCGCTCGTCACGAAGTCGGACGGGCAGAAGTTCGGGAAGACGGCCGGTGGCGCGGTCTGGCTTGACGCTGACAAGACGACGCCGTACGAGTTCTACCAGTTTTGGATCAACGTCGATGATGCCGACGTCATCAAGTTCATCAAGTACTTCACGTTCTTGACGCATGAAAACATCGAAGCACTCGCGGCCGAAGTGGCATCAGCTCCTGAGAAACGTGTCGCCCAGCGCCGTCTCGCCGAAGAGATGACGAAGCTCGTCCACGGTGAAGCCGGGCTTGAACAGGCTGAACGGATCACGACAGCGTTCTTCAGCGGTGACCTCACGTCGCTCAAACCAGAAGACATGGACGCAGCGTTCAAAGGGATGCCGCAGTTCGAACTTGACGGTGAGCGCAATCTCGTCGAGTTGCTCGTCGAGGCGAAGATCGTTCAATCGAAACGCCAAGCGCGTGAAGACGTGCAAAACGGTGCCATCTACTTGAACGGGGAGCGGGAACAGGCGCTCGATAAAGTCATTACACGAGAAGATACGCTCGGCGAGTTTACAATCATTCGTCGCGGGAAAAAGAAATACTTCGTCATTCGTCACGTCTGATGCGTTCGTCCATTTCCGTCATTTACGGGAATGGACGTTTTTTTCGTACATCAACGCTCAGCGAGTCTGGTACGATTGAAGTAGGAAGTGAGGAGGATGGGTAATGGAAATCGAAGAATTTTTCGGTGAACAGTTTCACCATTGGCGAGAACGGTTCCGCTACTATGAGATGGCGATCACCGAACTCGAGAGCGACCTTGGGATCATCGATCTCGACTGGCAGACGAGGCTCGGCTACTCTCCAATCGAACATGTGAAAACACGGATGAAGACGCTTCCGTCCATCATTCGGAAGATGAAACAAAAACAGCTCCCACTCGAAGTGGAAGCGTTATGGGACAACGTGCACGATGTCGCCGGTGTCCGGATCGTCACGAGTTTCCGTGACGACATCTATGCGATTTTGGAGCATCTACAGACGCGCGACGACTTGAAGATCGACGTCATAAAAGACTATATCGAATATCCGAAACCGAGCGGATACCGCAGTCTCCATTTGATCGTGCGGACGAAAGTGTACTTGGCGGAACGGGTCATCTGGGTGCCGGCCGAGATTCAAATCCGGACGCTCGCGATGGACTTCTGGGCGGCGACGGAACATAAACTCCAATACAAGTATCAGCAGCAAATCCCTGAGGCGTCCCGGCATGAGCTGACCGAGGCGGCGAACATGGCCGACGCGCTCGATACGCAGATGGGCCGGATTCGCGAACAGATCTTAAAGAATTGAACTACCCCCACCTACACTTCGCTTAGAGGTGGAGGATTCCTGGGTCATCCGGTCTAACGACCGGAACCTGGCCAGGCTAGCCCCGTCGTCCCGACGGTTGGAGAGGCCAGGATGCGTTCGGCCTCTCGTTTGAGGTTCAGTCCTGCGTTCACATCGCGGTCGTAGTGGACGCCGCAGCCCGGGCACGTCCACTCGCGCAGACCAAGATGCTTCACGTCTTTGTGTCGATGGCCGCAACTCGAACAGAGCTGGCTCGAGGCGAACGTCCGGCTGACCTTCACGACGGTCTTGCCGTACCAGTCCGCCTTGTATGCGAGCATGCGGAAGAACGCCGACCAACTGACATCGGAGATGGATTTGCTGAGCTTGCGGTCCTTCTGCATGTTCTTCACCTGCAGCGTCTCGATGCCGATGACGTCGTGGTTTTTGACGATCTCGGTCGATACCTTGTGCAGGAAGTCGGTACGCTTGTTGGCGATCTTCTCGTGGATGCGGGCGACCTTCCGCTTTTGTTTCTGGTAGTTCCTCGCCTCCGACAGCTTGATGTTCCGGTTCAGGGCGATGAGCCGACGTCGAGAGAGCTTGCGCTGCTCGCGCGCCAGTCTCTTCTCGAGCGTGCGAAAATAGCGGTCGTTTTGGTACACCGTGCCGTCGGACAGGACGGCGAAGTGCTTGAGCCCAACGTCGACGCCGATCGTGGAGCCGGTCTTCGGCAGCTCGTCGACCTCCTGCTCGACCTGCAGCGAGACGAAGTACTTGCCCGTCGCGTTCCGGCGAATCGTCGCGCTGAGGATGCGGCCCTCGACCTTCTTCGAGTTGGCGAACCGGACCCACTTCAACTTCGGGAGCTTGAGCTTGTTGCCGACGATCGACACCTCAGGAAGTTGAGACGTGCCTTGGATGTTCGTCTTGTAGGATTGGACGGGGTTCCGCTTCGACTTGAACCGGGCCGTTCGTTCTGCTTCTTGGAGAAGCGGTCATACGCCTCGGCCAGGTGCTTGACGCTGTTCTGGACCGACGTGCTATCGACTTCCTTCAACCAATCAAGCTCTTGCTTGAGTACAGGGATTTCTTTCGAACAGGAACCGTAGGACAGGCCTTTCCCTGTCGCCTTGTAGGTCGCTTCCCACTTCGCCAAGAAGTGGTTGAAGACGAAGCGGGCGCAACCGATCGTCTTGGCGATCAGGATCTCCTGCTCCGTTGTCGGATAGATCCGGAACTTATACGCTTTATGCTTCAATAGGATGTTCACCCCCTTTAGGTATTTATACCCAAAGGAGAGGGTGGCGATTCATCTCCCACTTTCACTGGGGCTTCGCCCGCGACGTTTAGAAGTGGGCGTATTCTCGCCTAATTTTGATAAAAAAAATCCCCTTTCCTACCGAAGCAGGGAAGGGGATAAAAGCATTAACGTGAGTAGTACTCGACGATGAGTTGCTCTTTGATTTGGTCGTTCAATTCAGTACGCTCAGGAAGACGTACGAATGTACCTTCGAGCTTTTCAGCGTCGAATGTGACGAAGTCTTTTGTAGCTGGTGCTACTTCGAGAGCTTCAGCGATCGCTTTGAAGTTTTTAGACTTCTCGCGAACTGAAATGACTTGACCTGGTTTTACACGGTAAGACGCGATGTCTACACGTGAACCGTCAACTTGGATGTGACCGTGGTTGACGAGTTGGCGCGCTCCGCGACGTGTGCGAGCGAGACCCATACGGTAAACGAGGTTGTCAAGGCGTGACTCGAGCAAGAACATGAAGTTCTCACCGTGGATACCTTGCATTTTCCCTGCATCGTTGAAGATGCGACGGAATTGCTTCTCGTTGATTCCGTACATGTGACGGAGTGCTTGCTTCGCTTGAAGCTGAAGACCGTATTCAGAGATTTTACGACGACCATTGCCGTGTTGGCCTGGTGCGTAAGGACGTTTTGCTAATTCTTTACCCGTTTCGCTAAGCGAGATGCCTAAGCGACGCGAGAGTTTCCAAGCTGGACCTGTGTAACGAGCCATGTTTGGACTCCTCCTTGTTGTTCATGTATTTTGCACAAAAGAACAACGGTGTCAAAGACGGGTGACGCCCCTTTCAAGGTTCAAGCACCTTCACTTGATAGCGAAGCTACAAGATGCTCCTCCGACTATGTCGAGGCCCGAAAGGTGGATACGTCTGTCGATGACTGCTATCGTCATTTCATGCACAAAAATCAGTATACGATGGATTCGGTTGCTTGTCAATCAGATGAAGCGAAGTAATGTTTGGCAAAATTGTTCTAAGCCTTGGCGATCGATTTCCGAGAAACGATCGAACTCTGGGCTGTCGATGTCAAGGACAGCGATCGTCTCGCCGTCACGGACGAGCGGGACGACGATTTCAGAGTTCGAGGCGGCGTCACAGGCGATATGGCCTGGGAATTGGTGGACGTCAGCGACGAGTTGCGTCTGTTGAGTCGAGGCGGCCGTGCCACACACGCCTTTTCCGAATGCGATGTGGACGCAGGCCGGCAGTCCTTGGAACGGTCCAAGGATGAGCGCGTCATCACCGTTCTTCATATAAAAGCCGACCCAGTTGATGCGGTCGAGGAATTGATTGAGCAGCGCGCTCGCGTTCGCGAGATTCGCGACCTCGTTCGTCTCGCCTTCTAAGAGCGCGGCGAGTTGTTTGTTCAGCAGGTCATAGCCGGCGGCCAAGTCGCCAGAGTAAGTTGTCGTTTGAAACATATGATGTCCCTCCTATATGAATGGATGCTAGATAAGCATCATCGTACACGCAATTTTCTGATTTGTCTTCCGAAATGTTTTACCCGCCAATGAACATTCTCTACCCAAACCGTTGGAAAACCTATGCAAATCCACAGTTGTATAATATGATTAAGTATATCTATACTTGTAAAATACATCATTTTCTTCTTTAAGATACATAAGTCCATGAAAGCGGCTTGGAGGTTGTGACAAAGATGGATTACGGACTATACGGGATTTTAATTGGAATCATCGTCATCGCGCTAGGGGCCATGCTCGCTAGTATGCTCATTCGAAGAAGTTATTACCAAAAAATTGATGATTTGGATATAAGAAAGCAAAGCATTCTCAGTGCGAGTGTGCCAGCTGAACTCCAAAAATTCAAACAATGGCCGATGGAAGGAGAGACGAAAGAAAAGTTCGAACGCTGGCATCAGTCGTGGGACGAACTCGTCAGTGTCCATACCGGCCAAATCGATGAATCGCTCTACCGTTCGGAAGAAGATCTCGATAAGTACCGCTTCCTCAAGGTGAAGTCTGATTTAGGTGCGACCGAGCAACTGATTGAGGAGTTAGAGTCCATGGTTCACGGCATGCTCGATGAGATGGCGGAGTTCAACGACTACCACGCCTCACTCCTCGACATCGTCAAGAAAGACGAGAAAGAGTTGTATCAGTTCCGCAAGACGCTCGTCTCCCAAAACAACGCGTTCGGTCCGACGTACGATCTCGTCGAGGCTGAAATCGCGGCCGCTGAGGCGAAACGGACGGAAATGATGACGCTGAAGCAAGAAGGGCAAGTGTCAGAGGCGTTCGTGGCCGGACAAGACTTGTCGGCGAAAGTGATGCACATCCGTGAACTCATCGGCATCATCCCGCAGTTCGTCCGGACGGTGCAAGTCGAGTTGAGACAACAGCTCAATCAACTCCGTGCCGGCCATAAAGAAATGCAGATGGACGGCTATGCACTCGAACCGCTCGGGTTGATGGAAGAGATCGAACAAGCGGAAGATCGACGCCTTGCGCTGATGGAACGGATTGAAAAACTCGATTTCGAACATTTCGAGACGGATATGCAACAGCTCAGTTCGGACATCGATCAATTGTTCGAAGCGTTCCGCACCGAAGTCGATGCGAGACAGTATGTGAAGAGCGAGTTTGCGACCGTGCGGGAACGTGACATGAAGACGACGGAACTCATGACACGTCTCAATGAGGAAATGTCACGCCTCGTCAGCAATTACGAAATCAATGCGCGTGTCGGAGAAGAGTTCGAACAGCTCGAGCGCGAACGGACGACGCTGTCTGCGAACGTGCACGACATCGAACAAGCCCTCGGCGCTCAAATGCTTCCGTTCAGCTTAGTCAAATCGAAAGTGCAAGACGCGAAACGTTCGCTCGACCAATTCGCCGCCATGCACGAACGGTTCATCGAGAACACGAATTCACTTCGGAAAGAAGAACTCGAAGTGCGCAACAAGCTCGAGAATTGGAAGAAAGAACTGTCGGCCCATCGCCGTCTGCTCGCGAAGAGCGCGATGCCGGTCGTGCCGAATGATTTGATGAACGAGATGCGTCAACTTCAAAAGAGCGTCCAGTCGCTCGATGAACAGTTCGAGAAAGCACCATTCAACATGACGTATATCGTCGGTTTGAGCCACGACATCGAAGAGACGATGGACAACTTCCGTGATCGGGTGAAAGCGCTCCTCCGGCAAGTGACGTATGCCGAACAGCTGCTTCAATACGCGAACCGCTACCGCCGCCGCGACAACGAGGTGCACATCGCCTTGACACTTGCGGAAAATAAGTTCTTGCACGGTGAATATGGCACAGCCGTCGAAATCGGCGAGCGTGTGCTCGGTCGTTTCGATGAAGGGGCCGCACGTGAGATTCGTCAACGTGTGGAAAAAGGTCTCGAACATCAAGAATTACTTCGTAAATAATCTATGCATGAAGATTGACGTAAACGGGAATTAACGTAGACGTCAATCTTTTTTGAATCGAGGAGGAGTTATGTGATGGGAACGCTTTGGGTGAACGGAAAGATTTATACGTTGAATAAAGAAGGCGAGATGAGTCGGGCGATGTACGTCGAGCACGGTCGGGTGTTGAAGATGGGAGAGGAAGGTCACCTTCGCCGTACATATGCGGGGCGGATCAAGGACATCGTCAACCTTGAAGGGAAGAGCGTCTATCCGGCGTTCACGGACTCTCACATCCATTTGATCGGCTACGGTGAAGCGCTCGACCGAATCGATGCGACCGAGACGACCGATTTGAACACGTTGCTCGAGACGATGAAACAGAAGGCGAGCGGGGACGACTGGATCGTCGCGGAAGGGTTCAACGACCGCCTGCTCGGTGAGATGCCGACGCGGGAGATGATTGATGCCGTCATCCCGGATCGGCCCGTCGTTTTGAAACGGGTATGCCGCCACGTCGCCGTCGTCAACTCGAAAGGACTCGAACGTCTAGGTTTGATCCATCATACGGTCATCGAAGGCGGCAAGCTCGGCCGGGACGACGAAGGCAAGCTGAACGGCGTCTTATATGATGCGGCACTCGATTTGTTGCATCGTGAGCTTGGAGGCAACCGGGAAAAAAATGTCGCCTCGATACGACGGGCCGTCGACTCGTTGTTTGCTCACGGCATCGTCGGAGCTCATACCGAAGATTTATTCTATCACGGTGACCCGCTTGAGACGATTCAAGCGTATGAAGAGGTGCTCGGGGACGTTCCGTTCCATGCCCATCTGCTCGTGCACGAACAAGTCGTCGATCAATTGCTGCAGCATGACGCGCTCGCGAAGCGACCACGCTTCGATTTCGGAGCGATGAAAATTTTCGTCGACGGGTCGTTCGGCGGGCGGACCGCCCTCCTTACTCAGCCATACACGGATGACCCAGGCCAGCGCGGCATCGAAGTCCATCGCCCGGAACATCTCGAGGCGCTCGTGAAAAAAGCGCGGTCTTACGGGATGAACGTGGCGGCGCACGTGATCGGTGATGCGGCGGCCGAACAGTTCATCGGATTACTCGAGAAGTATCCGGCCAAACGGGGCACACGCGACCGGATCATTCACGCCTCGTTGTTAGATGACAACTTGCTGAAACGAATCAGTGCCTTGCCGGTGCTGATCGATGCCCAGCCGATCTTCTTGTCAGACGATATGGATTTGTTGTTCGATCGTCTCGGCAACGACCGGGTCGACAACGCATATCGTTTCAAGTCGATGATCGACACCGGGGCGCTCGTCCTAGGCGGGAGCGACGCGCCGATCTCAACGGTGGACGTACGAAAAGGCCTTTACGCCGCCGTCACACGGCAGTCGTTCGCCGGGTCCGGGGCGCTCAGCCCGAATGAGCGGCTCTCGATGTACGAGGCGCTCCGGAGCTTCACGTATTCGCCGCGAGTCGCGACACGTTCGCACGGCCGCGACGGGTTGCTCATTCAAAGCTACAATGCGACGTTCACGGTGTGGGAAAACGATTTCTTTGACCTTCAGGGGCAAGATATTTTGAACAACCGGCTCGTCATGACCGTCGTCGAAGGGGCGCCGGTATACGAAGCTGACGTCATCACGACATAACGAAAAGCGAGCCTTCCCGATTCGGGAAGGCTCGCTTTGTCAGTTAGAAGAAAGAACGTTGAACTTTATGCCAGAACGAGTTGTTGCGCAGTTTGACCGTCTTGATAACTTGGTCAGACAGTTCGATATCGATTCGATCCGTATATTTCAAGCTGAGCGCTTCGTTGTCCATCCCGATGATCGGATAATCGTTGCCGTCCTCGACGATGCGGAGCGACAGTTTGCGTGATTCATGGACGATGAACGACGAGCCGAGCGTTCGGTAACGGTTGTTGTTCACTGAAGCGATTTCGCTCACTTGCATGCAACGGATGAGCGGGTCGACGACTGAACCGTTCAGCGATTTATTGTAGGCGGTCGAACCGGTCGGTGTCGAGACGACCATCCCGTCTCCGCGGAACGTCTCGAAATGGAGGTCATCGATGTACACTTCGATCGCGAGCGATTTGATGATGCTCGATTTGATCGACGCCTCGTTCAAGCAGAGAAGCGGTGTCGATTCATTGATCGATGCGGACAGGAGCGGGTATTTCCGCACTTCGAGCCCAGCTTCGATGCGAGCCGTGTTATCCGAGAACAAGCGGTCGACTTCGTCGAGCTTATGTATGTCGAAGTCGCAATAAAACTCGTTCAAGCCACGTCCGAATCCGACGTAAATCGCGTCTTGGCGAAAGCCGGTGTAACGGACCGCCTGTAAAAATGCGCCGTCTCCCCCGATGGCGACGATGATGTTGGCGTCTTCAGGTCGAGTGACGATGTTGAAGCCGTGTTTTTCCCCGATTTCATGTAACTTCTTTACTTCTTTAGTGAAATCGTTGACGTTGCGGTGATACAAATAAACGTTGTTTCTCATCCGAGTCATCCCCTTTGTCGTTTATGTCTTCTCCATTATAACGTGTTTTGGCTACCGGATATAGGGAAAAACAGAATCAGGCCGTCTGAGGCAGGATGCTTGTCATCGAGACGGCGCCATCGATATGATCGAGACGTATAATTCAATTAAAGGGGATGAAAGAATGCCGACATTTAAAGGGAATACCGTGACATTGCAAGGGAATCCAGTGAAAACAGGCGACAAGGCGCCGGACTTCACCGCGCTCACGACGAGCCTAGAAGAAGTATCGCTCGCTTCTTATCCAGGAAAGAAATTGATCAGCGTTGTCCCATCGATCGACACGGGACTATGTGATACTCAAACTCGGGCGTTCAATGAGAATGCGGCGTCACTCGGTGGGACGGTATTGACTGTCTCGAACGACTTGCCGTTCGCCCAACGCCGTTGGTGCGCGGCTTCCGGCCTAGAGAACGTCATCATGTTATCGGACCACCGCGACCAATCGTTCGCCAAATCATACGGCGTGCTCATGGAAGAACTCCGCTTATTGGCGCGTTCGGTCTTCGTCATCGATTCGGAAGGCACGGTTCAATACGTGCAGTACATGGACGAGATGACGGACGAGGTCGATTTCGACGCTGCGCTCGAGGCGTTTGACGCAGCGAACTGATTCGCTTGGCGAAACGTGACGAATAGCTTACACTAACGTATAGAAGTGAAACGGCCGGCTCTCATTCAGAGGGCCGGTTTTGTATGGAGAGGATGAACGAAGATGGAACGATTCGAACAACTGTACCGGGACTGGAAGAAAGACGTGAAGAAAGTGGTGGCCGACCTTGATCTGCTCCCGCTTGAAGCGTTGATTGAAGTGTTGGAGCGCGTCGACGTGGAGGCGGAGAAAATGGACGATGTGCGAAAAGCCGTCAGCCTGCTCGTCCTTGAAGAGACGACATCACTCCCGTCGAACCATCAGCCGACACCTGACGCGGTCAGCCTGTTCATCGGTTATTTGGCGACGAAACTCGTCAAGGATGGGGCTACGGTGCTAGAACTTGGGAGCGGGACGGGCACGCTCGTCCATGCTGTGCTATCACAATTGAAAGATGCGACGGCACAAGCGGTCGAAGTGGACGAGTTGATGCTCCGTCTCTCGTATGCGATCAGCAACCTGCTCGAGAAGCCGGTATCTTATTTCCATCAAGATGCCCTGGAGCCAATCGTCGTCGAACCGAGCGAGTTGACACTCGTCGATTTGCCGATCGGTTATTATCCGAACGACGAGGTCGCCAAGACGTATGACCTGCGCCGTGAGGAAGGTCATTCATACGCGCATTTCTTGATGATGGAGCAGGCGATGCGGCACACGTTGCCGGGCGGGCACGGTGTTTTCGTCATCCCGAACAATTTGTTTGAACAAGATGACGAAGGGAAATTAAAACAATGGATGGACCGTGAAGCAGTCGTCAAAGGCGTGTTGCAGTTGCCGACGACGATGTTCAAGGACGAGCGTTATGCGAAAAGTATATTGCTGCTTCAAAAGCTTGGGGAGGGCGTCAAGCGTCCGAAACAGGCGCTTCTTGTCGAACTGCCGTCATTCACGGATGTCCGCGCTGTTGCCAATATCGTGAAACAGATTGACGATTGGTTTAAAACAACATAATTTTATTAGGCAAAAGACTTGAAAAACACATGGCATATCAAGTATCTTCATTATGATACAGTTATTGTTTTTTAAGAAAACAGATAAAGATACCCGTTTAAATCGAAAGGTAAGAGGTGTATGACATGACAAAAATTATGGCAGTCAACGCAGGGAGCTCATCGCTCAAGTTCCAACTTCTCGAAATGCCGTCTGAAGACATGCTCGCAGTCGGATTAGTCGAACGCGTCGGGAAAGACGATGCGATTTTTACAATCAAGTACGGTGAAGGACAAAAGTTCAACGTCGTCACACCGCTTCACACGCACAAAGAAGCGGTCGAGCTCGCGCTCGAAAAATTGATTGATCTCGGAATCATCGCGTCGTTCGATGAAATCACGGGCGTCGGTCACCGTGTGCTGCACGGGAAAGAGTTGTACGCTGACTCGGTCGTTATCGATGACGAAGTCATGGCGAATATCGAATCGTTCGTCGAACTCGGACCACTCCACATCCCACCGAACTTGACAGGGATTCGTGCGTTCCAAACGATTTTACCGAATGTGCCGCAAGTCGCGGTGTTCGACACGGCGTTCCACCAGTCGATGCCGGAAGAGAACTTCTTGTACAGCCTTCCTTACGAGTATTACACGGAGCATGGCGTGCGTAAGTATGGTTTCCACGGGACGAGCCACAAGTACGTGACGCAACGTGCCGCCGAACTACTTGGCCGTCCGCTCGAAGACTTGCGTTTGATCTCGTGTCACCTCGGAAGCGGTGCCTCGATCGCAGCTGTGGCCGGTGGTCGTTCAATCGATACGACGATGGGCTTCACTCCGCTCGAAGGAATCACGATGGGGACACGCTCGGGATCGCTTGACCCGGCCCTCATCCCGTTCCTTATGCAAAAGACGGGCAAGTCAGCGGAAGACGTCTTGAACGTCATGAACAAAGAGTCAGGCGTATATGGCCTCTCAGGCATCTCGAGTGATTTGCGTGACATCGAACAGGCTGCTGCAGAAGGCAACCATCGCGCCGAAGTCTCGCTCAAAATCTTCTCGAACCGAATCCACGGGTATATCGGCCAATATGCGGCTGAGATGAACGGCGTCGACGCCATCATCTTCACTGCAGGTGTCGGAGAGAACTCGGACGTCATTCGGGAACGGATCCTCCGTGGCCTCGAGTTCATGGGGGTCTATTGGGACCCATCACTTAACAACGGAGCGCGCGGCAAAGAGTTGTTCATCAACTATCCGCACTCTCCAGTCAAAGTCATCATCATCCCGACTAACGAAGAATTGGTCATCGCTCGGGATACGGTGCGCATCGCGAACCTCGTCGAAGAGCACGCATAATTTTGACACTCCCACGATTGAAACCTTGGGATTCTGAAGTGCTTGTGCGAGCGCAGTCCATTTCTGTTTTGCTCAAGCCTTCAGATGAGGGTGTGCCATCACCCCTCCTGAGACAGACCATATAGGTTCTCAGGCTGATGG